>RCUN01000920.1_pt1 | contig 11707 bp, 11 predicted proteins | sample 2166181 | NCBI WGS metagenome assembly RCUN01 (sample SAMN09932603, study PRJNA488358) | compost metagenome | feature: garden; material: soil; isolation source: compost soil in crotononitrile-enriched culture | place: Germany: Experimental Botanical Garden Goettingen | collected 2016-01-27 | reverse complement strand
ACATGCATATCGGAAATGCCCGGCCCGTGATTGTTTTTGACATGGTCCGGAACTACCTGGAGCAAATAGGGAACGAAGTAAATTATGTGACCAACTTCACGGATGTGGATGACAAGCTGATCCGCAAGGCCGAGGAGATGAAGACTACAGTAGCTGAGGTTGCGGAGATTTTTATCGCTGCCTATCAGGAGGATCTTGCGGGGCTTGGCGTAAAATCAGCGACGATGAACCCGCGCGTTACTCAGAGCATGGAGCTGATTATCGAATTCATCAAGGAGCTTGAGGATAAAGGCTATGCCTATGAGAGCGGCGGCGACGTCTATTACCGCACAGCCAAATTTGCCGATTACGGCAAGCTGTCCCGCCAGAATCTGGAGGAACTGCAGTTCGGCATCCGGGTGGAAGTGGATTCACGCAAAGAAAAACCCGAGGATTTTGTCCTCTGGAAGGCAGCTAAGCCTGGAGAAGTCCACTGGCACAGCCCATGGGGTGAAGGCCGTCCCGGCTGGCATATTGAGTGCTCGGCCATGGCCCGTGAATTTCTTGGCGATACTATTGATATTCATGGCGGCGGACAGGATTTGCAGTTCCCGCATCATGAATGCGAATGCGCCCAGACGGAGGCATTAACCGGCAAACCGCTCTCCAACTACTGGATGCATAACGGGTTCATTAATATCGGTGACGAAAAAATGTCGAAATCGCTCGGCAACGGTCTGCTGGTGAAAGATATCCGCCAGCGCTTCAAAGCGGGGGCCATCCGTTATTTTATGCTCTCCACCCACTACCGCAATCCGCTGAATTTCACTGAAGAATCCATGCTGTCCGCAGAAAAAAGCGCAGAGCGCATCGCTCTCGCGGAGAGCAATGTAAAGCACCGGCTTGAGCTTGATCCAGAAGGGGCCAAAGGCCGGGCAAGCGAACAGATCACAGAGCGTTTGGCTGCGATTGTAGCCAATTTCCATGCTAAAATGCAGGATGACTTCAACACCCCGGATGCTATTACCGCCGTGTTTGACTGGGTAAGCCTTGCGAATAATACACTTGCGAATCCGGAAGCATTGTCCGCAGACTTCTCGGCACTGCTGCAGGCTTTTACCGAGATGAATGCTGTGCTGCGCCTGACCCCGGAGAATGAGGAAGAGGCTGCCGGCGAGGAAGTGGAGAGGCTGATCGCTGAACGGGCCGAAGCGCGCAAGAATAAAAACTGGGGACGTTCCGATGAGATCCGCGATGAACTGAATGCCATGGGTATTCTGCTTGAGGATACCCCGCAAGGCATGCGGTGGCGGCGGAAATGAGCGGGCCGTTTAATCTGGAGAGTGCCTGGTTTCCCTATGAGCCCTCCAAGCCGGCCCGGCTGCTCTCTCCGCTCGTACTGGCATATGCCGGGGATGCTATCTATGAAGTGGCGGTACGCCAGTATTTAATCTCGCTGCCGAATCTCCGCCCGAATCATTTGCACCGAACAGCGACAGGGCTGGTCTCGGCCAAAGCGCAAAGCACGATCCTGGCCTATCTGGAGCCAAAGCTTACCGATGAGGAGAAGGATGTCGCCCGGCAAGGAAGAAATGCCAAATCGGGAACCATCCCCAAAAATGCGGATGTTCTGGAATACCGGCATGCTACTGCTTTTGAGTGTCTGATCGGTTATTTATATTACACAGGCCAGCAGGCCAGAATCCGGGAGCTTGTTGACAGCAGCATACAATTCATGATGAATCGGCCTAAGTAAGGCTGCACCCGTATATATTTTTGAGAACAGGAGGCATGAACATGGAAGAATTGAAAACAGAAGAGGAAGTATTGGCCGGCAAGCATTCAGTGCTTGAAGCGCTTCGTGCCGGCCGTACACTCAATAAGATTTGGATCGCCGAAACGGCGCAAAAGCATCTGACCGCACCCATTATTGCCGAAGCGCGCAAAGCGGGAATTGTGATTCAGCATGTGGACAAAAGAAAGCTGGACCAGCTTGCACCCGGAGTACAGCATCAAGGGGTAGTTGCACAGGCTGCACCTTTTGCGTATGCAGAGGTTGCGGATATCCTGGCAGCGGCAGAAGCCAAGGGAGAACCTCCTTTTCTGCTTTTGCTGGATGAAATTGAAGACCCCCATAACCTGGGTTCTATTCTGCGGACCGCCGATTGCACGGGTGTGCATGGAGTTATTGTTCCAAAGAGACGGTCAGCGCAGATTACAGCAACAGTATCCAAAACCTCTGCAGGAGCCGTTGAATATGTTCCCGTCGCACGTGTAACCAACCTTGGGCAGACTATTGACCGCCTCAAAGAGCTGGGAGTCTGGGTAGTAGGAACCGACGTGGATACCGATCAGAATCTGTATGCATCGGATATATTTACAGGTCCGGTAGCGGTGGTAATCGGGAACGAGAATAAAGGAATGGGCCGTCTGATCCGGGAGAAATGCGATGTTCTGCTGAAGCTGCCTATGGCCGGTAAAATCAATTCGTTAAATGCTTCGGTCGCTGCGGGCGTCATCATGTACGAGGTGCTGCGCCGCCGGCATCAGCAAGGATAGTTATGGCCGACTGGCGCGATATTCTGCTTGTGGATGGATACAACATGATTGGCGGCTGGCCTGACCTTGCCGAATTGTCACTCTCAGGAATGCAGGGAGCGCGGGACCGGCTGCTGGATATGCTGGCAGATTATCAGGCGTTTTCCGGGCTGCGCGTCATTGCCGTATTCGATGCTTACCGTGTGCCGGGCCTGGGCAGGTCTTTTGTGCAGGGGAAAGTGCAGGTGTTTTTCACCAAGGAAAAAGAAACGGCGGATGAATGCATTGAGCGGCTGGTTGGTGAGTTCAGTCACCGCAGACGGCAGATTTACGTGGCCACCAGTGATTTTGTGGAACAGCATGTCATCTTTGCTCAAGGAGCATTGCGGCTGTCGGCCAGGGAGCTGCGGCTTGAAATCGAAGAGAGTCAGAAACAGGTCAAAAAGGTGATCGAGCCCGGAAACATCAGCTCCACAAGGCATTCGCTGGAAGACAAACTGCCGCCAGAGACCCGCAGACGTCTAGAAGACTGGCGGCGTCAGTAAAAAGGCTCGAGAATGAAGCGTTTTCGGTTAAAATGCCATAATATGCTATTGAAGATTGTTTTTGGTCAATCTGCGGTTGACGGTGTAAGGTAACATAATATATACTGGTCCTATATTTCGCGAAGTAACGATGTGTCTTGCGTTGCAGCCGGGGGGATTCTTGGTGAGTGTCGACCTCAAGGAAATAATGCTGTCCGAGTATGATTTCATAAGTGATGAAGAAATTGTCGAGATCTTCCGTGGTGGCGATAGTGGCGCATTGGAGCATCTGATTAACAAGTACCGTAATTTTGTCCGAGCCAAGGCCCGTTCATATTTTTTGATTGGGGCAGACCGTGAAGATATTGTACAGGAAGGCATGATTGGCCTATATAAGGCAATTCGTGACTTTAAGGGCGACAAGCTTTCTTCATTCAAGGCTTTTGCGGAACTCTGTATTACACGACAGATTATAACTGCCATTAAGACGGCTACCCGCCAGAAGCATATTCCGCTCAATTCCTATGTTTCTTTGGACAAGCCGATCTATGATGAGGATTCCGACCGGACCCTGATGGATGTCATTTGCGGAACCCAGGTGCTGGATCCCGAAGAGCTCATTATCAACCAGGAGGAATTCATCGGTCTGGAAGATAAGATGGCTGAGATTCTGAGTGATCTGGAACGCAAGGTTCTGATGCTCTATCTGGACGGACGGTCCTATCAGGAGATTGCAGAGGATTTGAAGCGGCATGTGAAGTCGATTGACAACGCCTTGCAGCGGGTGAAACGTAAATTGGAAAGATATCTGGAAGTGCGTGACAATTGATGATATAATGTACAGGAAAGGCTCGGGACTCGAGTCTTTTTTAGTGTTTTGTGCCGTTTTCAACTGAATTGACAAGAGAATTGCAGTCCGTCCCGTTGACAGCAGGTTTACACGCAGTGCAAATGCTCCATAATGTTAAGTAGAGATGGATAAGTCATGCCGAACGCAGCACAACCAAGGAAAACTTTCGTTTCAGCAGACTATACCGGAAGATTCTCCTTGAGGATCTGAAAAGGGTTCATGCAATTATGGATTCTGGTCTTACTAGACAGCGGTTGATGTGAAAAATTAAGACCAAAGACAACACGTTCTACATGGCTACAGCACCTGAAATTACCCAATGCGATGGGGGAATTCTTTCGTTGACACAGTGGTTGACATTATGCTAAAGTGTTTTAGGTAGGCCTAAATTCGCGGCTTTTTTTAGGATCAATATTTGCGTCTTCTAATTTTAAGATTAGAAGGACGTCTTCGGGAGGTGCACATCATGCGGGTAATTATCACTTTGGCTTGTACAAGTTGCAAACAAAGAAACTATGCGACAACCAAAAACAAGCGAAATCACCCCGACCGCTTGGAGATGAAGAAATTTTGCAAGTTCTGTAACGAGCAAACTCCTCATCGCGAAACCAGATAGTCTTTGGAGGTGTAGTCGGCGTGAAACGTAGTTTCAAGTCTTTGTTTTCCTTTTTCACTGAGAGCTGGAGTGAACTCAAAAAAGTTCGCTGGCCTAGCCGTAAGGAATTGAAAAACTACACATTGATCGTTCTCGGTACAATTGTAGTGATCGCTCTTTACTTCTGGGTTCTGGACATCGGTATTTCCGCTGTGATTGAAGCGATTATTTAGAGAGGTCCCAGGTGGCTTGATATGGAAAAAAGATGGTATGTTGTTCATACCTATTCCGGGTATGAGAATAAGGTTAAGGCCAATTTGGAAAAACGCGTTGAGTCCATGGGCATGGAAGACAAAATATTCCGTGTTCTTGTTCCTATGGAAGAAGAACTGGTAAACAAGGACGGCAAGAAAAAAACCGTTATGCGTAAAGTTTACCCTGGTTATGTTTTGGTCGAAATGGTTCAGACTGATGATTCTTGGTATGTAGTCCGCAATACGCCGGGCGTTACCGGATTTGTCGGTTCGACAGGTTCCGGGTCCAAACCTACCGCTCTGCTTCCGGAAGAAGTTGAACAAATTCTGAAGCATATGGGCATGGTTGAACCTAAAGCGAAGATTGATTTCGAAATCAAGGAATCCGTACGTATTATGGTTGGTCCCTTTGCGAATTTTGTGGGCTCCGTGGAAGAAATTTTGGCTGACAAGAGCAAGATTAAAGTGCATGTCAACATGTTTGGACGGGAAACCCCGCTGGAGTTGGATTTCACTCAAGTGGAGAAAATATAACAGTCGCAAGGGTTTCTTGTGGGAGAACGCTATCTAGCGTTCGAATACCACTATTTACGCAAGGAGGTGTCACTCATGGCTAAAAAAGTTATCAAAATGGTGAAACTGCAGATTCCTGCAGGGAAAGCGAATCCAGCGCCTCCAGTAGGTCCGGCGTTAGGTCAAGCAGGTGTCAACATCATGGCATTCTGTAAGGAATTCAACGCTCGTACTGCCGACCAGGCTGGCCTGATCATCCCGGTTGAAATTACAGTATTTGAAGACCGTTCCTTTACCTTCATCACCAAAACTCCTCCGGCTGCCGTTCTGCTTCGCATCGCTGCAAAAGTAGAAAAAGGATCCGGTGAACCAAACAAGAAAAAAGTAGCGAAGCTGGGCCGCGCAGCGGTTCGTGAAATCGCTGAAACCAAAATGCCTGACCTGAACGCTGCTTCTATCGAAGCTGCAATGCGTATGGTTGAAGGTACAGCCCGCAGTATGGGGATCACAATCGAAGACTAATATGTTTTCGGTGAACCGGTCTTGCATGACCGTAATATGTGGGAGGAATTTCCGCTAATACCACAAAGGAGGAACATTTCATGGCTAAACATGGTAAGAAGTACCAGGAATCCGCTAAGCTGATCAACAGCGAAGCGACTTACGAGCCTTCAGAAGCTGTAGAGCTTGTGAAAAAGGCGGCAACTGCCAAATTCGACGAAACCGTTGAAGCAGCAGTTCGTCTGGGTGTAGACCCGCGTAAACAAGACCAAGCTGTTCGTGGTGTTGTTGTCCTGCCTCACGGCACAGGTAAAACACAACGCGTGCTTGTATTTGCAAAAGGTGAAAAAGCGAAAGAGGCAGAAGCTGCTGGCGCGGATTATGTAGGCGATCAGGATATGATCAACAAAATCCAACAGGGCTGGTTTGAATTCGATGTCTGCGTAGCTACACCTGATATGATGAGCGAAGTCGGTAAACTTGGCCGTCTGCTTGGTGGTAAAGGCCTCATGCCTAACCCTAAAGCCGGTACAGTTACTTTCGACGTTACCAAGGCTGTTCAAGAAATTAAAGCCGGTAAAATCGAATACCGTCTCGATAAAGCAGGCCAAATTCACGCGCCAATCGGCAAAGTGTCTTTTAATGCTGAACAATTGAACGATAATCTTAAAGCTCTGATCGACGCTCTTAACCGTGCGAAACCGGCAGCTGCCAAAGGTGTATACCTGAAAGGCATCGCAGTTTCGTCCACTATGGGACCAAGCGCTCGTGTGAACACTACTGCTTTTAGATAAATAAAGGTTGACTCCTGGAGTCATCTTTGATAATCTGTAACAGTTGTGAACTTTAAGGTGATCATTCTTGAACTTGAATATGCTTACCGTAGACAGTAGGTGCCGCAGGGCTTAATTTCCTACCGAGGTGTTGTGATAGAAACAAGAAGTGCATGGCGCTGGCCTGACCACTTTCGTTTTATCAAGCCTTCGTGAATCTGCGGAGGCTTTTCTAATGCCTGCGTAGGAACGGCGAGCATTCCCCGGAAAGAATCGTCGTAACATAATTTTCAGGAGGTGTATACAATTGGCAAATGCAAAAGTAATCCAAGCTAAACAGGATGCGGTTGATGTTGTAACTGGCAAACTGCAGAACAGTGTTTCTACTGTTGTTGCGGACTACCGCGGATTGAATGTATCCCAAGTGACTGAACTGCGTAAGCAGCTTCGTGAAGCTGGGGTTGATTTTCAAGTCCTGAAGAACACATTGGTTCGTCGCGCAACAGCTGCGGCTGAACTGACTGAACTCGATGCGGTTCTGACGGGTCCTACAGCGGTCGCTTTCAGCGAAACAGACGCAGTAGTAGCAGCCAAGATTCTGAACGATTTCGCTAAAAAGAACGATGCTCTGAAACTTAAGGGTGGCGTTGTAGAAGGCCGTGTCATCGATGCGGACCAACTGAAAGCACTGGCTGAGCTTCCTTCCCGCGAAGGTTTGCTGTCCATGCTGCTTAGCGTGCTTCAAGCTCCAATGCGCAACTTCGCGCTTGCAGTTAAAGCTGTCGCTGAGAAGGAAGAACAAAGCGCGTAAGCCTTTGCTTCCAGCATTATAATCTTTAACACAAACAAATTATAATATAAAATGGAGGTTCAATCATGAGTAAAGAAACAATCTTGGAAGAAATTAAAGGCATGAGCGTATTGGAACTGAACGACCTGGTTAAAGCAATCGAAGAAGAGTTCGGCGTAACTGCTGCAGCTCCAGTAGCAATGGGCGGAGGCGCTGCAGTTGCTGTAGAAGCAGAGCAATCCGAATTCGACGTAATTTTGACAGGCGCTGGCGCTTCCAAAATCAACGTTATCAAAATCGTTCGCGAAATCACAGGCCTGGGCTTGAAAGAAGCTAAAGACCTCGTAGACAACGCTCCAAAACCAATCAAAGAAAAAGTAAGCAAAGAAGATGCAGAAGCTGTGAAAGCGAAATTGGAAGAAGCAGGCGCAGCTGTAGAATTGAAGTAGTATAAGCTTTATGATTAACCCGGGAATGGGCGCTATGCTTGCTCCCGGCTCTCTGGCAACCCCCTTGAACTTGTTCAAGGGGGTTGCTGTATAAGTTAAGTCTCGCTAGAACGAGCAGAACGAAAGGGAGGATTATATGTCGCAGCATTATTACTCGCAGCAACCGGATGTACGTCATGACAGACGCACCATTGAGACGGTTCTGAGAGGAAAAAGCCTCCGCTTTACCAGCGACGCCGGTGTCTTTTCCAAGGGAGACATTGATTACGGCAGCCGTGTACTGATTGAAGCTATGGAGATTCCGGAAGGATCGGCTGTGCTTGATGTGGGTTGCGGATATGGCCCCATTGGGATTAGTGCAGCTTACCTGGCGCCCAAGGGACATGTCACGATGATTGATATCAACAGCCGGGCGGTAGAACTTGCCCGTGAGAATGCCCGGAACAATGGGGCCCACAACGTTACTGTTATGGAGAGTGATGTGCTCTCTGCAGTGAAGGGACAGAAGTTTGATGTGATTGTAACTAACCCTCCGATCCGTGCCGGCAAGGCAGTCGTGCATCAGATTTTTGAAGAGGCTTACGCCCATTTGAATGAAGGCGGAACGCTGTGGGTGGTTATTCAGAAGAAACAGGGAGCGCCATCGGCGGCAGCTAAGCTTGAGAGTTTGTTTGGGGATGTAGAAGAAGTGGGCAAAGATAAGGGCTATCGAATTATTAAAGCTCAGAAATAAAAATATATAACATGTTGACATGTGTTGTCGATAGTGTTATTATTATAAAATGTCAGTATTAAGCTAGGCTCCATGTCTTTAGTTTGCTGAAATGTCAAGTAATTTATTGTCGCCCGGTAAGCGCAGGCCGTACGGCAAGTTTTTGCGAATTCAGTTCTCTATGTTCCTGTCACGGCGAAGGTCGCCGGGTCAATAGATAATAGCGCATAAACTGTTGCTTGGTGACGTATAATACCTACGTTTTAGGCAAATCTACGGATAAGGAGTATTTTGGCCGTGGAAAAGATGCGCTCTTTTTTCGAAGATTTCGATAAGGGCTTTTCTTTATTTATGGCTGAATCCTTATGTTATGGTTCCATTATACGGGTCCAAACAAGGGTTCGCAATCAATTTTTAAGTGAGTAGACATGAGGGGTGAGTAAAGTTGGCAGGACATCTTGTTCAGTATGGTCGACGCACTCGGCGGAGCTATGCGAGAATTAACGAGGTACTCGAGGTCCCGAACCTGATCGAGATCCAACAAAAATCGTATGATTGGTTTTTGGAGGAAGGTTTGCGTGAAATGTTTCAGGACATCTCGCCAATCCAGGATTTCACAGGGAATTTGGTGCTTGAGTTCATTGATTACAGCCTAGGCGAACCGAAGTATACGGTTGACGACGCTAAAGAGCGGGACGTGACATATGCGGCTCCTCTGCGTGTGAAGGTGCGGCTCATCAATAAGGAGACCGGTGAGGTCAAAGAGCAGGAAGTGTTCATGGGAGATTTCCCGCTGATGACGGAGACCGGCACTTTTATTATCAATGGTGCGGAACGGGTTATTGTCAGCCAGTTGGTTCGCTCTCCAAGCGTCTATTTCAGCACGAAAGTAGATAAGAACGGCAAAAAAACCTACACCGCCACAGTAATTCCAAACCGCGGAGCCTGGCTTGAACTGGAGACCGACGCTAAGGATATCATGTATGTCCGTATCGACCGGACCCGTAAAATTCCAGTTACAGTGCTTCTGCGTGCTCTCGGTTTCGGCAGTGATGCTGAAATTCTGGAACTGCTTGGTAATGATGAATATATTCGCAATACGCTGGATAAAGACAATACGGACTCCACGGAGAAGGCGCTTATTGAAATCTACGAGCGTCTGCGTCCGGGCGAACCGCCGACACTGGATAATGCCAAGAGCCTTTTGGTTGCACGTTTCTTCGATCCAAAGCGCTATGACTTGGCCAATGTAGGCCGTTACAAAATCAATAAGAAGCTGCACATTAAGAACCGGTTGTTTAACCAGCGTCTGGCACAGCCTTTGGTTGATGAATCCACTGGAGAAATTCTGGCGGAATCCGGACAAATGGTTGACCGCAGACTTCTTGATGAGCTGATTCCTTATTTTGAGAAGGATGTCGCTGCCAAGACCTACCGGGTTACCGGCGGAGTGCTGGACAGTGAAGATATCCCGCTGCAAACGATCGATGTATTCTCGCCGATCGAGGAAGGCCGGGTTATCAAGCTGATTGCCAACGGCAATATCGACAAATCCGTTAAGCATATTACCCAGGCTGATATTATATCCTCAATCAGCTACTTTATTAATCTGCTGCACGGTATCGGCAACACGGATGACATTGACCACTTGGGTAACCGTCGTCTGCGTTCCGTAGGTGAACTGCTGCAGAACCAATTCCGTATCGGGCTGTCCCGTATGGAACGCGTAGTGCGGGAGAGAATGTCTATTCAGGATGCGAATGCAATTACTCCGCAGGCCCTGATTAATATTCGCCCGGTTATCGCGTCCATTAAAGAGTTCTTCGGTAGCTCCCAGCTGTCCCAGTTTATGGACCAGACGAACCCGTTGGCAGAACTCACGCATAAACGCCGTCTATCTGCACTCGGACCCGGCGGTCTGACTCGTGAACGCGCGGGCTTTGAAGTTCGAGACGTTCATCACAGCCACTACGGCCGGATGTGTCCAATCGAAACACCGGAAGGTCCGAACATTGGTCTGATCAACTCCTTGTCCACCTTTGCCCGCATCAATGAATACGGCTTTATCGAAGCTCCGTACCGTTGGGTGGATCCGAAGACAGGCAAGGTCACAGAGCATATCGATTATCTGACCGCCGATGAAGAAGACAACTATGTAGTTGCGCAGGCAAATGTGCAGATCGATGAAGATGGAACCTTTAAGGAAGATATGGTTATCGTCCGTTACAACAAGGATTCAGACAACATCACGACTATGCCTAGTAACCGTGTTGACTACATGGACGTTTCGCCAAAACAGGTTGTATCGGTCGCTACGGCGCTCATTCCGTTCCTGGAGAACGATGACTCCAACCGCGCACTGATGGGATCTAACATGCAGCGCCAAGCCGTTCCGCTTCTGATTCCGAAGGCTCCGCTTGTCGGTACAGGAATGGAGCATAAGTCCGCTAAGGACTCCGGCGTATGTATTGTCTCCAAATATGACGGTATTATTGAACGCTCTTCTGCCAATGAGATCTGGCTGCGCCGGGTTGAAATGGTTGAAGGCAAAGAAGTCAAAGGTGATATCGTTAAATATAAATTACACAAATTTATGCGTTCGAACCAAGGGACCTGCATAAATCAACGTCCACTTGCCAAAAGAGGCGACATTGTGAAGAAGGGCGACATTCTTGCGGATGGTCCTTCTACCGAAATGGGCGAATTGGCCTTGGGCCGCAACGTAGTTGTTGCGTTCATGACTTGGGAAGGTTACAACTACGAGGATGCGATCCTGCTGAGCGAGAAGCTGGTTAAGGAAGATGTATACACTTCGATCCACATCGAGGAATACGAATCCGAAGCCCGCGATACGAAGCTGGGACCTGAAGAAATTACGCGTGATATTCCGAACGTGGGCGAAGAGGCTCTGCGCAATCTCGACGAGCGCGGCATCATCCGCATCGGTGCGGAAATCAACGCCGGCGACATTCTGGTCGGTAAAGTTACGCCTAAGGGTGTGACTGAGCTGACTGCCGAAGAACGCCTGCTGCACGCCATCTTCGGCGAGAAGGCCCGTGAAGTGCGTGACACTTCGCTGCGCGTTCCGCATGGTAGTGACGGTATTATCGTCGACGTTAAAGTCTTCACCCGTGAGAACGGCGATGAGCTGCCTCCGGGTGTGAATCAGCTGGTTCGCGTCTACATCGCTCAGAAACGTAAGATCTCTGAAGGCGATAAAATGGCCGGA
>RCUN01000919.1_pt1 | contig 11717 bp, 10 predicted proteins | sample 2166181 | NCBI WGS metagenome assembly RCUN01 (sample SAMN09932603, study PRJNA488358) | compost metagenome | feature: garden; material: soil; isolation source: compost soil in crotononitrile-enriched culture | place: Germany: Experimental Botanical Garden Goettingen | collected 2016-01-27 | reverse complement strand
GCGTAACTCTCAGGAGCAACGTACAGCTGCTTCGTCCACTCCGGCGGACTTCCCCGCCATTTCCGAAACGCCCCGACCACCCGCGAATCCCCGATCCAGCCCAGGATCAGCAGGATATAATTGCGGTTCTCCTCATCCCAATCCACTTGTCTAAGCAGGCGGTCCCGCATTCCCGAAGGTGCGTCCTTGTACAATATAGCGGGATAATATATCCCGTGTTCCATAAGATCTGGCAGGACCCCTGCAATATTGTCATTCCGGTAACAAACCAGAGACAATAAAATATTTTCAGCGGTATCCTTGTCGCCTTCAGCCAAATGTTTTACGGCATACTCCTGCATTTTTACCGCCTGCTCGGCCGTCAAGCCCACATACAGCTGCTCCTTGCTCAGCGGGTATGGAACATATTGAACCAGCGGGTCATACGGCGCTCTGACATGCATAATTTTTAAAATTTCCACCGGGTCAGTGAGGCCCTCATATAAGTTCACCGTTCTGCGATGCTGTTCAATATAAGATTGCCTCTTCTGCCGCTCCTGCTCCTGATGGCAGGGCATGCAGTAGCCGCCTGTTTTGGCGGCGGTAGCAGGCAGGATGGTTGCCTTGCAGCCTGCTGTTTTGCAAGGAATCCGTTCTGTCATCGTCGTGCCACCTCCGTTATCTCTGCTTCCTGCGGTAAGGCTCTAGGCTGGCTCTGAACATGCCTCTCACATGAGACAAGGATGCAGGCACCGCCCGCTCAACTTCGTCCATTGAAGCAAAATCAAACTCTTGCAGCCTCCGGCTTATATTAGAGCGGATATAATCATCATCCGTCTTGTGCTGCAGCAGCAGCCGCTCATACACCTCAAGCAGTGCGGGTTCCGGCACATTCGATAAAGCCTGTATGGCGATACGCTTCACCCCGATATCCGGGTCTTCCAGAGCCCTGGTGAAATAAGGAAGAGCATCTACTTTGCTTGTTGATTTTCCCGCCTGATAGATAGCCTGTATGCGAAACTTCGCAAGGGGATGGTTGAATAACGGCAGCATAAGCTGAAGCAGATCCACTCCGGCATCGTCCAATATATAAGTCATAAAGCGGAATGCTGCGGTTCCTTCATCTTATAGCGGTGTGATCTTGCCCCGAATACTTGATAATCCGGGTCGGCCTCTGCCGCCAGCTCGAGCTTCCGGCGAATCCGGTTTAGTTGTTCCTCATACATACATTCTTTTCCCCCTGATCACGTTCCCGCATTTAATGCCCGTATATTTTCATGTATATAAAATGAACTTATGAAAGTTACCCTTTTGTGGAGCGGCGATGCCGAGTGTTCTTACGACCACTGTTGTCTCCAAAATGCTTGAACTAGATATCCAAGCAGGGGCATTTCGGAGACAAAGGCGGACGCTCCGCTTCTTCAGAATCACTCGTCCTCTCCGCTGCGACCGGTTAATTCTAAAGCTCAACTTATATAGAAGCAATTAGACTCTCCCACAAAGAAAGAACTGTTAGACGACCACGCCCCTCCATGCACACTTGCGAATCGATTAGACGTGCTCACTTGGAGATCGGTAAGACAAGTGCACAGAAGGCGATTTGCTACGAAGCATAATTTACGATCACTGCTTCCCGTGTATTCTCATCGTAAGCGATCCATAACTCATCGCCAGTCTCCACCCCGTATACCGGTTCAATCGTCTGGCTGATGTGGTAAGTCGTTCCGTCTCTTTCTACCGTGATCTCAGCCAGCGGCCGTTCGCCAATCGTTCCAGTGAATCGTACCGAAATCACTTTTGCGGCCCCCTGCTTGCCTTTATGCAGACGGGCTTCCTTCGCATAGTCATCCCTTCTCATCACGACCGGAATGACCACACCGGCTTGCACAGGAAGGCCTTTCGGAACGAAGAGGCTGTTGACCTTGCGGATTCGCTCCGGCCCTTCGGTCATCATGATCTCTAGAGTCATAAGCTGCCGTCCTGCAATCGAGACCGGGTATTCCTCTACCCTGAGCACTTCTCCCTGCATCGAGATCTGCTCCGAGCCTGCCAAGCCATCACCGTTCCCATAGCTGTGAATTCTCGCCGTCCCTTGAATCAACGCAAGGTTAGCCCGCTCTCCTACACGGTATTCAAAACCGGGAGGCTGCACGACCGGTACCGTATAGTCCCGGCCGTTCGCCGTGAAATGAAGCTGGAGCACTTGACTGCGTTTCACCTTGCCGCAAGGTTCGATACGCCGCAGCTCAGCATTTCTGATCACTTCGAGCTTCTGTGATCCCGGGATATCCTCCTGTGTGACAAATACAGCTCTGTTCTTGCTCTTGTTGTAGCTGATCATCACCGGGTCCCCAACCTTGACGTCACTCAAGAAGGAGATCACCTTCTTGATCTCAACCTCTTTCATCTGTCCGTCGTCCTCGAACTGGACGGTAAACCTTACCTGCGGCTGGTTGTTCACTTGGAGGCCGGTCTCCTCCATCCGGACGATCGTCCCCGGAATCTGTTGCCCTTCCGCGATTTTTCGGGCTCTTGATCTCATCAACAGACGCGGAATCGTACCTAGTCCGACGAACATAAACAGCGGGATGACCAGCCATACCACCCAGTTGATGATCAGTGCGCCGCCCTGCTTCACATAGTTCCAGAAGCTCCTCCAGGAAATTCGGTCTCCGCCTTCCCCGGCCATCCAAAGTCCGACCTGCTTGTTCGTCACGATCTTGATTTCATGGTTCTTCATTTGGTACGAACCGGCCCCTTGATCTTCATTCACGAAGTAAAGGTTCTCCTTATCCAATTCTTTATGAAAAGTCATGTTGTCATTCTTCAGATCCTCATACGAAAGCTTGCTGAGGAACCCGGTGACATCTGCAAATTTGCCGGTCTTCTGATTGAACACATAACCAAGGACAGTGCCTTTCAATTCATCTTCCGCTGTCGATCCGGCAATCAGCACCTCCTGGTCGTTCAGCAGGAAAACCCGGGATTGGTACACCGGCTTAGGCGTAGGCACCGCGGCTCCCCATCTCTTCTCATTGGCGTTGTAGAACCTGGCCTTTTCAGGGTAATCGCCATCCGTTCGAATCAACTTGGCATTGTCAAAGCCAAAATGCTTGCCAAATTGGGCTGCGGCCCGATCCTCCGCATCAAAGGTGTTCTCATCCTTATTCTTTATCAGCACGGAAGGCTTGTTGTTCTTATCCAGAATTCCGCTGACGAAGGCAGTTCTATCATCTTTCAGGCTCACCTCAAAAATCGGGAGCGCCTTATCGTTCGTAAAGCTGCCGTGTACATCCGTCACCCGGACAGGTCTCGCCGGAAGCAGACCCGGGGAACTTAGAAGAAGCTTTCCAACCTCCCCCCCTTTCACTTGGGCCATGTACAGAGCCGAGCCGATGGTCTCACCGGTAATAATCAATCTTCCACGCCATGAATACACACCCGAGCTCATGAAAGACGGAACATGAAGCGTACCCTGGGCTAGCTCATCCATCTCACCCGACGGGCGGAAATAATTGAGCTGAAGCCCCAAGCTGCTGTCATAGGTTGGTACGATGACACCTCCCTGCTGATAAGACACGGCACCAAGCTCGCCGTAAAAACTGGAGAGTATTGTGGTCTCTTTTAACAATGTCCCGGTGCTTGCGTCGAACAGATGCGCCCTATAATAGGCTCCATCTTTCTGATCGGAAATACCTACCACCTTTCTCCCCTCATCCAGGAAATAGATCCCCTTCATGGACGCCAGGTGGTCATTGATATTCGTCATGTAGCGGCTGTAATCATTCCATACAAACCAGCTAAGCAGGATAGCCGGAACAAAGAACACCAGGTTCATCAGTGATATCGCACGTGTTTTCATCTGTCTTTTCCCCTTCCCAACCTGCAGAGCTTGCCTTCCCAGCTTTAGCTCAGAACATGCTGCCTGCACAGATCATCATAAATAGTCCCCAAAATAGTACTCCACTTGTTCCCTGGACAGTCCATCCTCGCCCCGCCAGGTGGCCATTGACATAAAATCTGTTCCCCGCCCGCGCTCTTTGCGGTAATCGTCTTGAGATTGCAGAAGTCCGGCATATCCCCAAATTTCCATCACGAAATCCCGCTCATATTGGTTGGAGGCGAACACATCCTTCCATCGTTTCTCGAGCTGCCTAGCTGCGTCTTTATCGCCGCAGGCTTCTACGGCCTCAAGCATCCTCTTCAAGATCTCCGTGTCCTCCCGGCTTATCTCGAAATCTTCCTCTCTGGCGAGAAACTCAAGATCCATCAAGCAATAAATCAGCCAATTTAAGCGGACGCCGCCCCATTTCACCCGTTCAAAATTAAGCACGTTTAGGTCTTCATCGATATATTGTTCTTTTACCATCAGCTTTCTGTCGGTGCAATCACCGCAAACCGTGTAACTCAGCCCAGCGACCGGCTGCTGTGCATAACTATGTATGGGTAAATTATGCGTCAGCGCGTAGCTGGACAAGGCACTCCGCCAATAGACCTTACGTGTTGACAGGCTGTGCAGGAATGCGCGTACCACCTTATCTTTTGTGATACTCCGCTCGTGCAGCTCGCTCAGCCTCCGAACGCACTCATCATGCGATATCGTCACCGGATCGAACATGACTCCCTTGCTTTTGGCATATTGGAAATCTTCGTCCGAGCAGATGAAGCCTCCCTCCCGCCAGCGGCCAGAGCTCCAATGGGTGTTCATCAATATTTTCTTGGCCTTGGAATCCATCATTACCTGCCTCCTGCTCATTTCTGATCATTAATTTACTTAAAACCTGGGATCAACCATAAATCCTCATACCTCGCTAGAATTGCATACCTTATGTACCGCGCAGCGCTGCGCTTCTCCAGCATCATTTCACCCTGCTGCTATTCCCTGGTCTTTCTTTAGTTCAACTTCTATAACGAAACTCTATGTATGGGAAATCTATATAACTAGGAAACTATTAAGTTTGGATTTCTAGATCACTAAATTGTTGGCCCAACTTTGCTGAAAACCGCAAATGAATTACATGATAACCCTCTCCTATCTTTAAGTAGTTCTCTTCTTTCTGCCACTTGCCTTCCAATTAAATACGCTTAAGCTAATCGATTAGGCTCAACCGGCTTGCTAAGCCAGTGCTCATCGGTCTGCACATGGTTCTTCCGGACAAACTTGGCAACCGAGCGTTTGAAATCCTCATAAGGAAATTCGGAGGCCAGCCGGACCACATACCCCTCTTGCTCACCACCGCACTTGGACTGCTTCGTATAACAAGATTTAGCCGCTTCCTCGCTCCATATCCCGCGGTACAGAACAGGAACATGCGGAATCCCCAGCTTCTCCGCCCACGCCGTGATCTCATCCCAGGAGAGACAAATATTTCGGTCATCCCATACCGAGAAAAGCATGAAATAACCAGGCAGAGACGTGTAATGCAGCGAGTGCTTGGCGTACACGTTTTCCCCACACAGCCGGTACCCTTCCGGAATCATATATCGAATCCCTCCATGCAGCGTCTTCACATAATGACGAGAAGAGTGATCCTTGCTGTCGAGCGACCTCGCGTGAATGAAGTCTTGATACATCGTTGTATTTTCCCCGTCCATTTTCTCGGTAATGACAACCTCTTTCCCGGCAAAATGGTCCGTATCCCGAAGTATCCGGTCATCGTCCGTATAACTTCTGGACCAAGGCAGATGCATCGTCTTTGGATATTTAAATTTCATAACTTAAATCACCTCTATTTGGCGAACGTGTCCGCTTCTGCGAAGAAATACAGCTCTGCCAGCAGTTGGTCGCCGAGCAAATGATAAATCTTGGACGCCCCGGCATCTCCTCCGTGCAGAATCTCCATATGAAAGCTCACCATGTTCACCACATGTAAAATAAAATCGTCGCCGTACCCCAGCTCCTTCAGCACGTGGCAGGCTATTCCGGCGGAAACATGCTCATGTCCGAAATATGAATAATATCCCCGATTTGGCTTCCAGACCTTGCAGAATGGCTTGCCGGCATCATGAAACAGGGCCGCCAGCTGCATCTCTAGCAGATGCTCCCCTTCATAAAGGGCGTTGATATAATCCAGTACGGCATGCGTATGCTCAGACAAGGTTTTGGAATGATACGGATTCTCCTGGTCATAGCCTAGCATCACACTGAAATAAGTAGACTTCTTCAGATAACCGAACAGCCCGTCATGACCCGGACTTCGTGCAAGAAGCTGCTCAAGTTCGGTCCGCTCCATTCCGGTGTCCGCTGGCGTATGCACGATATGCAGACTATCAAAGCCTTCAGCAAGCACCGGAAACTCGAAGTTCTTGGCGTACTTCTCCAGCACCTTGTCTTCAATCTTCCGTTTTCTTGCCTGTACCCGCTCTCTGGCAATTTCATAGGGAGTTATACAGGCATGGCACTCCACGGACACATCCCTGAACCGCTTCAGAAATTGAACCCGCCGGTCCCGCGCAACGTTCGTGGCGTCAAAGACCACATTTCTCCCGGAGGCCAGGGCACGCTCAATCTCAGCAAAGGCTTCATCAAAAATCCGGTACGTGTTCTTCTGCCGGGTCTCACTTCCGAACAGCTTCTCCCGTATGACATCCGTCGCCACTAGAACAGCTCGCTCACGTTTACAGATTCCCTTCGCATAATGGCTCTTGCCGCTGCCCGGGATACCGGCCAGCATATGAATGACACTCATTTTTATCACCTCCTTTCAGGTTCTATCCAATGGGGCATCTCGGAGACAACGGCGGACGCTCCGCTTCTTCAGAATAACTCGTCCTTTGCGCTAGGGTCGGTAAATTCTAAAGTTCATCTTATATAGAGAGCCCCGTCCTAAACAAAAAAATCGGCGGACTAATGGATTAAACACATTAAATCGCCGATTCTTAAGAATATAAGGCTTAGCTTGCTTAATTTCGCCAAATTTACGTGTCTTCCCTAAGCTGTCTCCAGCTTAAATGTACCCTTATTGTATTGCGGGAGCATGGAAGGCTTAAGATATCCTCCACTACCAGCGTAGAGGCTCCTGATTCCGCCACAGCATCCAGCGGTCCGTTTCCAGAACGGCCGCCGTTCCAATGCTGTACTTACTCTTCTGGCCGCACTCCAAATCCAATGTTCTCCTTGTAAATCGCCACACCCTGCATATATTTTCATAATACACTGGAAAAGCCAGGAAGTGAAAGGTGCGAAATATGCAGAAAAAAGAGGGATATTGGCTGCTGATGAACTCTCCGGAAGGCATACTGTACCATTTGGAGGTAAGCACAAAGTCCTATCCAGAGTTTAACGATCCCGGTGAACAATATAATTCAATAAATGTTTCAGAAAAACAATATTGCGCGGTATTCCCTTTAGCGCTTCCATGGCAAGACAGTAGTGTTCCCACATCTCTTTGGTCGCGCCCTCCTGGCCGAGAATGGATACAAACGTCGAACTGTTATTCTCGGCATCCTTACCGACAGGTTTCCCGAGTAAGAGCACATCTCCCTCCAGATCAAGCAAATCATCTTTAATCTGAAATGCAATGCCCGCATGATAGGCGAATTTCTTCAAACCTGCAATTTCCGTCTCTGGAACCTCAGCCAGAATGGCAGGCATAACGAGAGAGGCCTCAAATGCAATTCCAGTCTTATAAAAGCTGATTGTATTCAATTGCTCCAGTGTCAAAGTTTGCCCTCTGGAATTCAGATCCATCATCTGTCCCATACACAGATCTTCTGCCTTTTGGGCCGAATATTGCATTAAGGCAAGCACGGTTTGGGCATGGAATTGATCCAGCGATGCTTGCTCCTGAATCGCCTTCTGAATCAGTAACAGACCGGTTAATTCAGCCGTGGCCGAATCACTCACCTGATGCAGGGTTGGACGCCCTCTACGGGTTAACGCGTTATCCTGGGACGGCAAATCATCAAAAATCAAGGATGCCGTGTGCATATATTCCAATGATCTCATAAGCGGCATGATGGCCGATCCATCTAGTCCATATTCTTTTACGCCCATAACCCAAATCAATATCGGCCTCAGACGTTTGCCATCCCCTTCGAGGCTGTAATTTGCAGCATCAATAAGCGGCTCTTTCACCGCCTGCATCCCGTCTTGCTTGGGAATCTGCAAGGTGTTGTTGATCTGTTGCCGGACCGTTTGGATCGTCTGGGCAAATTCTTCTTTTTCCTTCCGGTCATTTTTTAGAATGGTAACGATCTGGTCACGAAGCAGTTTATCGAAGAAATCCACATCATCCGCTTTTCGAACCATTTGCTCTACGAGACGACCAAACTCCGCATCTCCGGAAGCAAATATGCCCATCATTTCACGATACTTTTCCGTACCGATACGTGCTTGATAACGTTTTAGACCATTGATTGCTCGATCCAGTATAACTTCACGGGTCTTGGCATCGGACTGATACACGTTATGGATCAAATGGGAGATAACCGTCCAGTATAACTCAAAGGGGTTGACCAGATCCGAACGCTGATCATGGTATTTCAAATAATAGGTATACGGCGTGACCGCCCCGTCCCTCATATCGTCAAACATATCTGCGAAATCATCAGCCAGCTGGTTGTAGATGCCATAATAGAAGGTTCGGTCATCAAAGCCCTCATCTACAGGAGCACTGATTACCGAACGGGCAATCAACCGGGATGAAGAGGATTTTAAAATGATAGGGATATAAAGCTCTTCATTCGTGTAATTGGCATTTGATATATCCTTTTGGCGGTCTAATTCCTGGGAATGAAAAAACACATAGGCCTGCTCAAAAAAAGTTTGTTGGGTTTCCGGTCGCTGATGGCCCCTAATATACTCAAAAGCTTCTCTAAGCTCCGCATGGATGTATTGGATCATATCCATATTGTCTCTGGACCATTCGCCCATGTCTGGCACCGATCCAGTAAGAAGAGTCGTGCGTATCATGAGGGAATATTGTTCTTTCTCTTGAGTGGTTAAGGCCTGCGAATCCAGAAGATCGTCAATGAAAGGATAGGTAAGTCCATAGGAATAGCCTAGCCTGATGGCTTCGTCCAATCTTCGCGCCCGTTCCTCAGGCGATGTTTCATCATCCATCTCTTCATTTACATGCAGGATAACCCCCAGAATAATCTTCATCAGTTTGCGCTGGGCTTGCTCGGCATCCATCTCTTCAGGAAGATGGGAGGCTACGTTCTTAAGCTTGTTAATCAACCAGATTACGGCAGTCTCTATGCCTTCCCTCTGTGCCCAGCGATAAGCCCCCGCCAAGCTCATGTACTCCGGCTGATCTCCCTGCTTTGGTGCGGTGAACTTAGTCAAGTGTCTTTTGATGTCGGCAGCTACACGCCTGATACGTGTCTGTGTGTCCGGTGAATCCAGGGCTTGGCCCAGATCCCTCATGTAAATATAGGACACGCTCCGATCCAGGTAATCATCCAATTTGTCTGTATACTTCAGCCACCCGATATATCTATGGTAATCCCGGGAATCCGGTTTTCTCTTTTGTCGCATAAAAAAAGACAGCCATGAACGATGGGAAGTATGGCTGCGTTTCCACAACAGGATATCTCCTGTCAGGGTGGGCACATAATTCCTTTCCATGACCTGCACATAAAGTGAAGCAAAATACTGAGCTGCCTTCTCCTCAGCTAACCGATAACCTGTATCGGCATGATGGATAAATTCGTCATTCATTTGATGTATTACCTCAATTTCTATTATTGTCATACTTATATGCAATAGGGGAAGGAAGGTTTCCTCGTCACGTTATATATCTTAGTACGTGAAAGAATCTTTTTAGTTACGACTCTCTTGTTGGCTATTGACATACATGGGAAGTCCTTATAATAATAAAGCTTACACAATAATGTGAAATTAGTTACAAGGGGAGCGGACTATGTGGTTTCTATTTGCCTTATTAACAGCTTTAACTTGGGGAGGTGCTGATCTATTTTATAAAAAAGGTAGTGATAGCCATGACCCGTTCAGTCATATCAAAATCGTAATTATGGTCGGCCTGGTGATGGGGATTCACGCCACAGCTTATATGTTCATTCAAGGGTTAAACTTTAATCCCATAGACTTGGTTCGCTATTTCCCTGTGTCTGCACTGTACATCTTGTCGATGACAATCGGTTATATCGGATTAAGATATATGGAGCTTTCACTAGCGTCTCCCGTGCAGAATTCTTCAGGAGCCGTTACAGCCATCCTATTGTTCATATTTTTCACCCACGACCTGAGCATCATTGAAATATTGGGTGTGGCTATCATTACTTGCGGCGTTATTGGCATTGCCATCTTGGAGAAGAGAGCTGAACACAAAGCGCTCCAGAACAGTTCCATACATATCGATAAAAAATACCAAATTGGCTTTATGGCCATTACCTTCCCCATTCTCTACTGCTTAATCGATGGGCTCGGTACCTTTGCCGATGGCATTTATTTGGATGAGCTTAATCTGATCAGTGAGGATGCTGCCCTGATCGCTTATGAATTTACTTTCTTCATTTGTGCTGTGCTGGCATTTACATACCTCAAGTTCATTAAAAAACAGCGGTTCAACATGTTCAGAGAACGTGTGAAAGGTTATGCCGCCATATTAGAAACAACCGGGCAATTCTTCTACGTGTTCGCCATGTCCAGCAACGCCATTATTGCAGCGCCCCTGATTGCTTCATACAGCATTTTCTCGGTCATCCTGTCCCGATTATTTCTGGGGGAACGGCTGAACAAGAAGCAATATGCCATGGTTATGGTCGTCATCCTTGGTATAGCCTTGTTAGGTATTGCGGATGAACTCTAACTCAATTCGAAATTATCCTAGAACTTATACAAGGAGGCTGTAAAGTTGCTCAGGGCCGATATTAAGCGAATCTCCCTTTTGCTCCCCTGCCTGTCCCTGGTTCCTGAAAAGGATTGGGCTGAGGCCGAGATCAGGACGGTTACCCCTACTACCCCGCATTTCATACGGGAAGGGCATGTGCTGCAGCATGCTATGTTTATTTTACAAGGAACTGTGCGCATCTATAAAATCACCCCGCAAGGGAGAGAAGTCACCCTTTACCGTGTGCAGGACGGACAAAGCTGTGTTCTTATGATGGCCAGTATTTTAGGAGAGACTCCGTATGAGGCCTCAGCTACTATTGAAGCTGAAACCAAGATTCTCCTAATTCCAATCCCCTTATTCAGGAAATGGATGGACTTATATTTGCCGCTCAAGCAGCATGTCTTTCAGCAAATCATTGAAAGAATCACATCCGTCACTCAGCTTGTGGAGAATATTGCGTTCCAATCGATCCCGTATCGTATTGCGGAATTCTTATTGAAGCGGATGGATACGGACAACCATATGACTCTACACATAACCCACGAACAATTAGCTATTGAACTCGGAACAGCTAGAGAGGTGATCAGCCGTTCCCTGAAAGACCTTGCCCGTAAGAAAATCATTGTAACCCGCAGAGGCTGTATACAAATTATGGACCGCAATCTATTGCTTGAGCTCATACATAACGGCTCATTGTGACTTTGTCACGGTTGATGTGCTGGGAGACTGCTAAGCTAAATACAAATTCAAGATTGAGGTGAACTTGTATGAAGAACCCAGGTGATCAAAGTAGGAATTATTACGACAGCTCTAACCTCAAGAAGGTGCCCGAGCTCATCCGGCTTGCTCCACAGGCCGCTGAGTCCTTCTTGGCATTCGAGAAGGAAGTATATCATGAACTCCATACCATTCCGTTAAAGACTAAAGAACTCATTGCAC
>RCUN01000918.1_pt1 | contig 11718 bp, 8 predicted proteins | sample 2166181 | NCBI WGS metagenome assembly RCUN01 (sample SAMN09932603, study PRJNA488358) | compost metagenome | feature: garden; material: soil; isolation source: compost soil in crotononitrile-enriched culture | place: Germany: Experimental Botanical Garden Goettingen | collected 2016-01-27 | reverse complement strand
CGAGAAGGTCAACCACGCCCGTTGCGGCATGGTCGACAGCGTCAACCCGCTGGGCCTGGAAGCCACCCGTGTCGCCTACAGCGAAGCCGGGCCATGGCTGGTCGAGTTGAAGGATTATTTGCAGAGCAACCGCGATTATCTGGTCGACGCCGTGCGCACCCGCCTGCCGGGCGTTACCATGAACGTGCCGCAAAGCACTTACCTGGCCTGGCTCGACTGCACGGCGCTGGGGCTGGATAACCCGCAACAATTCTTCCTCGAACAGGCCAAGGTCGGTCTGAGCCCGGGCCTGGACTTTGGCGACGACTGCAAACAGTTCGTACGCCTGAACTTCGGCTGCCCACGGTCGTTGCTGGAAGAAGGGATTGCGCGGATGGAGGGTAGTTTGCGTAACCTGAAGGCCTGAAGACCCTACAAATCCCCTGTGGGAGCGAGCTTGCTCGCGATAGCGTACTAAGCGTCGACATTTATGTTGACTGACATGCCGCCATCGCGAGCAAGCTCGCTCCCACAGGGTCCGATGCGTTCTCAAGGCATCGAAAATCCAACCGAACTCAAGCCAAAACGCCAGGGTCAACCCTTTGACTCTTCAGACTTGATATCGGAGATGGATGATGAACGACTACCCAAAACCACCCTTCCCCAAACAACAGCAACCCGTGCCCGGCTCGCAACGCAAGATGGACCCGTATCCCGATTGCGGCGAGCAGAGCTACAAGGGCTCGGGTCGTTTGAATGGCAAGATCGCCCTGATTACCGGTGGCGACAGCGGGATTGGCCGCGCGGTCGCCATCGCCTTCGCCCGTGAAGGCGCCGATGTAGCGGTTGCCTACCTCGACGAACAGGAAGATGCCGAAGAAACCGCACGCTGGGTCGAACAGGCCGGCCGTCAAAGCCTGCTGCTGCCCGGTGACCTGGCGCACAAGGTGCATTGCCGGGCACTGGTGGAAAAAACCGTCGAGCGTTTCGGCCGTATCGATATTCTGGTGAACAACGCCGCGTTCCAGATGACCCACGAAAAGCTCGAAGACATCCCCGATGAAGAATGGGTGATGACCTTCGACGTCAACATCACCGCCATTTTCAGGATTTGTCAGGCTGCGCTGAAACACATGCCGTCCGGCAGTTCGATCATCAATACCAGTTCGGTCAACTCGGACTTTCCCAATCCCACCCTGCTCGCCTACGCCACCACCAAGGGCGCAATCGCCAACTTCAGCGCCGGTCTGGCGCAAATGCTCGGGCCTAAGAACATCCGCGTAAACAGCGTGGCTCCGGGGCCGATCTGGACGCCGTTGATCGTCTCGACCATGCCCGAGGAAACGGTGCAGAACTTTGGGGCCAATACCCCGCTAGGCCGCCCTGGCCAACCGGTGGAAGTGGCGCCGATTTACGTGCTGCTGGCTTCCGATGAAGGCAGCTACATCACCGGCCAGCGTTTTGGCGTGACCGGTGGCAAGCCGATTCTCTGACGTAAAAATGGAACCCCGGTGCAACTGCGGCGCTCCACAGTTTATGGGCCCGGTAATGGCGGGCCCTTCGATATCTGGAGGTCGCCATGTCCGCACCTATCGTCAAGCTGTTCACTCAACCGAACTTCGCCTGGACGGATATCCGCAAGGAAGAGGAAGCCCATCCGCGCCACTACCTCGCCCATTTGATCCTGCTCGCCCTGATTCCGCCGGTGTGCCTGTTCATCGGCACCACCTACGTCGGCTGGAGCCTGGCGGAAAACGAAACCGTCCGGCTCAGCGCCCGTAGCGCCCTGCACCTGTGTGCCTTGCTGTACGTGAGCATCCTGGTCGGCGTTGCCGTGATGGGGCTGTTCATCCGCTGGATGTCGCGCACTTTCGACGCCCGGCCGACGGTCAATCAGTGCATCGGCTTTGCCGCCTACACCGTGACGCCGTTTTTCCTGGCAGGCATCGCCGGTCTGTACCCGAGTCGCTGGCTGGCCATCCTGGTGTTGATGGCCGCTTCGGCCTACTCGACGTTTCTGCTGTTCGTGGGCTTGCCGACATTCATGCACGAACGCAAGGAACAAGGCCTGCTCAACTCCGCCTGCGTCTGGGGCGTCGGGTTGCTGGTGCTGGTCACCATTCTGGTGGAAATGATCCTGGTCTGGTTCAACGTGCTGACGCCTGAGTACATTCGCGCCACCGTCGGTTGATGACCCGAAGCCATGAGCTTCATTGCCTGGGTCGCGGTGCTTGGAGCCGTGCTGCTGACACTGGCACTGACCTCGTCGTACCTGCGCTGGATGCCGGTGACCACTTCCGCCGTGTGCCTGGCGCTGGGGGTGGCCATCGGCCCGGCCGGATTGGGTTGGCTCAGGCTGGACATCAACGACGCGACTTTTTGGATGGAACACCTGACGGAAGTCGCGGTGCTGTTTTCGCTGTTCGTTTGCGGGCTCAAGCTGCGGTTGCCACTCAAGGACCGCAAGTGGCGAGTGGCCTACGGGCTCGCGGGGCCGGTGATGCTCCTGACCATCATCGGCGTCAGCCTGTTACTGCATTTTGTCTTCGGGTTGGCGTGGGGGCCATCGTTGCTGATCGGGGCGATTCTGGCGCCCACCGATCCGGTGTTGGCGTCGCTGGTGCAGGTCAATGATGCCAAGGATGACGACCCCGTCCGTTTCGGACTCTCCGGCGAGGCCGGGCTAAACGACGGCATCGCATTCCCGTTTGTCATCCTCGGCTTGTTGTTTCTGCAACAGAGTCCCGATTCTTCCCTTGCCTGGCTCGATGACTGGGCGCTCAAACGCCTGTTGTGGGCCGTGCCCGCCGGTTTGCTGATCGGTTACTGCATGGGCCGCGGAATCGGCCGTTTGACCCTGTCGATGCGCATCCGCAATGCCGACAGCACCCTTTCCCCCAACGACTACCTGACGTTCGCCCTGATTGCGCTAGCGTATGTCGCCGCCGAATCAGTTCATGGCTATGGCTTTTTGTCGGTATTTGCTGCCGGTCTGGGCTTGCGCCGGGCGGAGGTCAAAACAACGGGAGATTCGCACACCCCCGCCGAGCACCTGGTGCAGCCAGTGGTCGGTCACCAGAACGTCGAACCCGGTGCCGCCGTACATGGCGATGTGGAAAACCTGGAGGACACCCAGGTTGCTGCCGGAATAATGATGGGCGACATGCTGTCCTTCGGCAGCCTGGTGGAGCGGGCCATGGAGGTATTTCTGGTAACCCTGCTCGGGGTTGTGCTAGTTGGACACTGGGACTGGCGTGCGCTGGCTATTTCCCTGGTGCTGTTCTGCGTGATTCGCCCCGTGAGCGTTGCCCTCGTGCCATGGGGGAGTTTGCTGACTGGCCCGCAACGACTGTTGATCGGCTGGTTCGGGATTCGCGGCATCGGTAGCTTTTACTACCTGTTCTACGCCTTGAATCACGACCTGCCCCCAGCGGTAGCCAGCGTTTGCACCGACCTTACGCTGTCGGTGGTGGCGTTGAGTATCCTGCTGCACGGCATCAGCACCCAGCCGATGCTGGCGCGCTATGAACGGCACAATCGCCAGATCACTTCATCGCCAAAGCAATGATTTCCACCAGATTGTCTTGGGTAAAAGGCTTGGGCAAGCGCGGGAGTCTGGCGGCGAAGCCCTCCAGGCTTTCGGCGTAACCGGTGGCCAGGACGATCGGGATCGTTGGCTTCAAGATTCGAATGGCCTGGGCCAGTTGTGCGCCGTTCATCTGCGGCATGGCCATATCGGTGATGACCAGATCGAAGTGCTGCTCGCTTTCGATCAACCGTAACGCCTGCGCGCCGGACTCGGCGATGCTGACATGATGCCCGAGGTCCTCCAGCAGCAGGCACGTGCTGGTCAACACCAGGCTATCGTCATCGACCACGAGCACATTCAATCGCGGAACCTGTGGTGTCTCTGCTTCGGTGACTGCAGATTCGGCCACCGAATCTGCCCCGGCCACGGGTAACCAGAGTTCGGCGGTGGTGCCTTTTTCTTTCTCGCTCTTGAGTATGAAGCGCCCACCCATTTGTTCGATAAAACCATGCACCATCGACAGCCCAAGCCCCGTGCCCTTGCCGACGCCTTTGGTGGTGAAAAACGGGTCCATCGCCGATGCCAGCGTTTTGGCGTCCATGCCCTCCCCGGTATCGGTCACGCTCAAGCAGACATAACGTCCCGGTGCCAGGGATGATTGAGGCTGATCGAGAATGACCTCCGTGCGAGTACCGATAACGATTTTTCCACCATTGGGCATCGCATCGCGGGCGTTGGTGGCCAGGTTGAGCACCGCCAGTTCCAGCTGATTGACATCGGCCAGGACCGGTTCGGGCTCAGGTAAAAAGCAGGTTTCTATTTTCACCGACGGGCCAAGGGAGCTGCGCAATAGCCCGGTAATGCCTTGCACCAGAGCCGGAATCTCGACGGATTCGGCCTTGAGCTCTTGACGCCGGGCAAACGCCAGCATGCGTTGGGTCAGGGACACACCGCGCAAGGCGCCCTGGGTGGCGTTGTCCAGCAAACGGGCGATTCTTGGATCGTCCGGCATGCGTTTGCGGACAATTTCCAGGTTGCCGAGGATCACGGTCAGCAGATTGTTGAAGTCGTGGGCAATCCCGCCGCTGAGTTGCCCGATGGCCTGCATTTTCTGCGCCTGAAACAGCGCCTCGCGGGTTTGCTCAAGGGCCTGCTGCGCTTGGGTCGCCTCGGTGATATCCCGGGTGATCTTGGCGAAGCCGAGCAATGTACCGGTCTCGCCCCAGATCGGGTCCACCACGACATGGGCAAAAAAGCGCGTGCCGTCCTTGCGCAGACGCCAGCCCTTGTTCTCGAAACGCCCGTCGCGCACCGCAACCTCCAACGTGCGCTGCGGTTCGCCGGCAGCACGATCTTCCGGGGTGTAGAACATGGAAAAATGCTGGCCGATGACTTCTTCAGGCCGGTAGCCCTTGATGCGCTGCGCCCCGGGATTCCAGTTGGTCAGGCGTCCATCCGGAGCGAGCATGTAGATGGCGTAATCCGTGACGCTTTGCACCAACAGGCGAAACTGCTGTTCGCTTTGCTTGAGTGTTTCTTCGGCCATTTTACGGTCGGTCAGATCGCGGGTGATCTTGGCAAAACCGAGCAAAGTACCCGACGCGTCGCGTATTGGGTCGATCACCACGTGGCACCAGAAGCGCGTGCCGTCCTTGCGCACCCGCCAGCCCTCTCCTTCGAAACGTCCTTCGCGAATCGCCGTGTCCAGCGCCCTTTGGGGCAAACCGGCACGGCGATCGTCTTCGGTGTAGAACTGCGAGAAATGATGACCGAGAATTTCGGCTTCTTCATAACCCTTGAAACGCCTGGCGCCAGCGTTCCAGCTGCTGATGATGCCCGTGGGATCAATCATGTAGATCGCATAGTCGACCACCGCATCGATCAGCAGACGAAAGCGCGTTTCATCATTCACGTCCGCCCTGGTTCGATCCACGCTCATTGAGTTCTCGCGTCATGATTGTATTTCTGGAGTATGCGACAAACTGCCGATTTGAAAAGCCGGTATATCGGCAGTTTGCTGATCACATCGAGCCTGTTAACGATATACGTGTTTGATGATGTAGGTGTACAGGTCGTTGAAGACAAAGTCGGGAACCTGTTTGCCGTAAGTTCCGGCTTTCAGTAGCGCCAGATGGCATTCCTTGACCATTTCGTCACGCTCCGCCATGGCGTAGATGTGGTTGTTGATGATGGCGCTGTAGGCACTGTACGAATACGGCCCCCCGGTAGAGGTTATGGTGAGATCGCCATTTTCGGCCTTGATGTAGGTGCTGTGACCTCGCAAAGTTCGTTCTTTCAACGCCCCCAGGCCGCGCTCGTATAAATAGAGCTGCGAGCCGCTGATAGCCTTGGCAAGCGTTTCGAACGCAAGAATGATCGCCTGGGCGTTGCTCATGCTCGATTCCAGTGCCGAGTGGCTGACAAACCGTTCCAGTTCTTTTTGTTCCAGGCTTTTCAACGCCCTTTTGATGCTCGACAGGTGAGCGAACGCTTGATTGCAGCCTACGATATGAGCTTCCAGTTGATAGCCGGCGGGTTTGGCGTAAGTCCCGATTCCGGCAAAGTCGATGCTGTCGAACGCACACTCCATGATGATGTTGTATTTGCGTGTGAACACCTCGGTGAAGATTTTTGCGCCTAGCTCCCGGACAAAGCTCTCGGTATGGGTATACGCGTGCAGTACCCCCAGTTTGATCATGTCGGCGTATTGCGGGTGCTTTTCTCGGTATTCGGGCAAGTACAGTCGAACATAATTGGCGTAGCGCCCAGACGGCAGCAGGCTTTTTTCCAGCAGGTAGGTTTTACCTGAGCCTTGCAATCCTGCGGTGATCAGCAGTTTGGGTACGGCGTCGGCGGTTTTATCAGTGAACAACGTTGCCGTGATGTCATCGAACGCGTTGGTCACGTCCGCTTCGGTGTAGGTGTAATTCGGTGCTTGCGACATGTCTTGATTTCCTTATCAAAGAGTTGGGCAGTGGTATCCAGCCCTTTCAATAAAGTGTGCTTTCGCCGATTGTTCAAATGTGCGTTTGCATCAAGTTATGTCACTGTTTTTAAAGGTAAATAATCCTACGGCGCCGAGGGAGAAAACGTCGGCTCGACCGACCACCAGCGCGGCAGCAATTGCCTGACTTTGCTCTCGCCAAACCGGTCGTCGATCAACATCACCACCCCTTGGTCTTGCTGCGTACGGATCACCCGACCTGCGGCCTGCACTACTTTCTGGACGCCGGGAAACAGGTAGGTGTAGTCGTAACCTGCACCGAAAATCGCGGCCATTCGCCGTTTCAGCTGCTCGTTGACCGGGTTGAGTTGTGCCAGCCCGAGGGTCGCGATGAACGCGCCAATCAATCGTGCACCGGGCAAGTCGATGCCTTCGCCAAACGCCCCACCCAGTACCGCGAAGCCAATGCCCTCGCCGCTTTCGGTGAATTGATCGAGAAACTGCTGGCGTTGCTCTTCTCCCATGCCCCGGGATTGCGACCACAGGTTGATTTGTGGGTGCCGTTCGGCCAGTGCCTGAGCCACTTGCTGCAAGTAATCGAAGCTGCTGAAAAACGCCAGATAGTTGCCTGGCCGTTGGCCGAACTGGTGGGCGATCAGCTCGACAATCGGTGCTACGGAGGCCTGACGATGGACGAAACGGGTAGAGATACGGTCAACGATGTGCACTTGCAACTGCTCTGCGGAAAACGGCGATTCGACGTCGATGCACACGGTGTTTGCCGGCGTCCCCAACAGATCGGCGTAATAGTGGCGCGGGCTGAGCGTTGCCGAAAACAGCACGGTGCTGCGCGCTGCCGTCAGGCGCGGCCCGATGAAGCCGGCGGGCACCACGTTGCGCAGGCACAGCTGCGAGAGACTTGGTTTGCGCTCTAGGTCGCGCCTGCTGATATCGAACAAAAAGTTCTCGTCGAACAGCTCGGCCACTCGACTGAACTGCAACATGTCGAAGTAAAAGCCCTGCAGTGCGCTGTCCAGCCCTTGCGGGTGATCGTTCAGGTAGTCGCCGATACTGGCGCTGCACGATGACAACGCCTGGAGCAGTTTTTCCGGGGCTTTGTCATAAGCCTGATAGGCGACCAGTTGCTGATTGTGCAGGGTGTTCCATTCGCGATTGACGCGTTGCAGGGGCTTTTTCAAAGCTTCCGGGGCGGTTTTCCGGACAGCATTGAGGGTCGCTTGATCGAGGTTGGCGCTGTACATCTGACGACCGCGCTCCACCAGGTTGTGGGCTTCGTCCACCAGTACCGCGACTCTCCAGTTATTGGCCTGTGCCAATCCGAACAGCAGCGCGCTGAAGTCGAAGTAATAGTTGTAATCGGCAACCACCACGTCGGCCCAACGGGCCATCTCCTGGCTCAGGTAATACGGGCACACCTTGTGGTCGAGCGCGATTTGTCTCAACGCACTCTGATTGAGCTGGCTCTGTTCACTGGCAGCCTGGCGCGCTGCCGGCAAGCGATCATAGAAACCCTGGGCCAACGGGCAGGATTCGCCGTGACAGGCCTTGTCGGGATGCTCGCAAGCCTTGTCCCGGGCGATCATTTCCAGAACCCGCAAGGGCGGTGCATCGGCGCGATCAAGGATTACCTGCGCGGCATCCAGTGCCAGTTTTCGCCCCGGGGTCTTTGCCGTGAGGAAGAACACCTTGTCCAATTGCTGTGGCGCCAAGGCCTTGAGCATCGGAAACAGGGTGCCAACGGTCTTGCCGATCCCGGTCGGCGCCTGGGCCATCAGGCACCGGCCGGTACTGACGGCCTTGAACACCGATTCGGCCAGATGACGCTGCCCTGGCCGAAAGCCGGCGTGGGGAAACGCCAATTGTTGCGCCGCCCGGTTGCGCCCTTCGCGATGAGCCATTTCCTGCTCGGCCCAGCGCAGGAACCGTGCGCAATGCTGCTCGAAGAACAATTGCAGTTGCGGGGCACTGAAAGACTCGACCAGGCAGGTTTCCTTTTCGCTGACGATGTCGAAATACACCAGCGCCAAATTGATCTGCTCAAGATCCAGTTTGCGGCACATCAACCAGCCGTAGATTTTCGCCTGGGCCCAGTGCAATTGTCGGTGGTTGTCCGGTTGCTTGCTCAAGTCGCCCCGGTAGGTCTTGACCTCTTCCAGGCAGTTTTGCGCGGGATCGTAGCCGTCCGCCCTGCCCTTGACGGTCAGGCTTTGGTAATGGCCTTCGAGGGCCACTTCACTCTGGTAGCTTTCGCTGCGCCGCGAGGCGACCGTACGATGGCCGACAATGCCTTCCAGGGCAGTCGGTGACGGGGTGAAACGCAGGTCGAGGTCGCCGACCTTGGCGGTGAACTCACACAGTGCCCGCACGGCGATGTTGTAGCTCAAGCGTCCTGCTCCGCCCACTGCACGTAGCACACGGCAATCGGCATGCGGTGCTCATGGCAGAACTCCAGCCAGCGCAACTGGTTATCCTGAAGCCGATCCCCCGGCCCTTTGACTTCGATCATGCGGTAGGTCTTTTGCTCCGGCCAGAACTGGATCAGGTCGGGCATGCCGGCGCGATTGGCCTGGATGTCCAGCAACAAGCGATTGAACCAGTGTTTGAGGTGCTCGGCCGGCAAGCAGTCGAGGGCCTGTTCCAGCAGTTCCTCGCTGAGTACACCCCAGAATACAAAGGGTGACTGCACGCCCCATTTCTCGGCATAGCGCTGGCGAATGGTCTGCCGATAGCGCCCGTCGTCGAGTTGCTCGAGGCAGGTCTGGAACAGGTCAGCCCGACGCACATGGAAATCTTCATTGAGCAGGTCGACCGGACCGCGCTGGAACGGGTGGAAAAACGCCCCCGGCAGCGGCGCGAAAATCGCCGGCCAGCACAGCAGGCCGAACAGCGAATTGATCAGGCTGTTTTCGACGTAATGCACCGGTGCCGACTCTTCCGACAAGTGCTCCTGAACGTAGTACTCCACCGACATCACCGGATCGGTCCTGGGCAGTTGCAGGTCCAGGCGCAGCATTTCCCGCGGAGTCGCACGTTTCATCGCTGGCCCGCCCAGCTTGCGGCGCAACCGGGGCAACACGCGGAGCAATTGCTGCTGTTCGGCGGCGCTTTGCGGTGACTGTTGCGCCTCAGTGGCCAGATCCAGGGCCAATTCGTACTCCCCGCAACGCTCCAGCACGCGGATCATTCGCGCGCGTGCGCCGGGGTAGGCGCACTGGCGGTACAACGTCAGCGCTGTGGAAAAATCAACGATGCGTTCGCAGTGCTGGGCCATCTGGAACAGCAGTTTGTCGCGACGCCTCTGCAACCAGGGATTGATCAGCGTCAGACTGTGGATCCGCTCGACAATGTCAGCCACCGCTTCACCGGCCTCGAAGTGTTGCTGGCATTCATAGAGGAACATGCAGGCGTCCACGTCCTCACGGCTGCGCAAACCCCTGGAATCGGAGCAGAATTCGACTTTCTCGTAGGTGTAGATGCCAAGGTCAGCCAACACGAATTCGGACCAGTCCTGGTAAAGATTGCCGAAAAACATCAAGCGCAGGCGATCGCACAGGCCCATGATGGTCAGACTGAACAGGCGATCCGCCAGCGAGGGACACCAGTCTCCGAAGCTACGTGTCTCGGGAAACAGCTCGCACACAGTTGGCAGCCAATCGGCCTTCTTGCCTTTGGGCTGGTCGATGGCGCTCCCCAGGCACTGGACGACTTCAGCCTTGAGCAATACCTCGAACAGTGTCTCGACCGACAACGGCAGCTGTTCATCGACCCAACCGAGGGCCACGAGCGGTTTGGCTGCGTTGGCGATGTCACCGATTTCGGCGTAGTGCAGCTTGCTGGCCCGGAAATGAATCCCCTTGCGCATGACCATCCGGACCAGCAACGCCCGGGACTCGCGCGGCAATCCATTGAAGTCGACAATGAACCGTTGCTCTTCAACGCTGAGTACATCGGCATAGCGAAGCCCAAGCCAATCAAGCACTTGCATGAAGTTGTTCAGGTAATAGAACGGATCGTCGAGCGGGTTTGGAGTCACAGGAAAATGGGCCATGGCGAGCAAGTACTGGTTATGCGTACAGATACCAGCAAGCCCCGCCCGGCGCAATCGGAAAAGGATGGGCGGAAGCGCTGCCAGGAAATTTTTTCGGCACGTAGAACTTTCTGCCGATCCGTGGCACCAACCGCGTTAGAGGCGCTGTCGTGCTCGACAGTCGTGGCGATTTTTTGAAGGATGAGAGGTGGTTATGAACATCAAGACTTTGGGTTTGCCTTTGGCGGTAGCGGCCTTTCTGGCCCTGGCCGGTTGCTCGACGCCCACAGTGGTGACCCTGCAGAACGGCACCCAGTATCTGACCAAGGACATGCCGAAAACCAAGACCAAGGACGGCTTCTTTGAGTTCGAGGATATTTCCGGGGCGAAGGTGAAGGTCAAGGCTGATGAAGTGAGCACGATTCGGCAGGAAGACTGAGGACCCGCTACTGCTTTGCGTCGGCGAGGTATCGGGACATCCTGTCCCGAATACTTGAGCGATGACTTAACTACCGGTCCGGATCTTGTTCCAAACCCGCGTACGAATCCGGTCGATGTTCAGTGGCATCGCTTCCAGGGCGAACAATTTGCCCATCATGTCCGGGCTCGGGTAGACCTTGGTGTCGTTCTTGATCGCCGGGTCGATGAGGCTGTCCGCCTGTTCGTTGCCATTGGCGTAGTGCACGTAGTTGCTGATGCCGGCCATCACTTCCGGGCGCAGCAGGTAGTTCATGAAGGCGTAACCCGCCTTTTCGTCCGGGGCATCGACCGGCATGGCGACCATGTCGAACCAGATCGCTGCGCCTTCCTTGGGAATCGAATAGCCGATGTCGATGCCGTTCTTGGCTTCCTTGGCGCGGTTCTCGGCTTGCAGGATGTCGCCGGAGAAACCGACCGCCACGCAGATGTCGCCGTTGGCCAGGTCGCTGGTGTACTTGGACGAGTGGAAATAGCTGACGTACGGCCGAACTTTCAGCAGCAGCGCTTCGGCCTTTTTGTAGTCTTCCGGGTTTTTACTGTGGTGCGGCAAGCCCAGGTAATTCAGAGCGGCAGGCAGCAGTTCGGGGCCGTTGTCGAGGATGGCCACGCCGCACTTCTGCAGTTTCTGCATGTTTTCCGGCTTGAAAATCAGGTCCCAGGAATCCACGGGGGCGTTGTCGCCAAGCACCGCTTTGACCTTGGCGATGTTGTAGCCGATGCCGGTGCTGCCCCACAGAT
>RCUN01000917.1_pt1 | contig 11721 bp, 7 predicted proteins | sample 2166181 | NCBI WGS metagenome assembly RCUN01 (sample SAMN09932603, study PRJNA488358) | compost metagenome | feature: garden; material: soil; isolation source: compost soil in crotononitrile-enriched culture | place: Germany: Experimental Botanical Garden Goettingen | collected 2016-01-27 | reverse complement strand
TAACTGGTTAAACCTTGAGCAATTTCCGCTATAATCCGCGCCCCCCTTTTTCGGCAGGCCATGCGCGCGCTGTTTCCATGAAATTAATCGTAAAAGTCTTCCCCGAGATCACCATCAAGAGTCGACCTGTCCGGACGAAATTTATCCGCCAGTTGGCCAAAAACATCCGCGCCGTGCTCCGTGATCTGGATCCGGCCGTGGTGGTGAACGGCGTGTGGGACAATCTCGAGCTGGAAACCCGTGTTACCGACCCGAAAGCCTTGAAAGAGATGGGTGAGCGCCTGACCTGCATGCCGGGCATCGCGCACTTTCTGCAGATCGACGAGTACCCGCTGGGCGACTTCGACGACATCACCGAAAAGTGCAGGCAGCACTACGGCGATGCGCTGGCCGGGAAAATTTTCTCGGTGCGCTGCAAGCGTGCGGGCAAGCACACGTTCAGCTCGATGGACGTCGAAAAATACGTCGGCAGCAAGCTGCGTCGCGAGTGCGGCGCCGCCGGGATCGACCTGAAAGCGCCGGAAATCGAAGTCCGGATCGAAGTTCGCGACCAACGGTTGTTCGTGATCCACAGCCAGCACAACGGCATCGGCGGATATCCGCTGGGCGCGCTGGAGCAGACCCTGGTGCTGATGTCCGGTGGCTTCGACTCCACCGTGGCGGCCTACCAGATCATGCGCCGCGGCCTGATGGCGCATTTCTGCTTCTTCAATCTGGGCGGACGTGCCCACGAACTGGGCGTCATGGAAGTCGCGCATTTCATCTGGAAGAAGTACGGCAGCTCCCAACGCGTGTTATTTGTCAGTGTGCCGTTCGAGGAAGTGCTGGGCGAAATTCTCGGCAAAGTCGATAACAGTCATATGGGCGTAGTATTGAAGCGTATGATGTTGCGCGCTTCCTCCCAAATTGCCGATCGACTGCACATCGACGCACTGGTCACCGGTGAGGCGATCTCCCAGGTGTCGAGCCAGACGCTGCCGAACCTGTCAGTGATCGACTGCGTGACCGAAAAGCTGGTACTGCGCCCGCTGATCGCCAGTCACAAGCAGGACATTATCGACACGGCAATCGAAATCGGCACCGCCGATTTCGCCCGGCACATGCCGGAATACTGCGGCGTCATCTCGGTCAATCCGAAGACCGCGGCCAAGCGCTATCGCGTCGAGCATGAAGAGAAAGAATTCGATATGGCGGTACTCGAGCGTGCGCTCGAAAACGCCAAGCTGGTGCCGATCGATCGCGTGATCGATGAATTGGGCCAGGACTTGCAGATTGAAGAAGTCAGCGAAGCGCTGGCCGGTCAGATCGTCATCGACATCCGTCACCCGGATGCCGCTGAAGACGACCCGCTGGACCTCGCTGGCATCGAGGTACAAACGATGCCGTTTTATGCAGTGAACGCTCGTTTCAAGGAACTGGACCCTACTCGCCAGTACCTGCTGTATTGCGACAAAGGCGTGATGAGTCGCCTGCATGCCCACCATTTGCTCAGTGAGGGGCATGCCAATGTGCGCGTTTATCGACCGAGCTAAGTGCCCGGGGCTGTTTGCCTGTGGCCTGCGTCACCGGCCCCCCGACGCCACCGTCAAGCTGTAACGGCTTTCACGGACGCTACTGTTAATCGCTGCCAAGACTTGTCAGCACACCGAATCCTCTGATCGAGATACACAAGTGATCGAAAATCTACGCAACATCGCCATCATTGCCCACGTTGACCATGGTAAAACCACCCTGGTAGACAAACTCCTGCGTCAATCCGGCACCCTGGAGCGCAACGAGCTCAACGACGAGCGCGTGATGGACTCCAACGACCAGGAAAAAGAGCGCGGTATTACCATTCTGGCGAAAAACACCGCCATCAACTGGAACGGCTACCACATCAACATCGTGGACACCCCGGGCCACGCCGACTTCGGCGGCGAAGTTGAACGCGTAATGTCGATGGTCGACTCCGTTCTGCTGCTGGTTGACGCTCAAGACGGCCCTATGCCGCAAACCCGTTTCGTGACCAAGAAGGCTTTCGAAGCCGGCCTGCGTCCGATCGTGTGCATCAACAAGGTTGACCGTCCAGGCGCGCGTCCGGACTGGGTTCTGGACCAGATCTTCGACCTGTTCGACAACCTGGGTGCCACCGAAGAACAGCTGGACTTCAAAGTCGTCTACGCCTCGGCCCTGAACGGTATTGCCGGTCTGGACCACACCGAAATGGCTGAAGACATGACCCCGCTGTACCAGTCGATCGTCGACAACGTACCGGCGCCGGCTGTTGACCGTGACGGTCCGTTCCAGATGCAGATCTCCGCACTGGACTACAACAGCTTCCTGGGTGTTATCGGTGTTGGCCGTATCGCTCGCGGTCGCGTCAAGCCGAACACCCCGGTTGTGGCTATCGGCGCCGACGGCAAGAAGCGTAACGGTCGTATCCTGAAGCTGATGGGTCACCACGGTCTGCACCGTGTAGACGTTGAAGAAGCTGCTGCAGGCGACATCGTTTGCATCAGCGGCATGGACTCGCTGTTCATCTCCGACACCCTGTGCCACCCGGACACCGTTGAAGCGATGAAGCCGTTGACCGTCGACGAGCCAACCGTTTCCATGACCTTCCAGGTAAACGACTCGCCATTCTGCGGTAAAGAAGGCAAGTTCGTGACTTCCCGTAACATCAAGGAACGTCTGGACAAAGAGCTGCTGTACAACGTTGCACTGCGCGTTGAAGAAGGCGACTCGGCTGACAAGTTCAAGGTTTCCGGCCGTGGCGAACTGCACCTCTCGGTACTGATCGAAACCATGCGTCGCGAAGGCTTCGAAATGGCTGTAGGCCGTCCGGAAGTGATCATCCGTCTGGTTGACGGCGTGAAGCACGAACCGTTCGAAAACGTCACCATCGACCTGCCGGAAGAATCCCAGGGCAAGGTGATGGAAGAGATGGGCCTGCGTAAGGGCGACCTGACCAACATGGTGCCGGATGGCAAGGGCCGTGTACGTCTGGAATACAACATCCCTGCTCGCGGTCTGATCGGTTTCCGTAACCAGTTCCTGACCCTGACCAACGGTGCTGGCATCCTGACCTCGATCTTCGACCGTTACGACGTGATGAAGTCCGGCGACATGTCCGGCCGTCAGAACGGCGTTCTGGTTTCGGTTGAAACCGGCAAGGCACTGACCTACTCCCTGGAAACCCTGCAGGCGCGTGGCAAGCTGTTCGTAGAACACGGTCAGGAAATCTACAACGGTCAGATCGTTGGTCTGAACAGCCGTGACAACGACCTGGGCGTTAACCCTACCAAGGGCAAGAAGCTCGACAACATGCGTGCTTCGGGTAAAGACGAAACCATCGCTCTGGTTCCACCTGTTCGCTTCACCCTGGAACAGGCTCTGGAATTCATCCAGGACGACGAGCTGTGTGAAGTAACTCCTAAGTCCATCCGTCTTCGCAAGAAGATCCTGGACGAAAGCGAGCGTACCCGCGCTGCCAAGAAAGCCAAGGCATAAGATTTAGCCCCGGCTGAACGAAAACGCCCCCGGTCGAAAGGCCGGGGGCGTTTTTGTTTGTCTGGGATTTGTGTGGTGTTTGTACTGGCGCCATCGCTAGCAGGCTAGCCTGCTAGCGATGGCGACCGATCAGCCGCCAAAATTTTCAGGACGGATCAGAACCGCTCGATCGACCGAGAATTGCGCTCGCGCTCCACTTCCTTCGGCTTGTACGCGCAATACCCCGGTCGTGGGCCGATTTTCGGGTGGTTGCGGCAAGTATCCGGGCGCTTTTCATAAATAGTGCACAGACGGCTCTTACGATCCAGGTAGTAGCAATCGTTGTTGCTCATGCGCTGGAGTGTGAAGATTCCTGACTTCTGGTTGAAACGCTCGACCAAACCTTCCTTTTGCAGGCGCTTGGCGATGTTCTTCGGCGGGTCACCCAGCTCGAATTCATCGACCACGCCGATACGGACCAGATCCTTGATCTTGACCTCGACCGGCAGGGTGCAGCAGCTGGACATGCACGAGCCGCACATCGGGGCGGAGTACTTGGCCCAGGTATCGAGTCGGTCGATCTCCGCGGCGGCGATCAGGTTCGGCTTCATCATCGGTTGTTACCAGCGTGTGCATCAGGGCGCGCGATCATACCGGGACTGGTGGATTTTTGAACAACCTTTCGCCAGATTTTTTCTTTGCTGCCTCGTAACACCGTTAATCCGGCACGGCCCCTGCATTGATTCAGGCACATGACAATGTATTGCCGACCCGATTCGCACTAACAGGAAAAACTGCCGAACCAGAGCCTCTACCGCCTGTCAGACCGTCTAGGCTCAGACAACTCCAAGCTCGCTCGAGGTCCTATCGATGACTCAAGAACCACTTGTTCGCGAAGCAGAGGTGGCCGCATTCCGCGACGCCGTCTTGACCAAACTCACTTATGCAGTGGGTAAAGACCCGGATCACGCCTTCGACCACGACTGGTTCGAAGCCATTGCCCTGGCCGCGCGGGATCACATGGTCGAGCACTGGATGGACCACACGCGGCAGATCTACCGCAAAGGTCAGAAGCGCGTTTATTACCTCTCCCTGGAATTTCTCATCGGCCGGCTGCTCTACGACAGCCTGAGCAACCTCGGCCTGCTCGACGTGGCCCGCGAAGCCCTGACCGAACTCGGCGTCGACCTTGAGCGCATCCGCACGCTGGAGCCCGATGCGGCCCTGGGCAACGGCGGCCTCGGGCGTCTGGCGGCGTGTTTCCTGGAAAGCATGTCGACCCTCGGCATCGCCGGTCATGGCTACGGCATCCGCTATGAGCACGGGTTGTTCCGCCAGGCGATTGTCGATGGCTGGCAGCAGGAGCAGACCGAACACTGGCTGGATTTCGGCAACCCGTGGGAGTTCGAGCGGCCGGAAGTGGCTTACACCATCGGTTTCGGCGGCAGTGTCGAGACCCTGACCGACGACACCGGCAAATCCCGGCAAGTCTGGTCCCCGGCGGAAACCGTACGGGCGATTGCCTACGACACGCCGGTGGTCGGCTGGCGCGGGGCGAGCGTCAACACGCTGCGCCTGTGGCGTGCCCGGGCCATGGAAGATCTGCACCTGGAGCGTTTCAACGCCGGTGACCACCTGGGCGCCGTGGCCGAAGTGGCCAGGGCCGAAAGCATCTCCCGGGTGCTGTACCCGGCGGACAGCACCGAGGCCGGCCAGGAGTTGCGCCTGCGCCAGGAGTACTTCTTCGTCGCCGCCTCGTTGCAGGATCTGCTGCGCCGTCATCGCAACATGCACACCTCGGTGCTGACCCTGGGCGATCACGCCTCGATCCAGCTCAACGACACTCACCCCTCGATTGCCGTGGCTGAACTGATGCGGCAACTGGTCGACGTTTATGACGTGGCGTGGGATGCCGCGTGGCAAGTCACCGTCGATACGCTGTCCTACACCAACCACACCTTGTTGCCCGAAGCGCTGGAAACCTGGCCGGTCGGCCTGATGGAGCGCATGTTGCCGCGGCACATGCAGATCATTTACCTGATCAACGCCCACCACATCGACTCCCTGCGGGCCAAAGGCATTCACGACTTCGACGTACTGCGCGCGGTGTCGCTGATCGAGGAAGACAACGGTCGCCGGGTGCGCATGGGCAACCTGGCGTTTCTCGGGTCCCACAGCATCAACGGTGTGTCCGGGCTACATACGCAGCTGATGCGTCAAACGGTGTTCTCCGAACTGCACAAGCTCTACCCGGAGCGGATCAACAACAAAACCAACGGCATCACCTTCCGCCGCTGGCTCTACCAGGCCAACCCCGAGCTGACCTCGATGCTGGTCGATGCCCTGGGTCCCGAGGTGCTGGACAACCCGGAAGAGCGTTTGCTCGCCCTCGAGCCGTTCGCCGAGAAAAACGCGTTCCGCAAGGCGTTCGCCGAGCAACGCCTGCACAGCAAGAAAGCCCTGGCGTACCTGATTCATGAGCGACTGGGCGTGGCGGTCAACCCGGCGGCGATGTTCGACGTGCAGGTCAAGCGAATCCACGAGTACAAACGCCAGTTGCTCAACCTGATGCACACCGTGGCGTTGTACCAGGCGATTCGCGCGGAGCCTGAAATCGACTGGGTGCCACGGGTGAAAATCTTCGCCGGCAAGGCGGCCGCGAGTTATCACCAGGCCAAACTGATCATCAAGCTGACCAACGACATCGCCCGGGTGGTGAACAACGACCCGACCGTGCGCGGCTTGCTCAAAGTGGTGTTCCTGCCCAACTACAACGTCAGCCTGGCGGAGAGCATCATTCCGGCGGCGGATTTGTCCGAGCAGATTTCCACCGCCGGTTTCGAGGCGTCTGGCACCAGCAACATGAAGTTCGGCCTCAACGGCGCGCTGACCATCGGTACGCTGGACGGTGCCAACGTGGAAATGTGCGAGCGCATCGGCGCCGAGCACATGTTCATCTTCGGCCTCAGCGCGCAACAGGTTGAAGCGCGCAAGCAGAACCACGAGTTCAGCGCGGTGCCGGACATCGCCGCATCGCATCGGCTCAACGATGTGTTGCAGGCCATCCGCGGCGGGGTGTTCTCGCCGGATGACCCGTCCCGTTATGCCGGCTTCATCGACTCGCTGGTGGACTACGACCGCTTCCTGGTCTGCGCCGATTTCGATTCCTACTGGAGCGCGCAGATGCGGGTCGAAGCCCATTGGCATGACTCGCAGCAATGGTGGCGTTCAGCGGTGTTGAACACGGCACGGATGGGCTGGTTCTCGTCGGACCGGACGATTCGTGAATATGCCACCGAGATCTGGAAGGCGTTGGAGTAAGTCTTCGGTCGGATCGATATACTGGCGCGCCGCAAAAGATCGCAGCCTTCGGCAGCTCCTACAGGATCGCGTATCAAAGCGCTTTTGTAGGAGCTGCCGAAGGCTGCGATCTTTTGTCTGTGGCTACGCTAATCTTTCTGGATTGCGCTCAAGGATATCGACCATGCAATGGATGTTGATGCTGATTGGCCTGGTGCTGGGCTGGATACTCGACGAGTCGTTCGGCGATGCGCTGCTGGGCGCTTTGCTCGGGTTGGCGATCGGTCAGGCCTTTCGTATCGGCAAATTGGCTTCGCAGGCCGACGAGCAACGCCGCTTGTTGGAGAGGGCACAGGTTGCGTTGCATGGCGTGGAGCAGCGTTTGGCCGTATTGGAACTACCCGGTTTCACTGCCCCTGAAACCCGTGAACCTGCTATCAGTGAATCCGCTCCGGCACCTGAGATCATCGTCGCGCAGTCCCCTATCGAAACGCCTGAACTGATCTGGGAACTGCCTCCCGAGCCCGTCGATGCCTGGAAGCCCGAATCGGTCACCCGCGAGCCGCAACAACCTGCCATCCCGAGCGGCCCCAACTTTATCGAGCGTGCCATCAACGGCGCTCGCGCCTGGCTGTTCGGCGGCAACACGGTGTTGCGGGCCGGCGTGGTGTTGTTGTTCCTCGGCCTGGCCTTTTTGCTGCGCTATGCCACCGAAGGTGTGGTGGTGCCGATCGAGTTGCGTTACGCCGGTGTCGCGGCGGCGGCGCTGGGCCTGCTTGGCCTCGGTTGGTGGCTGCGATCGCGAAACAATAATTACGCGTTGATGCTGCAGGGCGCCGGTGTCGCGGTGTTGTACCTGACGGTGTTTGCGGCGATGCGCTTGCATCCGCTTATTGATCCTTCGGCGGCGTTTGGGCTGCTGGTCGCGGTGACGGTGTTTTCGGCAATTCTCGCCATCACCCAAGACTCCTTGGGACTGGCCTCAGTGGCAGCATTGGGTGGCTTCGCCGCGCCCATCCTGGCCTCCACGGGCAGCGGAAGCCATGTAGCGTTGTTCAGCTATTTCGCCTTGCTCAACGCCGGTATCCTCGGCATCGCCTGGTTCAAGGCATGGCGCCTGCTGAACGTGATCGGTTTCGTCGGCACGTTCGGCATCGGTTTCGCCTGGGGTGCACGGTCCTATACGCCGGAGCTGTTGTGGAGCACTGAGCCGTTCCTGATTCTGTTCTTCCTGATGTACTTGGCTATCGGTCTGTTGTTCGCCCGACGCAAGCTGCTGGAAATGGGCGATGCACCTGAGGATGGTGGCCGCGAGGCGCTGCTGCACTGGTCGGCGCGCAAGGGTGATTACGTCGACGGCACGTTGCTGTTCGGTCCGCCCTTGGTGGGCTTCGGTTTGCAGTTCGCACTGGTGCAGCATCTGGAATTCGCCGCCGCGTTCAGTGCCCTGGCGCTGGGCATCATTTACATGGGCCTGGCCCGTTTGCTGTTCGCCGGTCGCACGTTGCTGCTGGCGGAAACCTGCCTGGCCCTGGGCGTGATCTTCACCAGCCTGGCGATTCCCCTGGGGCTTGATGCGCGCTGGACCACCGCCGCATGGGCAGTGGAGGGCGCGGGGATCCTGTGGCTGGGACTGCGTCAGCAACGGCCGTTGGCCAGAGCCTTTGCCTTGTTGCTGCAACTGGGCTCGGCGCTGATGTTTCTTAGCGAGTTGGGCGATGGCCAGAGCAGCCTGCTCGAAGGCGCACCGTTGGGTGCGCTGATGTTGGGTATCGCGCTGCTGTTCAGTTTCTATCAGTTGCATAAAGCGCAGCCCGAGCAGACGTCGGCATGGGAGCGCAAAGGCCTGCCGGTGTTGGCGTGTCTCGGCCTGTCGTTCCTCTACCTGCTGGCGCCGCTGTTTTTCTTCGCCCATGGCACGGCGATCAGTTGGGCAGTGGCCGGGTTGGTCACGTTGCTGGTCGGTTTGCGCCTGCCTTCGCGGACATTTGTGTTCACAGCTTTCGCGGTGCAGTGGCTGGGTGGTGCGTTGTTCCTGGTAGCCGAACCCATGCTCGACGAAGGCTTGCGTCCATTGGCCCATGGCGAATTCTGGACGCCGTTGGTGCTCGGTGTGGCGGGGTTGGTCGGGGCGTGGCGCTTGCAGCTCGTCAGCCTTGCCGGGCTGAGTGCGCAACGCTTGTCCCAGGCATTGTTGGTGTGGGGCGCAGGCTGGTGGGCGCTGGCGTGGGTCAGTGAAGTGCTGCGCTTTGCCCCGTTGTCCTTGCAGGCGACGCTGCTGCTGGCTGTCGCGACCTTGAGTGTTGCGTTGTGGACCGTGCTGGCGCTACGCCTGAAATGGCCATCGCTGGGGCTGCTTTGCACCGTGCTGATCCCGGCGGCCGGGATAGTGTTGCTCGCTGCCTGGCATTCGCGCTATCACCCGGCGGCCAGCTTCGGCTGGTTGGTGTGGATAGCGGTGTTCGTCGTGCATTTCATCTCGCTGCGACGCTTGGCGCCGATGCTCCCTGCGCGGGTACTGAGTACCGCCCATGTGCTCGGTTGCTGGCTGCTGATCGGCGTGCTGGCCCTGGAGTTGCGATACGGCTTGCTGCTGTTGTCCGAGCAATACAATGCCTGGCGCTGGCTGGGTTGGGCGATTTTGCCGAGCCTGTATCTGGTGTTGATGGCCGCGCCGCGTGCCTGGCCATGGCCGATATCGGAGTATTCGCGCGAATACCGCGTGTATGCCGCCGCGCCCTTGGCGTTGTTGATGCTGGGCTGGTTCTGGCTGGCCAACGTCTTCAGTGACGGCTTGGCCGAACCGCTGCCCTACGTGCCGCTGATCAACCCGCTGGAGTTGGGTTTGCTGTTTGCACTGTTCGGCGTTTACGTCTGGTCTCGCAGCGCCGTGTCGCAAGTCGAGCTGCGCCGGGATTTCGCCTCCTCCGCCACACAACTGATCGCTGGCTTCTCGCTGTTTGTGTTCTTTACTGCACTGGTGATGCGCACGGCCCACCACTGGAGCGGCGTGCCGTACGAGCTCGATGCGCTGCTTGAATCGATGCGGGTGCAGGCCGGTCTGTCCATCGTCTGGACCTTGATGGCCTTGAGCTTGATGATCGGCGGCCATTTGCGTCATCGCCGCGAAGTCTGGCTGATCGGCGCGGCGCTGATCGGTGTGGTGGTGGCCAAATTGTTCTTTGTCGAATTGAGTAACCGCGGCGGGCTGGCGCGGATCGTGTCGTTTATCGGCGTTGGCGTGTTGCTGCTGGTGGTGGGCTACTTCGCCCCGTTACCGCCCAAGCGCGTCGAGGCTGTGCCGGAAGCTGAAAGACCGGCCCCGGAAACAGAAGGAGTGTCGTCTTGAGTCAGAAGCTGAACCTGGGTTGGTTGGGCGCTGTTGCGATGGGCATGGCGCTGACAGCCGTCGCTCAGGAAAAACCGGCGGACTTCGCCACACAGGTAGCGTTGTCGGTAAGTGGCGAGGGCCCTTGGTATCGCCTTGAATTGCCGCTGGCCGTGCAACTGAATGCACGGCAGAGCGACCTCAGCGATGTGCGCGTATTCAATGCTGCCGGCGACCAGCAGGCTTACGCCCTGGCCCGCGAAACTGCGCAGACCGACGCCAACCGCACACTGACCGACGTCAAATGGTTCCCGCTGTACAACTCGGCGGACGCCACCGAGCACGCACCGAGCGTGCGGGTGCAATCGAGTGCCAACGGCACGCTGGTCGAAGTGCAGCCCTCCAGTCAACTGGAGGTGGGTGAAGAGGAGTTGCGAGGCTGGCTGCTCGACGCCAGCGGAATCAAAGCACCGTTGCAGCAATTGATCCTCGACTGGACCAGCGAGCGCGACGGTTTCCAGCGCTTCACTATCGAGGCCAGCGACGATTTACAGCATTGGCAGTCGTGGGGTGAAGGGCAGGTGGCGCGGCTGACCTTTGCCGATGAGCGGGTCGAGCAGCACGAAGTCGGCCTGCCGGGGCAGTCGGCGCGTTACTTGCGTTTGTTATGGGAAACGCCGCAAACGGCGCCGACCCTGACGTCGGCGCAACTGCAAAGCAGCCGCAGCCTGCCGTTGCCGTTGGTCTGGTCGCAAGCGTTGACCGGCAGCAGCGTGAAGGCCGGTGAGTACATCTGGCAATTACCAATGGGCCTGAACGTCGAGCGTGTGCGGGTCGAGTTGGAACAGCCCAATAGCCTGGCGCCTGTAACCTTGTCGGGTCGCCGCGACAGCAGTCTGCCGTGGCAGGCGTTGAGCAGTGGTTTGCTCTATCGTCTGACCCAGAATGGCCAGGACGTGGTGCAGAACGAATTGCAGTTGTCGGGGCAAATCGTGCAACAACTGAAGCTGACCGTGGACGAACGCGGCGGCGGTCTTGGAGCGCAAGCGCCAACGCTGAAGTTCGCCGTGCGTGCCACGCAATTGGTGTTTCTGGCCCGCGGTCCCGGGCCTTACACGCTGGCGCTGGGCAATTCGACGGTCAAGGCGGCGAACCTGCCGTTGTCGACGCTGATTCCGGATTACAACGCTGCGAAGCTGACGACGCTGGGCAGGGCTTCAGTCGATGGCGGGGTGGTGACGGCCTCGACGGCTGCGACAGTACCGGTTGCCGTGGGCACCGACTGGAAGAAATTCGGCCTGTGGGCCGTGTTGCTGCTTAGCGTGTTGTTCCTGGCGGCGATGGCGTTCAGTCTGCTGCGCAAGCCGCCGGTCAAACCCTGAAGGCGGGTGCCTCGCACCCAATCGCTGGCAAGCCAGCTCCCACAGGGACGCCGCAATACCTGTGGGAGCTGGCTTGCCAGCGATGGCGTCGGAACTGACACTAAATTATCGAAACTGCTATTTATCGGTGTCTCACATCCGGCCCATTTCCTACTACGCTCAACCCCGCGCATGAACTCTCTTCAGCCGATCACGTCTGATAGGAGGAAATGCGCCCCGACTCGCGTTAAACTGCGCGGG
>RCUN01000915.1_pt1 | contig 11783 bp, 2 predicted proteins | sample 2166181 | NCBI WGS metagenome assembly RCUN01 (sample SAMN09932603, study PRJNA488358) | compost metagenome | feature: garden; material: soil; isolation source: compost soil in crotononitrile-enriched culture | place: Germany: Experimental Botanical Garden Goettingen | collected 2016-01-27 | reverse complement strand
TTATTCGACTAAAAATGCTCAAGATATGTACAAAACCAACCCGAGCCATGAGGATTTCCTTCATACGGAGAATGTTGGATTTGATGGATTGGAGCGAATGTACCAGGATGAGCTGCGGGGTAAAAGCGGTAGTAAGAAGTATCCCGTCAATGCATCGCAAAAAATTACAGGTAAAGTTAGTGTAACTGCACCACAAAAGGGTCATAATTTATTTTTAACGATTAATAAGGATGTACAGCAGGTCGCTGAGAAAGCTATAACGGATCAATTAGCCTTTTTGAAAACGAGTCAGGCGAGGAATAATCCTTTGATCAGTCCCGGTACTCTTGCCAAGTCAGGTTATGCGGTCGCGATGGAAGTGAAAACGGGAAAAGTTGTTGCGATGGCAAGTATGCCTGATTATGATGCTAATCTATGGACAGGGGGAATTTCCCCAGCCGATCATGCTAGAACTTTACCTTTTCATAACAATGGAACGATTACGACTGCTTATTCGGATTACCCAGATAATGAACTGGCTAAGCATCCGTCCTCACTTGTGTTTATGGGCTCAACGATTAAGCCCTTAACCGTGCTGATCGGTTTGAAGGAGAAGTTTTTTGGTCCTAATGATATTTACTATGACAATGGGTCATTTAGCTTCGGTAAGTATAAATCAACGATTACGAATTCTGATCGGCATGCCTATGGCCCTTTAAATGCAACGACGGCTATTGAGCACTCCTCCAATACATTTATGTCGGCTATGATTGGGATTCCCTTTTACGAAAAATATGGGGGAGAGAATCCTATGGTGACGGAGGCCTGGGCTAGTTACCTCAATAAATTTGGCCTTGGTGTGAAGACAGGCAGCGGTCTCCCCTTAGAATCCGAGGGCTCACATGACTTTATCAAAAATGCTGAAAAAGATAGCTATCAATCGGCAATGGTGTATGCATCTTGGGGGCAAAATGAGAAGTATACGACGCTGCAGCTAGCTCAATTCACAGCTACATTAGCTAGTCGTGGTAAACGAATGAAACCGCAATTTGTTGAGCGAATCACTACCTATGAGGGTGAGGTCCTGAAATCCTTTGAGCCTGAGATGCTCGAAGAAACTACATTCGCGGATAGTGATTGGGATGTAGTCTTTCAGGGAATGAAAAGTGGAGCAGAGGGGATTGATGAACTGCCCTTTACTGTAGCACGTAAGACGGGGACATCTACCCAAGACGTTGCTGGAGGCAGAGTGGATAATGCAGTTATGATCGCATTCGCCCCAGCCGAAAATCCTGTGCTCGCCATTGCGGTTGTTGTACCTGAAGGTGGGTTTGGACGATATGGCGCTTCCCCCATCGCAGCCAAGATGTTTGAAGCTTATGATACGTATACGGAAGGCTCTTTAAGTAAGGCAAGTGGTAAAAAGCAATAGAAAGGACACGTGAAGCGATTGAAATCATCCATGCATATGGAAGATCCACAGAAGCAGGAACTCCATAAACGCCGCCACTTTTCTTTTCGCATTAATTTATTTTTCTTTTGCACATTTATGCTCTTCTCGATCCTGATTGTCAGGCTTGCGATTGTGCAATTCGTTAATGGGAAGGAGTTAGCTGCACAGGAGAATACGACGACGAATCGGGATACCAAAATAGCCCCAATTCGCGGAAACATCTATGATAGCAAAAACGCGCCATTAGCTTATACCGTACCAGTTCAATCACTTTTTTTTCGTATTGAGCCCGGGCAGCAGGAGAAGCAGCGTGTTATCTCAGTGGCCCATCAATTGGCTAAAGTGTTTGAGGATTATGGCAGGAAAGATCAGAAGTCTTTAACTGCCGCGGATATTGTATTAGCTATGGATCTTGGTTATGACATTAATGAGAATAAAGTGAAGGATCCCAGCTATTATTCCGTACCACGCAGAATCAAGGCCGATTTAACGAAGGAAGAAATGGCTTATTTGATGGAGCATCGCGATGATTTTAAGTGGCTGGAGGTTACGGAGGAAAGCATACGTACTTATGAACGCGAAGAGAATGGAACAACCATTGCAACGCAATTGATTGGGTATTTAGGCAAATATTCGCAGAAAACCGCCAAAAACATTTATAAAGATAATCCGAATGCAGCTGATTACCTGGAGACCGAGGATGTAGGCTTCGATGGGATTGAGCAGATGTATCAAGATGAGCTCCGCGGAAAAAATGGCAACAAGATGTACCCGGTTAACGCTGCTCAAAAGATTATTGGGCGGGTTACGGTGACGGCTCCTGAAAAAGGAAATAATCTTCATCTGAGCATTGATAAGGATGTTCAAACTACAACAGAGAAAGCAATCAAGGATCACCTTGATTTTCTGCACTCTCCTGCGGGAATGAGAGATGCTTATTATAAGCTTGGATCTAAGGCTAAATCAGGTTATGCCGTTGCTATGGAGGTTGATACGGGTAAAGTTATCTCAATGGCCAGTATGCCCGATTATGACTCGAACAATTGGATTGGGGGCATCTCCACTGAAAATTATAATAAAGTTAAGCAATTTGTTCCTAACGGGACGATTACAACGGCTTATCCCGATTATCCGGAAGATGAGATCAGGAAGCACCCTAGCTCATTAGTATTTTTGGGTTCGACGATCAAGCCATTAACGATATTGTTTGGTCTTCATGAGAAGTTGTTTAGTCTGAATGAATCCTATATGGATACAGGCTCCTTCTCATTTGGTAAGGAAGGCTCGCAAGCGACGATTCGTAATTCGGGCTCTCAATACAATGGCTCGATTAAAGCGGCAGAATCCCTTCGTGTATCTTCCAATACATTTATGTCGGCTATGGTCGGTAACCGGTTATATTTCCGTGAGGATAAGAAGGGACTGGATACTTGGGCCAATTTCCTCAAGAAATTTGGACTAGGCATTACTACAGGAAGCGGCTTGCCTAAAGAAATTGCTGGTTCGAATGACTTCTATGAGAATGCCAAAACCTCGAGTGCTCAATCAGCTCTGATCTATGCATCATGGGGCCAAAATGAGAAATATACGGCACTGCAGCTAGCTCAGTTTACGGCTACTTTAGCAAACAAAGGGAAACGGATGAAGCCGCTTTTTGTTAATGAGATAAAAACCTATGAGGGTGAATTAATTCGCAAGGTAGAGCCAGAAGTTCTGGATGACAATAAATTTCCTGAGGAATATTGGAAGGCTATCTTTACCGGCATGCAGGGTGTTAATAAAAGAGGTTTTGATGATATAACCTATACTGTTGCCGCTAAGACGGGTACTTCCACTCAGCAGATCGGCAGAGAAACGATTGATAATGCCGTGTTTATCGCTTTTGCTCCGGTGGATAAGCCAAAGCTTGCTGTAGCGGTGATTGTGCCAGAAGGCGGCTATGGAGCTTATGGAGCAGCCCCAATTGCTCGTAAAATGTTTGATGCTTATGATCAACAAATTGGGTTGTACGGTGTTCCTAAAGGTGTGCCTGTGACGGAAACGACTCCGCCGCCTGCCAAGCGTTAATTCAAACCAAAAAAAGAAGTGGTACTCTTGAGCCAGTATTCATTGGCCGTAGGGGGACCACTTCTTTTTGTTTTATGAAAGAGAGGGCAACTCCAATTTTATACAAAATATGATGAAATTCATCATAATATTTAGAATTGTACAGTTTTTGTATAGTGAGTGTTGGTAACCTGATAAAGATGTTGACACTGGATTGGGGGATGAGCATGTTATTATCAAGAAAATATCATAGTTGGAAGCAGAAGCTTGCTGTAATTCTCGCTTTGGCACTGCCGATCGGGAATTTCTCTAGTATGGTGGCACCGCAGCAAGCGGCTGCAGCACCAACAACGGTTACGCCTGGCGGGGTTGCCGATACGAATTTGACATTATGGCTAAAAGCGGATGCAGGGGTCTCAACAGCGGCAGGCAGCAATACGCTTACTGGCTGGGCAGATCAAATTGAAACGAACGCAAATAGTTTTACGGTAAATGGAGCTCCAAAGAAGCAGGCAAATGTGGCCAATTTTAACCCAGCCATAACGTTTGACAATACCACACCCAACACACAAAGCCCCAATGTTTATCTGAAAGGAAACAAATCCATTACTTATAAGGATGGATATGCGGTATTCAAGAACCGGGCGGGAACAATCGTAGGCTCTACTGCTCCTACTGGCAATTATGGCAGTGCCATATTCACTAATTGGAGTGGGAAATTATGGGTTGGTAATGGAGAAAATGGCAAGTATAACGGAATTTCTTATAATGATTCATCCCGATTTTATATGGCATCTATGGATGTCTCCAATGCAGCTGCGGTTACGGGCAGCTTGAATGGAGTACCACAAGCTGTAGATAATAGGGGGAATTTTTCAGGTATTTTATTTACTCCAGTAATCGGGGGTACCTTTGGTGGTGGTAGTAACAATAATTGGGACCATCTAAAAGGTGACGTTGCTGAGGTTATTCTCTTTTCCGAAAGCACTGCTGGTAACGACAGGAAGAAGATTGAAAGTTACCTAGCTTTGAAGTATGGTCTGACATTGAACTCAGATTATATGGATAGCGCGGGAGCAACAATCTGGTCAACGAATCCAGTTTACGGTCATCGTATTACAGGGATAGGACGTGACGATCAGAGTGGGCTTTATCAAAAGCAGTCCAAATCCCAAGATGTTGGTGCTCTGGTGACCCTAGCGCTTGGTAACAGTGTCCAAGAAACCAATGCGGATAACAGCAGTACCGCAGAGAATCTTTCCTTCATGACATTTGGTGATAATAACGGAAGTATGAATTACGATTCAGGCACGAAGCTTATGGGGCGAGTGTTCCAAGCGGGCAAAACCTCCAGTTGGACAGATCAAAATGTAACCTTGGAGCTCGATGCATCAGCCCTACACAATGACGCTTCAGCAACGTATCTCTTGATAGACGACAACGCTGGATTCGCGTCACCGGATAAGATCAAGCTTGATGCTCACAACCGAGTAACGATTAACAGCAGTTTATTAGCGAGCGGAGCTTTGTTCACTTTCCAATATGAATCTTTGAATATTGAATTGAATCAACCGGAAAATGAAGCTGGTGCCATACCCTACCGTCAAGGGGATGGAGAGGTCAAATTAGCGCCTAGCACGACCATTACCGGAGGCGGCACTTTTTCCGACGGGAATCTAACATTCTCCCTAGAAAATGGACGTGATGCAAGTAAAAAAGGCAGCACTACAAGCGAAAAGTTGTCGCTTGTGAAAAGCGCAGCAGCACTGACCGATTTAGGTGCGGTATCGATCGTTGGCGACAAGGTTTACTTGGGTGATGGATCTGCTGCCAAGCAGATTGGCTCAATTAATGCTGCAAAAAATGGCGTAGGCAAAGATCTGCAAATCGACTTTGCGACGCCGCTAGTTAATGGTGATTTCTCATCAGGCACAACCGGCTGGACAATCAATAACAAAGCCGTGACACTAGGTCCAGAGTTGGCGCCAAAAACACAAGGCAAACCAGTTACGGTTTCAGGGTCCTCCATACCGTATACGGTGAGCGGATCCTATAGCGTTGCAGGCGTGACATATAATTATTCTTTTCCTACGGATATTAATTATAGTGGTGCTTACGGGTTAAATGAAGGTAAAGAAAGACTTGGTACCGGATCGGGCAGCTTCGTATCTGCCATAGAATCCGGTGCGCTGAAGCTGGAGTCCAAATCAATTAGTTTGAAGAGCGGGTCAAACACTGGTAATGCATATGGTTCGATCTTTGGTCCAGAGGCAATCAGCAGTCCTTTTACAGCCAAGCAAGGAGAGCAGCTTGCGTTTGACTGGAAGGCTCAAGGCGGCGGGGATAATTACGAGATCTATGGTTATCTGGTAGATGCTAGCGGTAAGCATACCGAGCTAATGTATGGCCGTGGCGGAACACAAGCTTGGACGAAGGCATCTGGATTGATACCGGCAGACGGCACTTACCGCTTCCGTTTTGTATCTGGATCCTATGATAAATCGGGTGGTTATGCGCTTGGAGCCGCATTGTTTATCGATAATGTCAGAGTGCTCAACAATGATGTAACAGCAGATGTTGTGTCTGCAATCGCAGGACTCGTGACCTACGAGAATTCGCCATTGCCGAAGCCGTTAAATGACAATAACAATCTACGGAAGGTTATAGCAACGGTTACGAATGCAGAGGGGAAATCAGCTAATGATCACATGTTCGTGAAGCTGGTTGCTGATGCAGTCTCTGGTGCACCTGGCGGTGTAGCAGGTGCAGCGGTATGGTTGAAAGCTGACGATGGCGCAACAGCTACAGCAGCTGGAAAGCTGAATGGTTGGGAAGACAAGACAGGTAACCATGTATTCACATTGGATACCCCTAGTAAACTTGATGTGGTTCCAGCTAAAGCGAATTTCTATCCTGCAGTCGTGTTTAGCGGCGGCAAGTTGGAGAGTCAATACGGGGTAACGATTAAAGAAGCGTTTGCCGTAGGCAAGCATAGCAATAAGACAGGTGATGCTTCATTAGCGGCTCCCAAAAATAGCGGTACTTACAATTCACTTTTCAGAGGGAATAGTGGAAACACCTACTCTCAATTTATTCAATCCAATGGGAACGTAGGACTCACACTTTCTAACGGGACGTTGAATCCTAACAACAGCTTGAACTTGCTATCGGCCTCCGCGCCTGCAGGGAAAGCTTGGGCCAATGGTTTATTAGGGGAACGCAAGGTGCCTGGATTCAACGCTGTTGATTCCCGACAGCTTCTGGTAGGTTCCCGTAGTGATGGCAATGGCAGGATGCAAGGACCTGTAGCCGAACTGATCATCTATGAAAATGCGCTTGAGGACTGGGATCGTCTTAAAGTGAACAGCTACCTGGCGCTAAAATATGGACTTACGTTGAAAACAGAGGATGGCAACGCGACGAATTATGCGGCCAGCGATGCTACGAATCTGACAGACGGCACCAAGATGTGGACAGCAGGCAAAAATAACAGCTACGGCAATCGCATTACTGGGATTGGCCGTGATGATAAGGGCGCACTTCACCAGAAGCAGTCCAAGTCTCAAGAAGATGGCGGCTTGGTAGCTATAGCAATTGGTAATGATGTGAAGACGGATGTTCAGGATAACGTGTATTCGATTTCACGTAATATGACATTCTTCACTTTCAGTGACGACAACGCAAGTGTGGATTACAGCAAGAACATTTCTACTCCACAGGCTGGCAACAATCTGAAGCTGATGGATCGCGTGTTTAAGGTGGACAAGACCAATTGGTTGAATACGGACATTACCTTCCAATTAGGGAATGGTGGACAATCTGACCTTACTTATTTGGTCATCGGCAGTGAACCTACATTTAAAAATGCACCAGCAGCATTTATTCCGCTTAATGCGAACGGTAAGGTAACCATTAATACGGTGAATCTTGGGGATGGCGAGTATTTCTCATTCGCGCATGTCAATCGAGATGCGTTAATAGGCAAAGTGACTGCAGTCGCAGGACTGAATCAGCATGATTATACACCTGCCAACTGGTTGACACTGCAAAATGCGTTAACCCATGCAAATGCTGTATTAAATAACCCGGCATCGACGCAAGCCGAAATTGACGCAGCATGGGCCGCGTTGGAATTGGCAAGACTTGGAGAGGGGACCACTGTTCATCCAGGCGGTGTAAATGGAGCCTCCTTATGGCTGAAGGCGGATGGCGGAGCAACAGCAGCAGCAGGCTTACTGACCAGCTGGGCCGATCAGACAGGTAAAAATACGTTTACTGTAAATGGAACGCCGGATTATCAACAGGGCAGCGCCAACTTTAATCCAGCAGTAACATTCAATAATACATCTAGCTATACCCAAAGCCCGAACGAATATTTACGCGGTAATACAGCTATTACTTACCAAAGCGGATATGCCGTGTTTAAGCAAAAAGCTGGAACGGTCGTAGGCTCCACGGCACCGATAGGAAGCTATGGTGCAGGTATATTTACGAAATGGGCAGGTAAATTATGGGCTGGCAACGGATCCAACGGCACTTATCATGGTTTTTCCTTTAACGATGCATCCCGTTACTATTTGGCAGGATTCGATAGCAGCAATGTATCTTCCCCAGTAGGCAGGTTGAATGGTGCTGGGCAAACGGTACAAAAAAATGGCGCATTTGGCCAAATTGCCTTTACTCCAGTCATAGGCGGCACATTTGGAGGAGGCAGCTCCAACAACTGGGATCACTACAAGGGCGAGATTGCCGAAATCATTCTTTTCCCAACTAGCAAAACAGCAGCCGATCAACAAAAGGTGGAAAGCTATCTAGCTCTGAAATATGGCTTAACCCTGAACAATGGCGGCACGGACTACTTGACTAGTAACGGAATCAGCACGATGTGGACAACTTCTGCGAACCAAGGTTTCGGCAAGCGTATAACGGGTATCGGCCGTGATGACGGCAGCGTTCTTATGCAAAAGCAGTCCAAGTCACAGGAGAGCGGGGCGCTTGTAACCCTTGCACAAGGAAATACGATCGCTTCGTCTGTACAAGAGAATATGAATACAATTGACCGTAATTTATCCTTCTTAACCTTTAGTGATAATGGAGCAAGTGCGGCTTACACAGGTAATGTAACGGAAGCTGTGTATTACGGATTGAACATGAATCTGATGAATCGTACGTTTAAGGTAGAGAAGACGAACTGGCAAGAGGGTCTAGTGACGTTAAAGCTTGATGGAGCCGATGTCACAGGCCATGCATCACCTGAACAATATTATTTGTTGATTAGTGCAAATGCAGATCTGTCAGCTCCTCAGTTCATTGGGCTGGATACGAGCGGCAAAGTGACAATCGACAGTAGTATTCTGACCCATGGAAGTTATTTTACGTTTGCCAAGACGCATAAGGATGTACTTAAGGCCCAAACAGCTTTGGTAGCTTCCTTGAATAATGACGACGGTAGGTACGAGTCAGCAAGCTGGCTAGTGCTGCAAGATGCGCTAAATGCTGCGCAGGCGGTATTAAATAATCCACATGCGACCCAATACCAGATCGATGACGCGTTGGACTATCTGAAGACTGCATTGGAAGCATTGGGTTCTACTAAGCCTCCATTAAAGGCTAAAATTGATGATATCTTAGTAAAAATTGCACCTAATACTGGAAGCTACCAAGAGCCTGATTACACGGCTCGTAGCTGGTCCGTACTCACGGCTACTTATGGAGTAGCACAGAATGTATATGGCGAAACCCATCCGTATCCAACTGTCACATATGGAGCAGCCCTATCGGCTTTGGAACTTGCGGAGCTAGGACTTATAGATCTGCGTCCATTAAAAGCAGAAAAGGCATCGGCTGATGCCAAATTGGCAGCGGCCAATGCGACATCGACACCAGGACCATACACTGAGGCAAGCTGGCAAGCGCTGCAGGATGCGTTGGCAGCGGCAAATGCACTATTAAGCAGAGCTCTTGATCCGCTTGCAGAAGTGACGCAGGCAGAAGTAGATGCTGCTAAGCTCGCCGTGGAATATGCCAAAAATGGCTTGCAGAAGATTGACAAGTCAGCTCTGCAAGAAGCCAAAGATCGTATCATTGCCGAGAATTTGACAGCGGGAGTTTATACCGCAGCAAGTTGGGACGCGCTACAAGCTGCACTAACGACGGCAAATGCGGTGTTGGCAGATCCAAATGCGACAGAGGCGCAAGTAGAAGCTGCCAGGCTCGCATTGGATAATGCCATAAAAGGGCTGCAGGTTGACAAGACTTCTCTCCAAGAAGCAAAAAATCGCATTACTGCTGAGAGTTTGACAGCGGGAGCTTATACCCCAGCTAGCTGGAATGTTCTGCAAGCTGCATTAACGGCGGCAACTGCTGTGTTAACCGATCCAAATGCGACAGCTACACAAGTGGAAGATGCGCTAAAAGCATTGAATGCTGCAAGAAGCGGCCTTGTCCTAGTAGATAACAGTGGATCTGGAAATTCTGGAACCGGAACGGGAAGTTCAGGTACAACGACTACTACACCTACTACAACAACGCCTCCAATAAAGGAAGAAGTTGTAACTGCCAAATCCCACGTCCATTACATTAATGGCTATCCGGATGGATTGATTCGTCCAGAAGGAAGTGCAACTCGCGCTGAAATAGCCACCATGCTGGCTAACCTTGGAGCGGCACAAAATGTGTCAATCAAAGACGGATTCCCGGATGTGGATGACAGCCATTGGGCAGCAGAATCCATTAAACGGGTGAAGGCCGCTGGATTAATGAAAGGATACCTGGACGGCAATTTCAAGCCAGAGGGTACGATTACTCGCGCTGAGATGGCAGCTATCATTTTCAATTATTCGAAACTGAACCAAACGAAGAAAGCAAGCTTCACGGATGTTACAGATACTCATTGGGCTAACCCAATTATCGCAGCTGTCCAAGATATTGGCGTATTGTCTGGTTATGCGGATGGTACATTCCAGCCGGATCAAGCACTGACCCGCGCAGAGGCAGTAACGGCTCTGAACCGATTGTTCAACAGAGGACCGTTGTACAATATCCCTAACCCAAGCTGGCCGGATCTGAATGTGAGACACTGGGCTTATCTTGATATGGAAGAAGCATCCAGGGACCACAGCTATAAGATTCGTCCAGAAGGCGGAGAAACTTGGCTTTCCCACTAACATCACAATAAAGTGTTTACTAACGGTCTGTCCTTTGTCATTCAAAGGGCAGACTGTTTTTTTGTTTTCACGAATCAGCCATTCTACAGTTTCATTTCCAGTATGGTTATGAATTATGCTATACTTATTTATCGTTAAGTCCGACTGAGAGATGAGTTATGGAGGATTGAGTCACCATGTGTGGTATCACCGGTGTAATGTATTTTGAAGACAGAGAACCAGCTCAAGCGATGCTGGAGCAGATGACCCAAGTGATTCAACACAGGGGGCCTAATGATTCGGGGTTCTGGACCGATAACCGAATTGGCTTAGGCTTCCGTCGATTATCGATTATCGATATTCAAGAGGGTCATCAGCCATTGGCTAATGAAGATGATTCCGTATGGATTATTTTCAATGGAGAAATTTATAATTATAAATCTTTGCGCGGTATGTTGATCGATCGTGGTCACAAGTTCCGTACACATAGTGATACGGAGGTCATCGTTCATCTCTATGAGGAGTATGGGGAAGATTGTGTGAAGCACCTGCGCGGTATGTTTGGATTCGTCATTTGGGATAAGAAAAAGAAGCAATTGTTTGGGGCTAGAGATCATTTTGGAATCAAGCCATTTTACTACCACATGTCGGACCGCCAATTTCTATTTGGTTCCGAGATTAAGAGCTTGCTTGCTGCTGACGGGATGAACCGTCTGATTCACACAGATAGCCTGCTGAACTATTTAACCTTCCAATATGTACCTGATCCAAACACGATGTTTCATGGTATCCATAAGCTGCCGCCAGGTCATTCCGTGAAGGTTACCTATGACGGTGAGATGACCATACATAAGTATTGGGATCCTATGTTCGATCCAGTAGATCGACCATTGGAAGAATACGTGGAACAAATTCGTGAGACACTTAAGGACTCTGTTGTTCATCATATGGTAAGTGATGTCGAGCGCGGCTGTTTTCTTTCCAGTGGAATTGACTCCACAGCGATTGCTACCTATATGAGCTCCATCGAGCCTATTCGAACGTTTTCGGTAGGTTTTGAAGGTCCTAACAACGAGACAACCATTGCTAGACAAACGGCGGAAGCGTTAGGAACAGAGCATTACTCGAAGATCATTACGAAGGATGACTTTTTTGCGACG
>RCUN01000909.1_pt1 | contig 11953 bp, 12 predicted proteins | sample 2166181 | NCBI WGS metagenome assembly RCUN01 (sample SAMN09932603, study PRJNA488358) | compost metagenome | feature: garden; material: soil; isolation source: compost soil in crotononitrile-enriched culture | place: Germany: Experimental Botanical Garden Goettingen | collected 2016-01-27 | reverse complement strand
GCCGATACCACAGCCCACATCTGCGATATCTTCATTTGCTTCCGGTTTAAGCAATTCGAAAATATGGTCAACCATTTGGATTTGCTTCTGTCTGGAGCTTGTCTTTTCAAGGGAATACCGTTCATATCCAAGATTCATAAATCCTTTGGTGCTCCCGGCTTTAACAATGTTGCCTTGACGGCTTTCACTATAAGTTGCGATCATATTGCCTTTATGCTGATCCATTCCGATCCCCCTGTCATTAAGGCTTAGAAGAATTCTCCGTTGAGCCTTTTTTCGCGCGCCCACTCATTCTCCATCAACACATGAATCGCATCGGCACTGCATTCTGCACGTAAATCGAGAGCTTGTTGTAATTGATCCATAGGAAAAATATGCGTCCGAAGGCGCGGTGTCGGCAGAATCCCGTCCGCGACCAACTCCATCGCATCACGCCATAGTTTGCGGTGCTCGAATACACCTGAAATATTCATACTTTCTTTAACCACAGAAAGTCCCTTTCTGTGCAGTTTAAAGTAGTCAAATCCGTCACAGGGGCCAATTCCGCCAAAGTTAACGATCTTCCCTCTTATTCTGGTCCAATCGATAGCTTTCTCTACATCATTGCCGTCCCGCGTGGCAATAATGGCAATATCAACGCCTTCAGGAACAATTTCTTTGATCCGCTCCGTCATATTTTCGGTAGAAGCATTAATGAAGTAAGTTGCACCGAATTCTTTGGCAATCCGCAGCTTTTCTTCATATAAATCGGCAACGATCAGTTTTTTACAACCGAAGAACCGGACCAGTCGGGTCATGATCAGTCCGGTCAAACCTTGACCATAGATCAGAACATCGCTCGATTCCGTGATTCCCGTTTTCATGGCTGTCATCGCTATACTCGGCAAAACTTCAACTATACTGCTGTCAACCAAAGAAAGATCAGGGTGCAGCTTTAACACATTCATCGGCTCGGTGACTACATATTCGGAGAAACAGCCCCAGACACCTATACAGGTAACACGGTCACCAACCCTTAACCCGGTGACCATGCTCCCTACCTTGTCTATAACTCCCGATGGTTCATGACCAAGCAATACTGGGCCTTCCGTATACATTTCCGGCGATCGTTTACCGAGATAGATGGAAATATCCGAGGCGCATACACCGGTATAAGCTATTTTGATGCGGACTTCATACGGGGACGGCTCCGGAATTTCAGCATCCACCGGTATCATATTTTTGGGTCCTTCTAAAATGTACGAAATCATGTCTATTACCTCCGGTTTTTTTATAATGTGGTTTGTTCTGTGATCCGTTGCTCTACCAAATGAACTAAATCTTCCAATTTCAAAAAGTGTTCCATCGACATATCCTGGTCTTCAAATTCAAAATCCAGCGCTGTCTCTAAGTTCACTATCAGCTGGATTAACTGAATGGAATCGAATCCTAGACTGTTCATCAGATCCGTATCAGGAGCCGCTGAATCGGGTAAATCCATTTCGGGTTTAATCTCCTTGATTAACTTCCAGACTTCTTGCTGGACGGATCTCATCGCCATTGCCCCCACTTCCCTTTCGGTTGATTTTACCGGTTAACCCCCGCTCCAGCTTGTCCACAAAATAAAAGGCCGCCGGCACTTTGCGATGATCCAGTCTTAGCCGGCAATGACGGACTAAATCTGCAGTGGACAATATTTGTCCAGAGCAAGCTTCTATATAGGCGGCTATTCTGCTGCCTCCCAAGTGATCGCTTTCTTCCTTAACCAAAGCCAGATGAACATCATCGTGCTCCAATAAGACCTCTTCGATCTCGGTTGGATATATATTTAGCCCGGCCTTGATAATCATGTCATCTTTACGCCCGCAAAGAAACAAATAACCGTCGTTGTCCAACCAGCCAATATCCCCGGTGAGCAGCCAGCCTGCGCGGAATGGCGCTGCGGTTGTTTCGGACAAGTAACCTTTCATCAATGTTGGACCCGCTATAGCAACCTCACCGGTTTCGCCGGCTTCGGCGGATGTTCCATCCGGCCTCTGAATATCCACTTGCACTCCTGCGATAGGCTTGCCAGAAGAGCCAGTGAGAAGACCCAGCTCTCTTGTCTTGATATATGTGACCCGCGAGGCCGCTTCCGATATTCCATAACCATAAATAATCTCTGCCTGGGGAATTTCAGATATCAAAGCCTGGATAAGAGATTGACCGGCCGGAGCGCCGTAAAAGTGAATAATCCGCAATTTTGTCTCCCTGAACCGGGGCAATAGCCCCGCTTTCCTTATCAGTTCAAGCAATGTAGGAACCGTAAAAAAAACAGTGACTCCATTATTCCTGATTACTCTGATCAGCCGGGAAAGAACCAGCACTTCAGGTTCAATTACAATAGAAGCTCCAACCAATAACGCGGCAAACAATTCGGAATTCATACCGGATGAGTGAGCCAAAGGTTTGGTCAAGAGAACTTTGTCGGTTGACTGTAATTCCAGATAAGTGTGTACACTGGTGGCGCAATGCTTAACATTGTCCTCTGTGAGCAGCACACCTTTGGGAGTACCTGTTGAGCCTGAGGTGAACAATATTTCACATACATCCTCATCCATCAATCTTGGCGCCAAGCTGCCGGCCGGAGAAGCTATCTCCTCAATGGCCAGTTGCCCGCTTCCTTCGCAGAAGTCGATACAAAGTACCGCATGCCCTTTGTTTCTGAGAAGCGTAAGCACTTCTTTATCGATGCAACTCCGGTCAAATATAACGGCGAAGGGCTGCGTTTCGTGAATGATGAACTCGAATGAACGCGCCGGCGTGTTGTGATAGAGGGGAACAACAACTCCATCGCAAGCAAGTGCTCCAAGAATTGCACTAAGCATTGCCGGGGAGTTCCGCATCATCATAACTACATTCATATACCGGGTAATTCCCAGCTCATGCAGTCGTTGTGACACCCGTGTTGAATTGTCGCAGAGCCAAGTATAATCGCCCGTCCAGCTGCCCCACTGGAGCAAGCTGTCTTTGAACGAATTCAGGTCCGGAAACAGCCTGTTCATTCTACTCATTGGCATTCCCCATCTCTAACATCTGCAAATGAATACATTCGGCTTCTCTCGCTGCTTCCGTACAATTTCACTCTCGCTTAAAATATTGTGCTGAAAGGCAACGTCTCGCTCCATACACAGACAGGCTGCGGAAGCGAATAATTCCATGAACACTTCTACCTCATCAAAATAATTCGTATAGACATTGAAATGGTCCAAATTGGTTTGAATGACTTGTATATATTCCAGCCCGGGAATCTGCCGCTCTCTAAGCACTCTTCTAACCATCTGATGAAAAAACACATTTCCGTACAATTTTTCTTTGCAGCCTTTGATCAAATTGATCTCCCGGCCTTCAAGGACCGTAAATGTGGGGTTCGGATTGCCGCAACCGCAAGTTTCTTCATTAAAATATCCGTAATCACCCGACAGATAGCGTGTAAAGGGTAGCAACCGGTTCGAAAGCGCAGTCAGCAGTAGCCGTCCCGTTACAAGGGGCTTTGTGATAGGATTGTTGTCATCATCAACCAGTTCAACATATACATTCTCATTAATATGTAAATTGCCGCAGGCACAGCTCAATCCGATTGTCCATGTTTCGATTGTTCCATACTGATTGACGACCTGAACATTGAAGTATTCCTCAAGTATCTTTTTCGTCTCCGGTCGAAGATACTCTCCGTTGCACTCGATCACTTTTAATTTGGGGAGATCAAGCTGAATATTATTTTTTTGTAAGGAAACAACGTGATGCTGAATGGTACTGGGTGGAGTATGCAGCCAGCGGGCGTTTGCATCCTTGACTTTGCCGTAAATTTTCAATAAATTCTCAGGATCATAATTGTAAATATCCAATTTGTCAGCATCTTTGCCGATATGATTGAATTGAAAAAGATTGCCGGGGCTAACCTCACGGTCCACCCGCCGTCTCTGCTTCCAGATCCCCAAGGAGAGTACGGCCCGTTCCGGCTTGGTCTTAGCACACCGGAACGGAACACCGCTGGTTCCTGTAGTTTCTTCAACGATAATATCTTCGGAAAACTACAGTTCATTGTCTGTACGGTCTTTTTGTATGGCGGGATTCTGCACAAACTCAACCAGGCGATCTTTTACTTCGGCAAATTCATTACTGAAGAATTCGCCGTATTGTTTGCGGATCATGTCCTTTGTCATTATTGGAAGTTCCGCAATGGAAGTAGCTTGGTGGTTTCTCTCCATATAAAAGGGCACATGCATTTTTAAATAGTTAAGATGAGACAACAGCCGTTCCATTGTCGCTCCCTCCTTTAAGAAAGCTGTCGGCTACTTGTTTGCAATAGCCGCACTCAGTACAGTTGAACTTGCACTTGGAGCGGCGGCTCCAATAATCTTGGGGATATTTCCTGTCCACATCAATCTCGGCCATGAACTCCGGATTATACCTGAAGCGTGTGCCGCCTTGGCCAATGGTATAGATAATATCTCCCAGGCTGACTTCCTCGCCATTCAAGTAGAACTCCATAATTTTTGCGATTTGCTCTGTGGGAAGCCATCTGGAAGATATTTTGAAGATATCCATCTGGCCAAACCAATGATGGATATCGTTCGGCAGAATACCTTGGCCTGTAAAATATCGCCACCAGTTATGCTTTTGATAAGAAGCGCACAGAAACCGTTCGACGTGCAAATATGAGTTGTGGGCCTTCATTTGGCTGTGCAGATCCGAATCCAGGCAATCCCTGGTGCAGAACTCATTGAGGATTATCTTATATTTGATACCGGGGAATTCCCTCTTTAATTTTTGAAACAGCGGCAGCTGGTAAACCGAATTTCTGCCCAGATTGATGCAATAAATCGAATCTTCTCCGTATTTATCTACCAGAAATGCGACTTTTTCGAACGTGTCAATGTTCAATCTGACAGATAAATGGAGCTTGATATGGGGAAGTTCTTTCATAATAATTTCGGCCAGCAGCAAGTTTGAGACGGAAAGCATCTCAATTCCTACGTCCAATTTTTGCGGAATATCCAGCAATTTCTTGATTTTATCCGGCTTTAAATGATCTCCCATACAGAAGAAGTTGTACAGCATGTTTAAGCCAATGTGGGGATACGCAGCTTTGATCTCGGTCAATTGTTCTCTGTAAGCTTCCAGTTCCAGTTCCTTGTAATGCTCCTTACCGTTGCCTAGCTTCAAAGCAAGCGGGGGTGAGAAGAATATTTCGGTGATATACTCTTGGTACTTAGCTGCTATTTCCGGAATAAACTTCTCATCCTGATTCCAACCCAGGCTAATTCTGTTGTAAAGCTCATGTGTATATACAGCCATCATCTGTTGATCCTTTCTAGTGGTTTCTGAGAAAATTGCATATTTTTTGCGAGACTGCTTCAATTTCGGGTTCTTTCCCCAATGAAATCCGCCAGAACGGCTTATAGGTCAGCCCGCTGCTGCAATACATATATTTGGGACTATTATTTTGCACGAAATTAATTTTTGGAAAAAATTTGCTTCCAGAGGTAACTCTCACCCCGGTCATCTTCTCTAACGAATACGTCCATTCATCTAACGCTTTATCCGAAGTGATGGACATCCCCCCCAGATCGATGCACCGATACAAATGATTATCAGAGGGAAGCAGCCTGGCGGCTGAGCTGTTCAAAGCTTCAAAGCTGCTCGCAAAGAGATGATGCCGCATCCTTAAAGAGGATTGAATCGCTTCGATCAGTCCTTGATGATTCTTCAGCAAATAACCGATAAACAAATACTTCAGTGCACTGGGCAGCAGCGAATGGGCGCTCTTAACGGCTCTCAGCGCACTGCAAATTTGTTGATTTCTACTGAAGGCCATCCCTAACCTGAGACCCGGCAGACCAAAAATTTTGGAAAAACTGTCGCAATAAATGGTCCGTTCAGGATCAAATTGGCTTAATGCCTGTTGAATATCGCCTTTGTCCGCAAATCCCGCGTAGACCATATCCACAATAATTGCGCAATCGTGCAACCGCGCCGCATGGTTGATTCTTTCCGCATGATCAGCGGTAAGGATGTAGCCAAGCGGATTTTGCGGAATATTGACCAGAATGGCCCCTATCGTTTCATCAATGCAATCTACGACCCCTTGGGTAAATTCATCCCCAGAAAAAGCCTGGAACAGTTTCACGCCGCACTTCTGATTAAGGATAGATGCAGCATAAGGATACGAGGGAATGGCTGCAAGAACAAATTGCTTGTTGCGGTAGCCGGAGCCAAGCGGCGATACTGTGCAAGAGATGACATTGGATATGGCATCCTGCGCACCGTCAAAAAATGTGATATGCCTTTCGTCAAGTTCAGACAAACCGGTTAACGCTCCTGCATGCTTGGCGGTTATTAATACCGTTTCAAGAGTTCCTTCAGCCCCCCCATATCTGGTCAGTTTGTTCTGCAAATCATGCTCTGTAAGAAACCGCTTATACAGACCATATTGATTTTCGGAATAATGGACATTTGCAATTTCACCCAGGCTCATATCATGGGCAGGGGTACGCTTGTCCGCAACCAGATAATCGTTATAAAAATGCTCAATGTTCAACGACTCGAGACTGTTCTCGATTACAGTGTCAAGAATTGACAAGGCGTGTCTCCTTCCCTATGCCTAAATATGCTCGAACCATTGCGGCTGACGTGTGCGGTTGGAACCGGGATAATAATAATTGACAAGCATTTTGTTTAAATGATATATGCTTTGGCGTGAATAACGGTAATAGATGCGTTCGAACAAATCCTGATCATTATGTCTTCGATACAAATAGCGGTTGCCTTGGTAGGCTTGAATCTCCTTACGCCTCGGGTGGAAAGTATTCCAGTAGCCGCCGATCTCCCTGAATACAGAAGCCCTATGCATCATTTCATTGGTATCGATATATACGGCAGCACCGAATTCGCTTTCGGTCAGCTCCTCACAGCTGAAGCATGCACAATCATTCCCGCTATAGACTAGTTTTCGCTGATCCGATGCCATAACACGCTGGAGTACTTGAGGCGGATAGAAATTAAGACTGTTGCAATGGACAAGCTGCATCTCCGGGTTCATCTCCAGCACCTTCGACATATCCCCGATAAACGACGGCCACCATTCATTATCCGAATCCAGATAGGCAACATATTCACCTTGGGCGAGTCTCAGACCATCGTTACGCGGCTCCCATTCCTGCGGGGCAAGCCTGCTGTTCATTTCATTCCGCACACTGCGTATACGTTTATCCATCTTTTCATATTTGCTGATTAATTCAGGCGTGCCGTCAGTCGAGCAATCATCGACAATGATCAGTTCAAATTTTGCATAGTCTTGGTTCAGTACACTTTCAATGGCGCAGCTGAGAACTTCCTCACGGTTATAGACGGGCATAATCACGCTAACTTTTGGCTTATTCCACATTATGTTCACGCAGGATTTCATCTCCAAGATCAATAATGGTTTTTAAGCAGCCCAGGATATTCTCTTCCGTAGAGTTTGGATTTCCAAACATCAAGCGAAGCGGATAGAATTGCACGCTCTTGTCGCTACTGATTACGGACTCATCATCAATACTGGGAAAAGTGTGAACCATATACGTTCCTTGTTCAGTCATGCGTTTATGAATCTTTTGGTTAACCTGGTTAAAAAGCACATGATCATGCCTGTATCCCGGCGTTTTATACATAAGCATGACGGAGTTATGCTGTGGTTCAGGATTAAGTACTACCAACTGTTCGAATTGTCCGGTCATGTCAACGGTTCTTAATGCAAGCTCATGCCTCCGGTCAATCTCCAGCCCAACATTCTCCAGTCCCCAATGCCTCAGCATGAAATACAGTTTCAGGGATATAAATCCCTTGCTTCCGATCCCGGGAGTAAATTTTCCCAAAGAATCATCTTCATTGCTGATAATTGTGGACCCCTTCGGCAATAAATATAAATCCTTTGGATTTCTTAAAAAGAAAGCACTTAAGTTATAAGGCAACAAAAACACTTTATGCGGATCAAGCGCTATGCTGTCGCATTGCTCAATTCCGTTCAACAACGTTCTCCTCAGTTTGGGACTAAACAAACATTGCCCGCCCTGGCAAGCATCCACATGCAGCCATATGTCATGCTTACGGGCAAGTTCAGCAATCTCCGCTAATTGGTCAAACCCCATGGCCCGGCTTTCACCGGCGATGGCATAGATGGCCATGATATCTGTCCCGCCCGCCTCCGCTTCCACAATCTTGCGTTCCAAATCAGAGATATTCATGCGGAAATGCTCCGTTTCCACATGAATGGTCGCTTCCCGGTCAAGCCCATTTTCCGCCAGTTGGATATCGGACAGATCCTTATTGCCCAGTCCGAGAATGTCCAGGCTTCTGCGCAGCGAATAATGGGCAAACGGCACCGCCGCTATTACCTTTGTTCTTCTGGGATTAAATATCTTTCCTTGTGCCCTCAACTTCTCCTTCAGTTTCTCGCGTGCAGCCAGCAAGCAGGACATGTTGGAACCATAACCTCCAAAAGTAAAGGCACCGCCGGTATTGACGGCAAGCAGTTCCGGATTGGGCAGCACTTGGTAACCAATAATCTCCCGCAGCAAAGTAAGAAGTTTAATCTCCAACAATGTCGCTGCAGGTGAATATTCATAATTGACGGTATTCTGCTGTAAAAAAACCTTGCCGATTTCCCCCAGTAATCCGGCTATTGAATTGCCGCTATCAGGCTGGGCGAGGAAATTCGCGGAACTGAAATTAAGCGAATACTTGCCAAGCGTCTCAAAGTCATTCAGAAGCTCTACAAGCTCAATGCCTTCTTGCTTGACTGTAAAACGATCAAGAATACCGTTCAGTTCACCCGGCTCAACAAAGTTGATTACGGGTTCTCTCAGCTTGAATTCCACCCCTTTTTTCATCAACTGCATGAACATGTTCATGAAAATCTCTTTATTGCCTGAGCTAAGAACCAGATCATCGGTTGTTGGCCGAAATCCGCTGCTTACTGCCATCCTACTCACTCCTTAAACCTATACAATGTCCTAGATTCCAATACTCACCCATTACATATGCAATGCCTTTGGCATTCTGAAGCGATACGGCATCGTTCAAATTATCGCAGTCCCTGTCAACAACGATCTTCTCATCAAAATAAGTTTGCAGAACCTCGGCGACAAAAATGCTGTGTGTTCCGCCGATCTCATAAGTCTCTTTCACAGCGCATTCCATGTTGATTATGCTGTCGCTTAACAGGGGAGCCTTGATGTGTTTACCGTAAAACACATTGCATCCGGTCTCGTGCAGCTTGTCCTCGGAGTAACCGCTTGTCCTGACACAATAATCTGTAAATTCCGTTTGATTCTCATAAGGGATATTAACTGCAAATTCTCCGCTTTGTTTAATATATTCCCAAGATAAATATTTCGGCCTTAGCGCAAGCGCTATCATAGGCGGATCCAGGTTTACCGGCATCAGCCAGGCACAAGCGTCAACGGTTTCTTTCCCCTCGTATGCGGTAGAGATAATTACAGTAGGCATCGGAAATAATACGGCATGCGGTTCCCAAATCAGTTTGTCTCCCAAACCCATTCCTCCCAAGCAGGCATTAGGTGAATTGTGATATTTTTCACCTATTTGCTGATGATATAATCACCAATCACAAGAATATCTATGTTAGTAGATTTATAACAGTTCAGAGCATCGGCAGGGGTTTCAACAATCGGTTCGCCGTTGACGTTGAACGAAGTATTGAGAATCAATGGGATTCCGGTTAACTGGGCATATTCTTTAATCAATCTGTAGTAAATGCCGTTTTCTTCTTCCGTCACAGTCTGGACCCGGGCGGTACCATCTACATGCACTATTCCGGGCACAACATCAGCTTTATCCTTCTTGACATCAGTGACCATGAGCATAAATGGGCTTTTGAAATCCATTTCAAAAAAATCAGGAGCATATTCTTCCATGACACTCGGGGCGAATGGCCGGAAGCTCTGCCTGAATTTTACCCTCGCGTTCAGGGAATCCCGCATTTCAATACTTGTAGCCTGACATAGAATACTGCGGTGTCCCAGCGCCCTCGGCCCGAATTCGCTTCCTTCCTGAAACCAGGCAATAATCTGATCTTCGCTCAGGTACCCTGCGACCTCTTTGCAAATATCCTCGGATTTGCGGAATTGCAGTCCGGAGTTCTCTATGGCCTGCACAATCTCCTCATTGGAATATGTCTTCCCCAGATAATCATTGAGAAAAACAAATTCCTTAGGCGAACCGCCCAGTTCCCGGTACCCTTTAAGCGCACAGCCGATGCTGATCCCGCTGTCGCCGGCAGCCGGTGGGATAAAAATGGATTTGAACGGCGTACGGTCAAGAATTTTCTTGTTGGTTACGCTATTCAATGCAATGCCTCCAGCCAAGCACAGGTGATCGAGTCCCGTCTCTTTGTGGATACGATTGCACAAGTGAATAAGCGAATCTTCAAGTTCTGTTTGCACCTGATATGCCAAACCGGCAAATTCCTCAAATCTGTCATTCCACTGATCCTTGGATAGATGCGGCTTATCCAGTTGCTTCAGCCACTCATCATTGAACGCGTACCCTTCTTCCGTAAATGAAACAGCGCCCAGCGGATAATCGGCTTTGCCGAAAGGAGCAAGTCCCATGGTCTCCCCCGCTTTGTGACCGTCTCCGAATATGTATTCCGAGACCTCATGATACATGATGCCGAACCCTTTTATTAAGCTGTCATACGGTTGTGTGTCCCGTGCGAAACGTTTGCTTATTGGCGTAATTATTCCGCCCTTGGCTGTGTATACGGATTCCCTCTCCCACCCTCCGGTGGCACGGTACCCGGAAGATAACAGAAATTCCCGATCTTCTCCCTGAAAAAAATTCATCACAGAGTGATCTTCATTGCCCATAGAATCAATAACCAATATCGCAGCTTCATCGAAAGGAGATAAATAGTAGGAAGAGTAGGCATGTGCTAAATGATGCGAAATAGGAAGGACAGGATGCTGTGTCATATTAATGATTCGCTCGCTGTAATCATGACTGCCTTTGTAGTGTCGAAGAGTTTCATAGTAGGCAGGATCGCTGAGGTATGTAAAAATGCTGTTCTGGACAATTAAATCGACATCGTCAATGGAAATTCCTGCATAGTCAAGACAATATTGAACGCTTTCATTATCAAAGTCGCCTTTGGAGCATCCATGCCGTTTTTTGCGGGTTAGTCTTTCTTTGCTGATCGCAACCAAAATCCGGTTATCCTTGATTAAGCACGCGGAAGAATCATGATCTGATAAACATAAACCTAATATGTACTTGCTCATAAACGCCCTCCTTGTAATTAAGTAAACGTTCTAAAGCCTTTTTCAAGAATACTTCATTGAGCATTACATCTCTTTTAAATTTTTGTTATCAAATAAATTTATTATATATTTGCTAAATTTATACTTTATTCGATAATATAGACCATTCTAGTACACAACAAATATAGTGTCAATTACATATTTTTGTATAAATTCAATTCAATTCATTAATATTTTATATAGATAATTAAGGCAGCTTTATGGTATTAAGCCTAAGTAATTTATTCAGCGAAACAGCACAAGATGGATGCGGACAATAACCGGAAACATCCATTTCTTTTTGAAGCACAAAAAGACATTCCGATAACCACTTGACATGGTACATCAGAATGTCCTGTTTGAATAATCGTTATAATCGTTTAAGACAACCGGCCGCTGAAATCGCTGTATTCAAACTCCCGGATCACCTTCAGGCCCTCTTCATCGTTATACGAAGCGATGGCCGGCAGGTTCACGCCGTTGAACATATGGTTCTTGACCATGGAATAATGCGCCATGTCGAGGAACACCAGCTTGTCGCCGTATTTGAGCGGCTCCTTGAAGGAATAATCCCCGATGACATCGCCCGCCAGGCAGGTCATGCCGCCGAGTCTGTACGTGTACGGGTATTC
>RCUN01000908.1_pt1 | contig 11959 bp, 8 predicted proteins | sample 2166181 | NCBI WGS metagenome assembly RCUN01 (sample SAMN09932603, study PRJNA488358) | compost metagenome | feature: garden; material: soil; isolation source: compost soil in crotononitrile-enriched culture | place: Germany: Experimental Botanical Garden Goettingen | collected 2016-01-27 | reverse complement strand
TGGATAAAGAAGGCTACAGCAAAAAAGCGAAAGTCAGCGCCACCGGTGACGATGCGCGTGAAGGTCTGATTGCCGTGGTTTCGGTGAAAGTGCCCGATCCTAAATTCTCTTCCCAGACCAAAGACAAGCTGGTGTCTTCGGAAGTGAAAACGGCGGTCGAATCGCTGATGAACGAGAAGCTGGTGGATTACCTGATGGAAAACCCAGCGGACGCCAAGATCGTGGTTGGTAAAATCATCGATGCGGCCCGTGCTCGTGAAGCGGCGCGTAAAGCGCGTGAAATGACCCGCCGTAAAGGCGCGCTGGATTTGGCTGGCTTGCCAGGCAAACTGGCGGACTGTCAGGAACGTGACCCGGCGTTGTCCGAACTCTACCTGGTGGAAGGGGACTCCGCGGGCGGCTCAGCCAAGCAGGGCCGTAACCGTAAGAACCAGGCGATCTTGCCGCTGAAAGGGAAAATCCTCAACGTTGAGAAAGCCCGCTTCGACAAGATGTTGTCCTCACAGGAAGTTGCCACGCTGATCACCGCGCTGGGCTGCGGCATTGGCCGTGACGAATACAACCCGGACAAACTGCGTTATCACAGCATCATTATCATGACCGATGCCGACGTCGACGGCTCGCACATCCGTACGCTGCTGTTGACCTTCTTCTATCGTCAGATGCCGGAAATCATCGAGCGTGGCCATGTGTATATTGCCCAGCCGCCGCTGTACAAGGTGAAGAAAGGCAAGCAGGAGCAGTACATCAAAGACGACGAAGCGATGGATCAGTATCAGATCTCCATCGCCCTCGACGGCGCGACCCTGCACACCAACGGTTCTGCACCAGCCTTGGCGGGTGAGCCGTTAGAGAAGCTGGTGGCTGAACATTACGCCGTGCAGAAGCAGATTGGCCGGATGGAACGCCGTTACCCGCGTGCGTTGCTGAACAACCTGATCTACCAGCCAACCTTGAACGAAGACGATCTGGGCGACCGTGCCAAGGTGGAAAGCTGGATCGAATCGCTGGTGAAATTGCTCAACGATAACGAGCAGCACGGTAGCAGCTACAGTTCTGTGCTGGTTGAAAACCGTGAACGCCAGATGTTCGAACCGGTGCTGCGTATCCGTACCCATGGTGTCGATACTGACTATCCGCTGGACTTTGAATTTATCCGCGGTGGTGAATACCGCAGGATCTGTGCGTTGGGCGAAAAACTGCGCGGCCTGCTGGAAGAAGATGCCTATATCGAACGTGGCGAACGTCGCCAGCCGGTAGACAGCTTCGAACAGGCGTTGGAGTGGCTGGTGAAAGAGTCGCGCCGTGGCCTGTCGATCCAGCGCTATAAAGGGCTGGGCGAGATGAACCCGGACCAGCTGTGGGAAACCACCATGGATCCCGATCAGCGGCGTATGCTGCGCGTAGCGGTGAAAGACGCTATTGCGGCAGATCAGCTGTTCACCACCCTGATGGGCGATGCGGTTGAACCACGCCGTGCCTTTATCGAAGAAAATGCCCTGAAAGCGGCGAATATCGATATCTAACGCCTTATTTGGCTATTAAAAATCCGCGCCGGTTCGCCCGCGCGGATTTTTTTATGCCGTTTTTAGCACTAACAAGGCAAGCTGAAACGCGTTAGCATGAGAAAAAACCACTGGGAGACGCTCGAATGGCTATTGAACTGATTGCAATTGATATGGACGGCACGCTGCTCAATCCGCAGCACCAGATTACGCCAGCGGTAAAGCAGGCGCTGACCGCCGCGCGCGCTAAAGGCGTGCATGTGGTGCTGGCTACCGGGCGGCCTTATGTTGGCGTGCAGGACTACCTGCGTCAGTTGGATATTCAGGGTGAGGGCGATTTCTGCATCACCTATAACGGTGCCCTGGTGCTGAAGGCGACGGACGGGACCTGCGTGCTGCAAGAAACGCTCGGTTTTGACGATTACCTCTATTTTGAGCAGTTGGCACGGGAGCTTGGCGTTCATTATCAGGCGTTTGATTTCGATACCCTCTACACACCGAATAAAGACATTGGCAAATATACCGTCCATGAATCCCAAATGACCGGTATCCCACTGAAATACCGCAGCGTGGAAGAGATGGATCGCACCATACGCTTCCCGAAGGTGATGATGATTGATGAGCCTGCCTTGCTGGACAGCGCGATAGCCCGCTTGCCCGCAGAAGCCTGGGATCGCTACACCATTATGAAAAGCGCCCCTTACTTCCTGGAGATCCTGCATAAGAATGTTGATAAGGGGGCGGGCGTCAGAATGCTGGCCGAACATTTGGGCATCAAGCAGGAAAACGTGATGGCGTTAGGCGATCAGGCTAATGATATTGCGATGATCGAGTATGCTGGGATGGGTGTGGCGATGGGCAATGCTATTGCAGAATTAAAGGAAATTGCCCAGCACGTGACCGGCACCAATACCGAAGACGGCGTCGCATTGGCAATTGAGAAGTTTGTGCTGAACGTTTAATGCCTGCCAGCCCCCTTCTCTGGGGGCTTAAGATGCTGCCTGGTAAATCAGGTATTAACGCCTCATGGCTGACGGCCTGCGGGTGTTATTTCTTTACTGAAATAACTAAGTCGCTCCTAAAAGAATATTTCTAGTGCGATCATGTTTTATTAATATAAATGTTCTCGTTAATTAACTGCATTAATTCAAATGGTATAAATAAAAATTATTTTTGCGATCTGTATTTTTTATTGTATTTTAAATGACGAAATAGCTATTTATCACTTCATGTTTCATTTTAGCTTGTTCACTATATTGTAAAACAACTAATAAAGTTCGTTAGGAGATAATATGAAAAAAATTATAATTTCATCATTGGCTTATTTTGCCTTGACGCAAATATCCTTTGCCGCCAGAGACGTGACGACGACACCGGATTTCTACTATCTTAAGGAAGCACAGTCGATTGATAGCCTCTCCTTATTGCCCCCACCACCGGCCGTTGACAGCATCGATTTTCTCAATGACAAGGCTCAGTATGACGCCGGTAAGTTACTGAGGGATACGCCAAGAGGCAAGCAAGCTTATAACGATGCGCAGATTTACGGCGATGGTATACCACTGGCATTTTTCAGCGCCTTCGGCATGGAAATAACACGGAAGAAAACGCCAGAGTTATATCGCCTGGTAACGAAAATGCGTGAGGATACCGGTGATTTGGCGACCCGCAGCGCCAAGGAGCATTATATGCGGACCCGGCCTTTTGCATTTTATCATCAGGCGACCTGCCGCCCGGAAGAAGAAAGTGTGCTATCAACCAACGGTTCCTACCCGTCCGGCCATACGAGTATCGGTTGGGCTACCGCACTCGTGCTGGCGGAGATCAATCCTGTGCGCCAGGGGGAGATCCTCAAGCGGGGCTATGAGATGGGGCAAAGCCGCGTGATCTGCGGCTATCATTGGCAGAGTGACGTTACCGCCGGACGCCTGGTGGGGGCGGCCATTGTGGCACGTTTACACGCCGAGCCAGCGTTTGTCGACCAGTTACAAAAAGCCAAGGCCGAATACCTGCGATTAGCAAAAGCGCCTTAAACCTGGGTGGTGTGAAACAGCCAAGCCGATCGGGTACTATGGCGGTTCTATGCCAGCCGGTATACAGGAGCCGCCATGAGCCATCAGGAACGACAGCTGACTTTTGATCCGCGAGGTCATCAGCTCACCAACATTAACGTCTGGACACCGTGCAGCCAATGGCTGGCATATGATGTACGGCCAAGCGGTGCATCCTTTACCGGGCTGAGTATTGAACGGGTGAACGTTGCCAGCGGTCAGGTGGAAGTGGTTTATCGGGCGCAGCATGGTGCCCATGTTGGCGTGGTAACGGTGAGCCCGGATGCGCCAGCGCGCTATGCGTTCATCCATGGGCCTGAACACCCAGACAGCTTCTGGCATTATGACTTCCACCATCGCCGTGGCGTGATCGTCAGCGAACCGGATCGTGAATTGGCGATCACCCTAGACGCATTGGACATTACCGCCCCCTATACCCCAGGCGCGCTGCGTGGTGGCACCCACGTGCATGTCTTTAGCCCAGATGCCAGCCGCCTGAGCTTCACCTATAACGACCATGTGATGCACGAACTCGATCCGGCACTGGATTTGCGTAACGTTGGTGTAGCGGTGCCGCTGCAAGGGGTGAATCCGCCCAAGCAGCACCCGCGTGAATATGACGGTAGCCATTACTGTGTACTGGTCAGCGCAACCACGCCAACCCCGCAGCCGGGCAGCGATCAAATCAATCGGGCTTACGAAGAGGGCTGGGTGGGTGAGCAAGGCTACAGCAAACCTGATGGCAGCCGCCAGCGTTGGGCGTTGGCGTTTATCGGCGATACCCTCTCGCCGCAGGGGGAAAAGCTGCCGGAAGTGTTTGTGGTGGATTTGCCGGAAAACGATGCCGACTATGCCAAAGCCGGGGAGGCTCCCTTGCAGGGAACGGCAACAACCTTACCGGCCCCTCCGTTGGGGGTTCAACAACGGCGGTTAACCTATACCGGCCACCGCAACTATCCTGGGGTTGCCACCACGCCACGCCATTGGTTGCGGAGTTCGCCAGACGGCAGTGCCATCGCCTTCCTGATGCAAGACGATCGGGGCATAGTGCAACTGTGGACTGTTTCCCCAAATGGCGGGGAGGCGAATCAGGTGACACAAGCGGATCACAGCATCCAGTCGGCCTTCAGTTGGCATCCGCAGGGGGGCAAGATTGCGCTGGTGTGTGATAACAGCGTGATGCTGTGCGATATCGCCAACGGCAATATGCAGCGCCTGACCAAACGGACTGCGCAGCCACCACTGGGGGACGCCGTGGTGTTCTCACCGGACGGCAAACAGGTGGCCTTTATGCGTGAAGTCGCCGGATTTAACCAGATTTTTGTGGTGGCGGTTTAACTACAGCCCGGCCGGTGCTGGCGAAGTTGCCATGCCCTGGCCTGGATTGCCACTGGCAGCCAGGTTTTGCTCTTCATCATGCTGGATACGGGCTTTGGGTGAGGCTGCCGCTTTATCGCTGCCAGAACGCAGGTAGTCGTAAGGCAGCAAAATGGTGTCCATCGCCGCCGACAGGGGCAGGTCGATCGCCAGCAGGGGCATCATGGCCCAACTGGTATCTTCGCTCTTCATCATATCGACATTGGCGCGCGTACCGGAGTAATAACCCTGGTCGGCCCCGGTGTGGCTGGCTACGCTGGAGCAACCGTTAGTGGTCAACAGTAGGCAACCGGTCGCTATCATTTTTTTAATTGGTTTCATTCATCCATCCTGAGGGGGGTACACATCCCCTGAAATTTGCTGATTTATACCCGTCGTCTTTCAAGCTGCAGCGTTGTTACCTGCACTTACTCACCCCAGTCACTTACGAAAAGTAAGCTCCTGGGGATGAGTAAGCTTGCCGCCTAGCTGCAGCTTGAAATCCATAGGGTGTATAACATCCAGCCAAAGCATTGAAAGATGCAACATTCCGCACTGTGGCGGCTATCTCACTTTGAGTGTATGTGATAAACAAATTTTCGCCGTTTCCATTGGCAATTATTTAATCATCACCAGTTGAAATGTGGAAAGCAAACCCCATCTTCTTTACAAGGCCAAATTAGGAATTCGCCGTAAGGGAATTCAAGCCTTAGAGCCTGTCCATAATGGAAGGCTTCATTATCAACCTCGCTGAAGTGCCTTAGGAGGCTGTTTTATGCGCAACTTTGATCTTTCCCCGCTGTACCGTTCCGCGATCGGTTTTGATCGCCTGTTCAACGCCCTCGAGGCTGGCCAAAGCCAGGGTAACGGTGGCTATCCGCCGTACAACGTTGAGCTGGTTGATGAAAATCATTACCGCATTGCCATCGCGGTAGCCGGGTTTGCCGAGCAGGAACTGGAGATCACCACGCAAGACAATCTGTTGATTGTGCGCGGGGCTCACACCCACGAGCCTGCTGAGAGAACCTATTTATATCAAGGCATTGCCGAGCGTAACTTTGAACGCAAATTCCAGCTGGCCGAGCATATTCAAATTAGAGGCGCCAAACTGGAAAACGGCCTGCTGTATATCGATCTGGAACGTATCGTGCCGGAAACGTTAAAGCCGCGTCGGATCGAAATTAAGTAATTTTGTTTTATCACCGTGCCCGCCGTTAGGGGGCAAACTTTGAATCTCGCTTCTTGGAAGGAGTTTATACTATGCGTAACTACGATTTATCCCCACTTCTGCGTCAATGGATCGGTTTTGACAAACTGGCCAGCTCAATGGGAGGCCAGGAGCCACAAGGGTTCCCCCCATATAACATTGAGAAAAGCGACGACAATCACTATCGCATTTCCCTGGCGTTAGCCGGGTTCAAACAGAGCGAACTGGATATTGAAGTGGAAGGCCCACGCCTGACCGTGCGTGGCAACCCCACACCGCCGGAAAAACAGGTGGAGTATCTGCATCAGGGGCTGGTATGCAAAGAGTTCAGCCTGACCTTTACCCTGGCAGAGCACCTGCAGGTGGCCGAAGCCAAATTTGAAAACGGCCTGCTGCACATCGATCTGGTACGCCACGTGCCGGAAGCCTTGCAGCCACAACGCATCAGCATCGGTAGCACTCCGGAGCTGGAAGCCAAATAACCGGCTGAAAAAAAACAAAAACTTGCGGGGGAGGTCCATTAGGGCCTCCCCCGTTGCATTCTGTGGCATACCCCACATTACCCCCCCGCACCTTATGTCAGAATCCCTATTAATTGCAGGCATTTAATCGCATAGAGATTGTTAAACTTTGGGTAAGGATGTGACGTATGAGTGATATCGCCCTGACCGTCAGCATGTTGGCGTTGGTGGCTATTCTCGGGTTATGGATTGGCAACTGGAAAGTGTATGGCGTGGGTTTAGGGATAGGCGGCGTCTTGTTCGGTGGCATCATCGTCGGGCACTTTGCACAGACTTACCAGATCACTCTCAACGGCGACATGCTGCACTTTATTCAGGAGTTCGGTCTGATCCTGTTTGTGTACACCATCGGTATTCAGGTTGGCCCTGGTTTCTTCTCGTCCCTGCGCGTTTCCGGCCTCAAGCTCAATGGTTTCGCCATTCTGCTGGTGCTGGTAGGCGGCGTGGTGGCGGCGATTGTCCATAAGCTGTTTGCCGTGCCGCTGCCGATCATTCTCGGCGTGTTCTCCGGCGCGGTGACCAACACCCCGGCGCTAGGTGCCGGGCAGCAGATACTCACCGATCTGGGTTCCGATCCGGAGCTGGTTAACCGTATGGGGATGGGCTATGCGATGGCCTATCCGTTCGGTATCTGCGGCATTCTGCTGGTGATGTGGCTGATCCGGCTGTTTTTCCGCATCAATATCGATAAGGAAGCGCAGGAGTTTGAGGATAGCCTGGGGAGTAACCGCGAACTGCTGCAGACCATGAACGTGGCGGTACGTAACCCCAATCTGCAAGGCATGGCCATCAAGAATGTGCCGCTGCTCAACAATGACGACATCATCTGCTCGCGCCTCAAGCGCGGCGATTTACTGATGGTACCCGCCCCGCATGAGACGCTGGAACTGGGAGATTTCCTGCACCTGGTCGGCAAGCGCGAAAAGTTGGAAAACGCCCGACTGGTGATTGGCGAGGAGGTGGACGTTTCGCTCTCCACCCGCGGGACTTCACTGCAAGTGGTTCGTGCGGTCGTGACCAACGAAAAGGTGTTGGGGAAAAAAATCCGCGATCTGGAGCTGAAGCAAAAATATGAAGTGGTAGTTTCGCGTCTCAACCGTGCTGGCGTCGAGCTGGTGGCAGGCAGCAATGTTACGCTGCAGTTCGGGGATATCCTCAACCTGGTGGGGCGGCCAGAATCTATCGAGGCGGTGGCGGCGATTGTCGGTAACGCCCAGCAAAAGCTGCAACAGGTGCAGATGCTGCCGGTATTTATCGGTATTGGTCTTGGAGTGTTGCTAGGATCTATCCCGCTGTTTATCCCCGGTTTCCCGGCGGCGTTGCGGTTGGGGCTGGCCGGTGGTCCGCTGGTGGTGGCCCTGATCCTGGGGCGTATCGGCAGCATCGGCAAGCTGTACTGGTTTATGCCGCCCAGTGCCAACCTGGCGCTGCGTGAACTGGGGATCGTACTGTTCCTGGCCGTGGTTGGCCTGAAGTCTGGTGGGAACTTTATTGATACCCTGCTGCATGGCGATGGGCTGGCGTGGGTCGGTTACGGTGCGTTAATCACCTCGATCCCGCTGATCAGCGTGGGTATTCTGGCGAGGGTGGTGGGTAAGATGAACTACCTGACGCTCTCCGGCATGCTGGCTGGTTCAATGACCGATCCACCGGCGCTGGCCTTTGCCAACGGCCTGCACCCTACCAGCGGCGCTGCAGCGCTCTCTTATGCCACGGTCTACCCGTTGGCAATGTTCCTGCGCATCATGTCACCGCAGCTGTTGGCGGTGCTGTTCTGGGCGATGTAGAAACCTCACAGGGCTCACAACGTAGGGGCGCAGCATGCTGCGCCCATCTTTTTAATCAATGAGTTAGGTGGGAGTGTTCGATTCCTGTAAATTCCAACGGGCGCAGCATGCAGCGCCCCTACGGTCAATCATGTGTGATCCCAACCCTTAGCTATGCTTCCTGGTGCGCGCGCTCAACTTCTTCGGCCAGGATCATCACGCCACGCTCAATATCTTCCGGATTAGGCACATAGTTCATGCGCATACATTGGTGCGTATGCGGCCATTCATGCTCAAGCCCCGGGAAGAAGTAGTGGCCAGGTACCATCAATACGCCACGCTTTTTCAGCCGTTGATAAAGCAGCTCGGTGGTGATGGGCAGATCCTTGAACCACAGCCAGAGGAAGATAGCCCCTTCCGGCTTATGGATCAGGCATCGCTCTGGCGACAGGTAACGGCGAATAATGCCGATGGTCTGCTCGACCCGCTGCTTGTAGAACGGGCGGATCACCTCGTTGGATAAACGCAGCAGATCGCCACGCTCAATCATCTCCGTGGCCAGCGCCGGGCCAATGCTGCCCGGGGACAGGCTGATAATGCCGTTCATATTGGTCAGCGCGCTGATGACCTTCTCGTCGGCAATCACGATGCCACAGCGTGAGCCAGGCAGGCCCAGCTTGGACAGGCTCATGCACAGGATGATGTTCGGGTTCCACAGCGGCGTGGCTTCGCTGAAGATAATGCCGGGGAACGGCACGCCGTAAGCGTTATCGATCACCAGTGGGATATCACGCTGCTGTGCCAGCAGATCGAGCTTCATCAGCTCTTCGTCGGTGATCACGTTGCCGGTCGGGTTGGTAGGGCGCGACACACAGATCATGCCGATGTCGTCACTGATGTTCAGATGCTCAAAATCGACGTGATACTTGAACTGGCCATCTGGCAGCAATTCGATGTTGGGTTTGGCAGAGACAAACAGCCCTTCATCCAGTCCGGAATCGGCATAGCCAATATATTCTGGCGCCAGCGGGAACAGCACGCGGCGGCGGGTGCCGTCGGCGTAGCGGCCAGCGAACAGGTTAAACAAGTAGAAAAACGCGCTCTGGCTGCCATTTGTCAGTGCAATATTCTGTGGTTCGATCTGCCAGCCAAGCTCTTCTTGCAGCATGGTAGCCAGCGCTTTCAGCAGGGCGTCTTTGCCTTGCGGGCCGTCGTAGTTGCACAGTGCTTCAGTCAGCTTGCCCTGATCGAGCATCTCCTGGCACAGCTGTTTGAAGTAGCTGGCCATCTCTGGGATTTGCGCCGGGTTACCGCCGCCAAGCATGATGGCACCTGGCGTGCGCAGGCCTTCATTCAGATCGTCCATCAAGCGGGTGATGCCCGCGTAACGGGTAAATTTGTCGCCGAAAAGTGAAAAATTCATAGCTGCTGCAATATAGTTGTAAGCGGGTAGACGCCCACCATACCGCCAGATAAAAGCGGGTGCAATGCGGCTGATATCTTGCCCGCCGGGCATAGATGTTGCTCGGCGGGATTTTTACAGCATAACGCGCTGAATTATTGTGACCGATCGCCAGCCCACACCACCATCACCTTATCGCCCCCATGCTGGCGACTAAAGGCATAGTAATGAGGCGTTTGCTGGGATTGCTGCGTACCGGCACCGATTGCCGGGTGGTGCTCGCGGAACTGGCCTAGCCGCTGCCAATGTGCCAACAACGGCGCTTTGGCTCCTTGCAGTTCACCCCAGTTCATATCCGAGCGCGTGCCCTGTAAAGGATCGGAACCGGTAGGGCCAAACGGCCGGCCGCTCTCATCACCGTAATAAATCTGTACCGCGCCCGGGGCTAATAACAGCAGGTCTGCTGCTCGCTGCTGCAAAGGCAACGAACCTTTGGCATCGCTGGCGAAGAACAGGCGAGTGTCGTGCGAGGAAATATAGCTCAGCACGTTGAAGCCTTGCAGCTTATCCGCCATCTGCTGATAGGTGGCATCGATATTGGAGAAGCAGCCCAGTGCCTGCGAGACCTGATCCTGAAAATCGAAGTTGATCATCGCATCGAAGCCGTGCTGGTAATAGTCGCTTTTCATCACCCCGTGGCCCCAGGCTTCACCGGTCATCCAGAACGGCGCGTTATCCAGCGCCTGCTTGGGATTAGCCGCTTTCCACTCTGCCAGCGCCTCGGTGGCACGCTGCTTTAGCAGGTCCAGCGTGGGTTTATCGACGTGCTTGGCGGTATCAACGCGGAAACCGTCAATGCCGTAGTCGCGCACCCATTGGCTGAGCCAGACCGTTAGATAATCGCGGGTGGTGGCTCCTGGGATTTCGCGCGCGGCGGTATCAGGTTTATGGCGGAAGAACAGCGGTAGGCCGCTGGCTCCAGGCGCTTCAGTTTTGATGTCCGGAAGGAAAGCCAGTGACATGGTCAGATCGTCAAAGCCCGGTGAGTCGTAATCGCCGATATCGGTGCGGATCCAGTTTTTCCCCCACCATTGGCTCCAGCCTGCCTTATCGCTGAAGTTGATGTAGTCGTTAAAGCTGTGCCAGCTCTGGCCTGGCCCCGGTTGCCAATCGCCCCAGTTTTTGCCGAGGGTTTTTGCGGCTTCATCTCCCTTCAGGTACAGCGAGCCGAACTTAAACTGCTGCATATCGGCCAGCGTGGCATAGCCGACGTGATTGACCACCACGTCAAACAGGATGCGGATCCCGCGTTGATGCGCTTGCTCCACCAGATTACGCAGATCCTGCTCGTTGCCCATATTGGCATCGAGCTTGGTCCAGTCCTGGTGGTAGTAACCGTGATAGGCATAATGTGGGAAATCCCCTTTGGTACCGCCGCCGACCCAGCCGTGGATCTGCTCTAGCGGGGAACTGATCCACAGGGCGTTGACCCCCAGCTGTTGCAGATAATCCAGCTTTTTCGTCAATCCGGCGAGGTCGCCGCCGTGGAAGGTGCCGATCTCCTGCATGCCATCGCCGTGGCGGCCATAGCTGTGATCGTTGGCCGGGTTGCCGTTTTCAAAGCGATCGGTCAGCACAAAATAGACCGTGGCGTTGTGCCAGTTGAAAGCCGCCTGTGGCGGCGTATTGACTGACTCCAGCAATAGCAGCCCCCCGCTGTTGGCCGCAGGTTGCAGGGTGACCTGGCCCTGAACCACCGTGGCGGTCTGGCCCGAGTAAAAATCGCGCACCGTTTCGCCTTCGGCAAAGGTATCCTTCACCGCGATCGTGATCGGCTGACCATCCCAGCGTTGGCAGGTGCGGGCCACGGCGGCGACGGTTTTTTCCGGTTCGGCCTTCAGGCTGAGCTGCAAGGTGGGTGTGCCGCTGCGGGTGTCGATCCGCACCTGATAATCGCCATCGCGAAATAGCCGCCAACTGACCGGCTCGCTATCGCTACAAGGTTGCAGCGACAACGTCTGGTTCAGCTTAACCGTGTCGCTGGGCTGCCAGCACTGTTGGTTCTGATAAAGCCGCAGCGGCAGTTGGCCTTTGGCCAGGGTTGCCTGGCTGGTAAATAAACCGCTGGTGGATTCGCTGAAGGCCGGGAAG
>RCUN01000906.1_pt1 | contig 11964 bp, 12 predicted proteins | sample 2166181 | NCBI WGS metagenome assembly RCUN01 (sample SAMN09932603, study PRJNA488358) | compost metagenome | feature: garden; material: soil; isolation source: compost soil in crotononitrile-enriched culture | place: Germany: Experimental Botanical Garden Goettingen | collected 2016-01-27 | reverse complement strand
AACCGCCATACGCCATCACCCTGCGCGGCGAGCTGAAAGAGCAGGCGTTCAAGAAAGTCGACTTCTCCGTCGCGACCGAACTGGTCACCGAACCCGGCAGCGTAGTGTTCGCCCTCAACGACACCCTGACCAACAACGGCGACTATCCGAAGGAATACCAGGCGCTGTATCACAGTAACTTCAGCACTCCGTTCCTGGAGCAGGGCGCTCGTTTCGCCGCGCCGGTGAAACAGGTGTCGCCGTTCAACGACAAGGCCAAGGGCGATCTGCCTGACTGGCAAACGTACCGCGCACCGACCAGGGACTACGACGAAACGGTTTACAACGTGGTGCCTTATGCCGATGCCAAGGGCGATACATTGACCGTGTTGCATAACAAGGCCGGCAGCCTGGGCGTTTCGGTCGGCTTCAACACTCAGACACTGCCCGTGTTTTCCCTATGGAAAAACACCGACACCCAAGGCCAGGGCTATGTCACGGGGCTGGAGCCGGGGACAAGTTTTTCCTACAACCGCCGTTATCAACGGCCACTGAACCTGGTACCGACAATTGGGCCGAAGGAACACAAGCAGTTCCGCATCAGCTACAGCTTGTTGGCGGATAAGGCGGCTGTGGACAAGGCCTTGCAGCAGGTGAGCGAGATTCAGGGCGGGCGGGAGACTGAGGTGCGGCAGACGCCGTTGGTTGATTTGACCAAGGGCTGACACCGGCTAGAGCATTGCGACTCGCTGATCGCACCCGCATGTTGCTGTTTGCCAGCTCTCGACTCATGGCCGTCAATCACCCAAGGCGCTACGCTCGCAGGCACGCGCCTTCAAGTTTCAAGTACAGACGATGCCGATATGAAACATCTACTTGATCGTTTACGTGGCTGGGCCAGAAAGCTCAAACAGCAAACGATGGTCCTCTGGTTTTGCTTTCAGCATCCGCAAACACCCTGGTTACCCAAGTGGATTTCGGTTTTTGTCGTGGCGTACGCACTGAGTCCAATCGACCTCATTCCCGATTTCATTCCTGTGCTTGGGTATCTGGACGATGTGATTATTTTGCCGCTTGGCATTGTGCTCGCTATTCGCTTGATGCCTGCACAGGTGCTCGAAGATTGTCGGATCAAAGCGAGTGAGTGGGAGAAAAGCCACAGGAAGCGGCCAGCGAGCAGAATTGCTGCGGTGATCGTTGTATTGGTCTGGCTCGTTGCTGCGGGCAGTCTGGCAGCTGGCTTGCTGTGAGTTGAAGTTGTTGCTCAACCCATGTGTCAGTGCTGATTCTTTTTTTTGAACTCGGGCTGAAAGCACTTATCCAAAAAAATATGTGGGAATGTTTCCCGCGCAACGATGCCAACTGGCTCTGAGGGATCGTGCGTATACCGCAGTAGCTCATCAATGTTGCAGATTGATGGCCGTGCCGGTTGGCCGGCTGCTCCAATGGGCGGCCGGGAACTCACTGGACATTGCGTTCGATACGGAGATGAGTTCGCAACTCCATGCGGAGGTGCATCATGCTGCTCAAGAAATGTTTATTGGCTCTGGCAATCGGCGGAGTCCTGTCGGCTTCGACTGTCCTGGTGCCCGATTACATCGGTAGTTTCTCCAGCGTGTATGCCAAGGATGGCGGCAGCGGTGGAGGCGGTGGCGGTGGCGGTCACGGTGGCGGTGGCGGTAACGGCGGTGGTGGTCACGGTGGCGGTGACGGCGGCGGTGGCCACGGTGGTGGTGACGGCGGTCACGGTGCCGGTGGCCATGGAGGAGAGGGTGGCGATCATGGCGATCATGGGGCTGCTGGCCATGACGGTGACGGTCATGGAGGCCCGGGACGCGGCGACGCTGACCATGGTGGTGTAGCCGGGAACAAAGGCCCGGGCAACGCCCATGACAACGACGCGGACGACGCTGATCATGATGCTGACAACGATGCCGCCGATGCAGCCAGGGACGCTGCCAAGGCTGATGCCAATGCAGCCCGTGACGCGGCCAGAGCGACTGCTGATGCCGCTCGTGATGCGGCAAAAGCGACTGCAGATGCTGCCCGGGACGCCGCCAGGGCTGAAGCAGATGCCGCCCGGGATGCCGCAAAAGCGGCTGGTGTAGCGGGCGCAGACGCAGACGCCGCCAGAGACGCCGCCCGTGCCGCTGCGGATGCAGCTCGGGACGCCGCCAAGGCCGAAGCAGATGCCGCCAGGGATGCTGCCCGGGCTACCGCGGATGCCGCGAGGGACGCCGCCAAAGCCGAGGCGAAGGCAGCCAGAGAGGCCGCCAAAGTTGAGGCGAAGGACGTCAGAGAGGATATGGCGGACGCCCCGGACGAACCGGATCTCGATGCGATGGAGGTAGAGAACTGAGCCTGCACGTTCGGCAATGACCACGGCAGGCATACCGTAGAAAACGTCCCGGGAGCTTGAGGGACGTATCGGCAAAGAGTCGCAAGCCCTGAAACGTCATGGGGTTTGCGACTTTTTTTCGGCTGTCGAGCCAGATCTCTATCGTCAGATCGAGCGCTGATTCACGCGCTGAGTCAGTTCTTGCGCGGACTCTTTGCGTTCCGAGTAGCGGTCAACCAGGTCGGGGCGATCCCGTAGCAGCAGGGTAAATTTCACCAGTTCCTCCATGACGTCTACCACCCTGTCGTACAGCGATGAGGGTTTCATGCGATTGGCGTCGTCAAACTCCAGAAAAGCCTTTGGCACTGAAGATTGATTGGGGATGGTGAACATGCGCATCCAGCGTCCCAGCACACGAAGCTGATTCACCACATTGAAGGACTGGGAGCCGCCGCAGACTTGCATGACCGCAAGGGTTTTACCCTGGGTTGGGCGAATGGCCCCCAACGCCAACGGCACCCAGTCGATTTGCGCCTTGAACACCGCAGACATGGAGCCGTGGCGCTCCGGCGAGCACCAGACCTGTCCTTCGGACCATTGCATCAGTTCGAGCAGCTCCTGGACTTTCGGGTGATCGGAGGGCGCGTCGTCCGGTAGCGGCAGGCCTGATGGGTTGAAGATCCGTGTCTCGGCACCGAAGTGTTCGAGCAACCGGGCTGCTTCCTCGACCAGCAGGCGACTGAACGACCGCGCACGAGTCGAGCCGTATAACAACAGGATGCGCGGCTTGTGCTGGTCGTTGCGTCCATGGGCGATGGGGTGGGTCAGTGCCGTGTCGAGATTGGGCAGGGAATGGGTCATAAGGGCTCCAGTCAAAGCGTGCCGATGCGCTCGAGTTCGCGCTTCAATGCATCGCGGTCAAGTTGTGCAAAAGGCAGTTCGAGGAATGCCCGGCAGCGCGTTTCGATGCGCGCCAGGGTTGAGTGGAACGCCGCCGCTACCCGTGCTTCATCCCCCGTTATGTCCGAGGGGTCTTCCAGGCCCCAATGGGCTTTCAGTGCCGGTCCGAAGTACACCGGGCACGCTTCGCCGGCAGCCTTGTCGCAGACTGTGATGACGATGTCCGGCGGGTTGGCTTCGAAAGCCTCGTTGCCTTTGCTGCTCAAGCCGTCGATGGCAATGCCGGCCTCTTGCAAGGTGCTCAGGCTGCGGGGCAGCACCTGTCCCTTGGGGAAACTGCCGGCACTGATTGCCTCAAAGCCTTCCGGCGCGAGATGGTTGAACATGGCTTCGGACAGGATGCTGCGACAGCTGTTGGCGGTACACATAAACAGAACGCGCATGGTGACTCCTCTTTGCGGTCGCACAGGGCTATACGCTCAGGCGCAAGGCCAGGGCAGACAAGGTGATGAGCAGAATCGGCAGGGTCAGGACCACGCCGACCTTGAAGTAGTAACCCCAGGTAATGCGGATGCCCTTGCGCTCCAGAACATGCAGCCAGAGCAGGGTGGCCAGGCTGCCGATGGGGGTGATCTTGGGGCCCAGGTCAGAGCCGATGACATTGGCGTAGATCATGGCTTCACGCACTACGCCTGTGGCGTCACTGGCTTGAATCGACAGCGCGCCCACCAGCACCGTGGGCATGTTGTTCATGCCCGATGACAGCAAGGCCGTGAGCAGGCCGGTGCCCAATGCGGCGCCCCAGATGCCGAACTCGGCCATGCGGTTCAGGGCCATTGTCATGTAGGTGGTCAGTCCGGCGTTTTTCAGCCCGTACACCACCAGGTACATGCCCAGCGAAAAGATCACGACCTGCCAGGGCGCTTCACGCAGCACCCGGCGGGTGGAAATCACATGCCCGCGCGCCGCCACGGCGAACAGCAGCGCGGCACAGACCGCTGCGATGGCGCTGACCGGAATGCCCAGGGGCTCCAGGGCAAACAGCCCGACCAACAACAGGGCCAGAACGATCCAGCCGACGCGGAAGGTCAGGGGATCACGCACGGCGCGTCGCGGATCCATCACGTCATCGAGCGCGTAGTGCCGGGGAATGTCACGGCGGAAAAACCAGTACAGCACCACGAGGGTGGTCGCCACGGCAACGAAGTTGACCGGCACCATGATGGCGGCGTATTCGCTGAACCCCAGGTCGAAGTAGTCCGCCGAAACGATGTTGACGAGGTTGGACACCACCAGGGGCAGGCTCGCCGTGTCGGCGATAAAGCCGGCCGCCATGACGAACGCCAGGGTGGACGCCGGCGAAAAACGCAGTGCGAGCAGGATTGAAACAACGATGGGGGTCAGGATCAGGGCGGCGCCGTCGTTGGCAAACAGCGCGGATACGCCGGCCCCCAGCAGTATCGTGAAGACGAACAGGCGTCGCCCGTCACCCTTGGCCCAGCGTGCCACATGCAAGGCGGCCCACTGGAAGAACCCGGCCTCATCGAGCAACAGACTGATGATGATCAGCGAGATGAAGGTCGCGGTGGCGTTCCAGACAATGGCCCACACCAGCGGAATATCGTGCAGCGTCACGACGCCTGCCAGCAGGGCCAGAACCGCGCCCAGGGAGGCGCTCCAACCGACGCCCAGGCCCTTGGGTTGCCAGATGACCAACACCATGGTGAGCAGGAAAATGGAAAACGCAGTCAGCATGTGGAATCTCGACGGTTGAAGGGTCAGCAGCAGGCGGCAGTGTTGAGAGGGCGGTCGCCCATGGCGTTCAGGCGAGTGCTGTTGTCCTCGAGCCAGTCGGCGTTGGCTGCCAGCGTGGTCTGCAGAACATCACGCACCCACGCGGGCAGATCAGGGTTGAGCCGGTAATACACCCATTGCCCCTGGCGGCGGTCCAGAAGCAGGCCGCATCCGCGAAGCTGTGCAAGATGACGGGAAATTTTCGGCTGGCTATCGTCCAGGGCGCAGACCAGCTCGCACACGCATAACTCGCCTTCACGGGCGATGAGCAAAGTGGCCCGGGCGCGGGTTTCGTCGGACAGGCATTTGAATACGGCGGCAGGGTTGAGCATTGGCGTGGCTCTGTACATATGGTTATACGAATATACGTTTATCCATATGTTGTGTGCAAGTCGCCAAGGCTCAAGAAGGGCGGGGATGTTCAGGTATGCGATAGACTTGCGCTGTTTCGACACAAGGCAAAGGAGATGCAGTGCATGGAATCGTTTAACGTTCGCGAGCTGAAAACCACTGACGCTGAAGCTTTACTGGCGTTCGAAATCCGCAACCGTGAATGGTTCGAATCGCATATCGATGCACGCGACCCTGCGTTTTATTCGTTGCGCGGTGTCGCCGATCATATCGACAGCTATCTGTCCGGTTTGGCCAGCGGTGCCTGGCACCCGTTTGTCATCGAGGACTCAAGCCAGACAATCGTTGGTCGAGCCAATCTCAAAAGCATCGATCTGGCGATGGGGTCTGCCGAAGTGGGTTATCGGATCGATCAGCGCGTGTGCGGGCAGGGGCTGGCAACACTGGCGTTGAGGCATCTGATCCAGCAGGCACAGGTGCGCTGGGGACTTGCGCAACTGGTGGCCTATGCCTACAGGGAAAACCTGGGCTCCAGAAAGGTACTGGAGCGGTGCGGATTCAAGCTTGAGCAACCTTGCCGTGACGACAGCCCGGGCAGCGAAGAGCGATTCGTCCTGTCGTTTCAATAGTTCTGCCAGCCCGCAGCAGGTTGCTGCGGGCTACTCCTGATCCTGATCTGCCGCCACCTCCTGCCAGCTGTCATCCGGGTCAAAGCGCTTCATCGATTGCGCCAGTTTTTCACCTTCGGGCCCCAGGTCTTTTTCGAACACCTGGCCTTCGTGACTGATCATGAAGCTCATCACCCCGGTGACGTTGTACTTCGCCGGCCAGGCGATCAGGGCAAAGCCGCGGCTCATCTTGTCACCGATGAGGTAACTGTAGGCACCACCCGGTGCCGAAGGCCCCTGGCCATGAAGGATGCGGAAGCGGTAGCCATGCCATTCTTCGTCGGCAATGGCTTTGCCGAACGAAGGCCCCAGCGGGCTGATCTGGCCGCTATCGTCTTGCGCCCAATAGAGTCCGTCGTGCTTGCCGGGGGTGCTGAAGATTTTCTGCGCATATTCGAGTGCGCCATCACCGTCCCGATCGACTGACGCATAGTCCATCTGGGCGTCGTGATAGGCCAGCACCGACTGCACCGCGTCGAGTTCATTGCGGCCGATCTGGCGTGCGCGGATCTCGGCACTGCCGGCCTTCAAGTCGAAGCGCCAGCCGCTCGCCACTTTTACCAAGGGGATCGGCAGTGTCCAGTTCTCGGGGCCGACCGCCAGGATGCCCTTGCGGTCGCCGCTTTTTTCAATGTGGTGTTGCTCGCGGTACTGCTGCAAAAACGCATCGACGTCTTTGCGCTGCACCCCTTCACGCGGGATGTAATTGTGCCAGTCACTACCGAGCAGTTCCGTCAGGCGTGCCTGGTCGGCGTGTTCCGTACCCAGTGCCTGGACCAAGGCTTCTGCGGCCTTTTCCGGGGTTGGAAAGGCCTGCTGCGCCGTCGCCATGCACGACCACAACAAGCCGGCAGCTACCGCAAGGACAGGAGGCAGCACGCCCGTGAGTCCTTTCACTCGAGGATGGTTTTTCAACGACGGCCCCCCCTTTGACGCGCTGGTGGATTGGACGGCCGACTGACCTGGTGACCGGCCGAACGGGCGGCACTGGGGCGATGGGCGGATGCCTGGCTGGCCCGGCCACGATTGGCCTGGACGTTGGCCTGGGACGGTGAGCGTGCGCCGGCGAACGCATTGTTGCGGGCACTGCCGGCACTGGCGGCAGGCCGTTTATTCGTCGCTTGCCGCGTCTGCGCGGAGCCTTCTCTGCGCTGATTCAACTGGGCGCTCTGGTTCCTGGGTTGCTGGGTCTCTCTCCTGGGCTGCTGATTCTCCCGGGTGTTCCTGGCCGTGCCCTGGCTTCTGTCCGCCGCCTTCGGTCTGTCTGCACCGGCCTGTAACCGGTCGCCGCCCGAGGCCCCGGACTGGAGTTTGCGTGTTTGATCACGGGCTTCGCGGTTGCTGGTGGCAGGTCGTTCGATACCGTGCCTGTCCATTGAACTGCGGGCATTTTCACGGGCCTGGGCGCGCTGGGCAGTGTCCCCGCGATAGGCTTCACGCTGACTGGCACCGTTGAGTTGGCGGCCGTATTGCGCGCGGCTCGCATTGTCTCGATAGGGCACGCCATTGCGGTGCACCGGGTTGTGCTGCCATTTGTTGTTGGTGATCCGGTTGTTGGCGTTGATGTTGTTGTAGCGATTGACGTCGATGTCGACGTCGTTATTGCCCCAGTCACACTCACCCCACAACGATCCAATGATCGCCACGCCGGCGCCAAACGCGAGTCCGGCCATCAGGGCCTGGCCAGGGTAATAGGCCGGTGGCGGTGGGTAGTACGCAGGCGGCGACGCCGGGTAAGGCCAGGTGCCGTAGGTGGTTGTCGGGTTATACGTGGGGACGTACACCACCTGCGGATCGGCAGGCTGGATGATGATGGTGGAGCTGCTGGCCGGCGCCGGTTCCGCAGCAGGCGCTGGAGCCGGTGCCGGTGCCGGTGCCGCATTCGTGGTTGCAGGTGCGGGCGCCGCGACATTCTGGATCGTCACGTTCTGATACTGGTTGCTCTGCAGATTGCCGGCTGCCTGTGCCTGGCGACGCAAGCGTTGCGCGCTTTGCATGACATCGTCGGGCTGCGCCAGGAAGGCATCACCCAGGCGTTGCACCCAGACGGGGTCCTGCCCCAGCGTTGCCAGAACCTGCGGGAAAGCGACCAGCGCTTGCACGCTCGGATCCCAGGGCTGGTTCGCCACCTGTTTGACCGCGTCGTCGCCCTTGGCGTCCGGATGCGCTTTGGACCAGCTGACGGCCTCGCCGACTTCCCCGGGGTAGGTGGTGGCCATCAGCACCTGTGCAAACAGAGGGTCCGGGTAAAGCGCAATGGGCGCCAGCATCTGATCCAGCTGTTCCTGGTTAAACACCGGATCCTTGGCCACCGGGGCGACGGGCGCCGCATCGGCCGCGCTTGTCGGTGAGGGGGCTGCGGCGGGTGCCGGAACCGGGGCCGGTGCGGCTGCGGTCTCATCCGCACCCAGTGCCAGGCTGGAAGATCCGCTCAATAACAGTACGGCCGACAACGCGTAAAGCAATGGAATGTGCATTGCACCCCCCATGTGGTCAGGCAGGCTTGAAATGAGTGGATCAATCCCCGGCAGGTGAAAGCCGACCCTGCAAGCCACAGAGCTGTGCCTCGACACCGCTCCCTAAGGGTAGCAGCTCATTTGGAGGAGACAGGCTGGCTTTGAAACGCTGTGATCCAGGTCCTGATTCTGATCAGTGTGCGCTGGCATCGCTTTCGTGTTCTTCGGCAAATGCCATGAACACGTCCAGGTCCAGCACATCCAGCTTGATCCGGGAAATGAACGCCGAGAAGGCCAGGTTGGCCGCCAGCAGACGCAGATCAGAGGCCCAGGCCGGAAGGTAGGTCGGTCCCTTGAGCCAGCCGGACTCGAACAGTGGCGCCAGGCGTACCGTGTCCGCCAGGCTGAGGCGCCCTGCAAACAAATGCCCGATCAGTTCCGGCCGGTTATCGCGGATTGCAATGCGCAGCAGGGTGTGGACGCCCAGCAGCCCGGTCAGGTAAGCGGCGTCCTTGGTAAAGGCTGAACCGCCCCGCAGATCGGCGCCGCGGAACACCCGTTGGGTTGAGCGGAAGGATTCCTCTTGCGTCTGCCCGGCAGCCAGAAAACCTTCGAATACCTGGATGAAGTCGGCGCCGTCCAGCGCCTGCTGGACGGCCAGCACGCGCAGGGCCAGGCGACGCAGGCGGTTGATGTCCATGCTGCCGGTGAACAGTTCGGCCAGGGTGGCAATGCCTTCCTGGGTCTGGGTGGTGCGGGGCGCCCCCAGGCCCAGGCTCGTGAGGTTGGGCTGGCGCGCGCCGTTCTGTGCCGTGGCGACATGCACGAACGCCTCGTGTTGCAACAGCTGATGCTTGTCCAGTTCCGAGAACAGCGCGCTGGCCCGCAGGCGAATGCGGCTCGATCCGGCGATGGCCTTGGCGGCCAGGTTCGGATCGAGCACCACCGTGACCTGTCCGACGCCGAAGAAACGGTCCAGTTCCGGTTGAATCCAGGCGGCGAACACTTTGGCCGGGATCTCGGCGGGGCAGGGTGGAATGCGTGCACCCCCCAACAGGGCGTCGGTGGTCTGGAGGAAGAATCGGGCCGCGTCGAGCATGCTCAGTTGCAGGCGCGAATAATGGAAATCCGGACGCCGGTACAGCGCTGACGAGTATTGGGTAAAGGCGGGAGTACCCACGGCCCCCAGCATGTGCCCGGCCGTGGCATAGCTACGGGCGGTCAGGGCCAGGTGGTTGCCGGCCGGATGCCCCACATCGCAATGGCTGATAAAGGTTTCCAGGGCGGCGATGTCGGCGCTGTGGTCGCGGGGCTGCAACTTGACATTGGGCAGCGTGGCACGCCCGCTGCGCCATTTCGCCAGGAAGTCCTGCTCGACGCCATCGGGCCAGGACAGCGCATCGAGCACGCGGATCTTGCGGGTCAGGCCGGGCAGGGCGGCATCGAGTTCGGACAGGGCAGCGGCGCTCATGGATAGCTCCTTGAGGGACGAGGTGACGTTACAAAAGCTTAGTTGTCGCGCGCGGTTGCGTGTTGAGCCGTACGGGCAAAGTCGATGAAGGCCTTGAGCGCTGCGGGCACATGACGGCGACTGGGGTAATACAGATGCAGGCCCGGATAAAAGGGGCACCAATCGGCCAGCACCTGGATCAGGCGGCCATCGGCCAGGTACGCGGTGACCATGTCCTCGAACACGTAGGCCAGACCCACACCCTGCAGTGCCGGGCCGATCATCAGGCTGACATCGCCGAGCGTGAGCGGGCCGCTGACGTCGATTTCCTGGGTGATCGCGCCGCGTTCGAATTCCCAGCGGTACATCGAGCCGCTGGGGAAGCGGTGGCGGATGCACGGGATGCCATGCAAGTCCTCGGGTTTCTGGGGGGCGGCATGTCGCTCGAAGAATGCCGGCGAGCCCACGACCACCGAGCGCATGTTCGGCCCGACAGGCCGCGAGACCATGTCGGCTTCCAGACGGTTGCCGAAACGTACCCCCGCATCAAAACCGCCAGCCACCACGTCGACCAAGGCGTCGCTTTCGACGATCTCAAGGCGGATATCCGGATACTCCTTGAGGAACTGGCTGACGATCGGCAAGAGCACCAACTCACACGCCTGTCGGCCTGCTGTTATGCGCAGGTTCCCTGAGGGCTTGTCGCGAAAGCTATTAAGGTCTTCCAGGGCATCATCGATGTCCCGGAAGGCCGGTTTCAGCCGTGCGAAAAGTCGCTCCCCGGCGTCAGTCAACGCCACGCTGCGTGTTGTGCGATTGAACAGGCGTACGCCCAGGCGATTTTCCAGCGCTCGCAATGAGTGACTGAGTGCCGAGGGCGTCAGACCCAGTTCGACCGCTGCCCGGCTGAAGTTCAGGTGCCGGGCGATGCACAGGAAGATCGACAGGTCGGCGGTGGAGGGGGATTTCATTTGTGAATACCTTTCACAAAGTCATGCAAAATTGCTGGGATTATCACATCAGTAGCACAGCCATAAAGTGGCATCAACTCATCGAGAAGGCCCGGCAACAACGCTCGGGTCGCAGGCAGGAGGAGTTGAAATGCGTACCTGGTTCATTACTGGCGCTTCCCGTGGTTTTGGCACCCTCATCGCAGAACACGCCCTGCGTGCCGGCGACGCTGTGATTGCCACCGCTCGTCAGCCACAAGACATCACTGCTCGCTTGGGCGATCACCCGAATCTGCTCGCCGTGCGGCTGGACGTCACCCGCGAGGAAGAGGCGCATCAGGCGGTTGCCGAAGGCATCAAGCGTTTCGGGCGCATTGACGTGCTGATCAACAATGCCGGCTTCGGCGTGCTGGGCGCGGTGGAAGAGACCAGCGCCAGCGAAACCCAACGCCTGTTTGCCACCAACGTGTTCGGCGTGCTCAACGTCACCCGCGCGGTACTGCCGCACATGCGACGCCAGCGTAGCGGTCATGTGATCAATATCTCGTCGATCGGTGGTTATCAGGCCTACATGGGCTGGGGCGTCTACGGTTCCACCAAGTTTGCGGTGGAGGGCATTACCGAAGCGCTGCACCAAGAGCTGGCGCCGCTGGGCATCCATGCGACGGTTGTCGAACCCGGGTTCTTCCGCACCGACTTCCTGGACGAGCAGTCGCTGATCAAGACCGCCCTGGAACTGCCGGACTACGAGGAAACCGTCGGCAAGATGCGCCAGTTTGCCGAAGGCGCCAACCATGCGCAGCCTGGGGATCCGGTGAAGTTTGCCGAAGCGATGCTCGCGCTGGTCAACGCCCCGAAACCGCCACAACGCCTGGCGCTGGGCAGCGACACTGTTGCACGCATCGAGGCGAAAAACCGCTTTGTGGAGGCGGAACTGACCGAGTGGAAAGCGTTGGCGCTGTCCACCGACTTCAAGGTCTGACGCGTACAGGGGCCGTGTGGAGGTTCAAAGCCTGTCCAACGCGGCCTCAGAGCAGGCTCCACGACACCCCGACGTACATCGCCATGCCCTCGCCGG
>RCUN01000899.1_pt1 | contig 12018 bp, 11 predicted proteins | sample 2166181 | NCBI WGS metagenome assembly RCUN01 (sample SAMN09932603, study PRJNA488358) | compost metagenome | feature: garden; material: soil; isolation source: compost soil in crotononitrile-enriched culture | place: Germany: Experimental Botanical Garden Goettingen | collected 2016-01-27 | reverse complement strand
GTACTGGATCCATCCTAGCGGTATCTACACTTAACTTTAAACGCAGCGTTCCTGAGTTAGTCAGCGGTAACAGAAACCAATCCTGATCATCCTTCTGATGGAAGGTTCCGCGAACGGTCTGGCTTCGATCAGGAAGAACAAATGCTTTAAATTGCTTATCGTTGTCCTCATAAGGATCCTTATATATACTGAAACGAGTCTCTAATGCATAACTGAATGGTGCCGTCAGTGAAGCATCTGCCGCTCTAAGCTGTAAATAATTGATTCCCTTGTTGACTGGAATTCGGATCGATTCATTACCCCTAATCGAATACGCAGATCCCGTATCACTCACACCACGATCCACCCTTAAGGACACACCTGCCCGGTTAAGAGTTCGCAAGGTCAATTCCACTGTGCCTTCGTAGGGACTTTCCAAAGCGAACCAATCGCGATCCTGACTATTGCTTATGGAAGCTTGAATTAAAGACTGAACAGGAAGCTTCTTTGCTTCCTCTCTACGGTTATTCGGTTCGAATCGATCCTCACTAAAAGGCTCGGTCATGGCCAAATCAGCCCGCAAAAACCCATATCCGGTTTGGGAATCCCAGCCCGAGGCATCTAGGTCTTCTGTAGTTTGTAGCAATAAACTTCTAAGTTCCAAGGGAGTGAACCAAGGATATTTACTCAAAACCAACGATGCTACTCCGGCTACTTGTGGAGCAGACATCGAGCTTCCATTTTGATATTCATATCCCCCACCCAATGCGGTAGTAAAAACATCCCAAGGGGCTACAATGTCCAGTTCTGGGCCAAAGTTGGATCGGGAGTCCACGCGTTTACCGGCCGTGACACCACCAACAGCTAGTACAGTCGGATACGCCGCTGGATACTTTACGCTTGTTCCCTCATTACCCACTGCGGCAACAAGCAACACACCTTGATTCTCAGCGTACTGCACGATTTCTGCTAAATAATCTGAGTATTTATTCAAGCCTAAAGAAAGCACCACGATCTTGGCTCCGTGGTCTACGGCATATCGGACTCCTTCTCCTAACTTCGCTTCCCCACCAGATCCATCTTTCTCCAACGCTTTGATCGGCATGATCTTAGCATTCGGAGCGATACCAGTAATACCCTTATCATTATTCATAGCCGCAGCAATAATACCCGCGACATTCGTTCCGTGTCCATTATCATCATGGGGTAAATTCCCCGGATTTATTAAATTAATACCATCTACTAATTGATCAACTAAATCAGGATGAGCTAGATCTACACCGGTATCCACAACAGCTACAACAACTGATGATGCTGCATCTGGCATAGCGGCCCAAGCCTCATTAATGTGAATCTGATCCAAGTAAGTTTGTTTGACCCTCATTGGGTCCGTTGAAGGTAAATAAGCGGCTTCCGCTCGAATGGTTAAACCTGAACATTCCCCTATAAGAAGCACAGCTGTTACCAGAACAAGATGACGTAGGAGTTTCATAAGTACACAGGTCCTTTTATATGTGAGTATATCTGTATAGATTCTGCGTATCTGCACGGTTCCCCTGCCTCCTTGCTGGAAATAAGGACAAAAGTCCTACGAAAAAAACCTCTACCCGCTATTACCCGGGAAGAGGTTTCTAGAAACACTATTTTACATAATAATAAGGTCTTTCGTCAAACTAAAAATTTGTTCGATGTAGTTCAGAACCAATTGTGGGAAACAACCCAGTGCAAGCCCTGCCAACGCACAAATCCACATCGTAATTCCAAGTGGCAGCGATATCTTGACTTCTGTAGCTTCACGATCGCTGCGCATGAACATTTGGCGGATAATACCAAAGTAATAATAGAAGGAAACCACACTCGTACCAATCATCAAAGCTCCAAGCCAGTAGCTATGCGTTGACATCGCTCCGAGAATGATATAAACCTTACCGAAGAAGCCGCCGCTAATGGGGATACCAGCCAGAGACAGTACAATTAAGGTCATGGCCACTGCTGTTAATGGCGCTCGATAATACAAGCCGGCAAAGCTGCTTAATTCAGTATGTCCCGACGAACGCTCCATGATCATAAGGATCGCGAATGCACCGATATTCATAAATAGGTACGCAATCAGGTAAAAAATAAATTCCGAAAAATTGCCATAATGGGATAAGGAATGATGAACACCCAGAGGTACTAATAAATAACCTGCATTAGCAATCCCCGAATAGGCCAGTAGACGCTTCACATTACTTTGTTTAAGGGCAATAAAGTTACCTGCTACCATAGCGACAGCGCCTAGCACGGATAAGGTTAGGAACACATCCTTCTGAATAGAGCTAACTCCTTGGAAGGTGTTGAAAGCAAACAAAGTATAAAACACACGGAACAAGATCGCAAAGCCCGCTGCCTTGGATATGACAGCCAAGAAAGCAGCAATAGGAGTGGGTGCACCTTGGTACACATCAGGCGCCCAGCTATGGAAGGGTGCTGCAGCGATCTTAAAGCCGAAACCAGCGACTAGAAGAAAGAAGGACATATAAACTAAGGCTTCATAGGATTCCATACCTTGCGCTAATGCCGCGGCGATCTGACCCAGATTCGTTGATCCCGATATACCGTATAAGAATGACATCCCATATAAGATCATCGCGGAGGATATTCCCCCCATCACGATATACTTAAAGGCTCCCTCATTAGACTGAGGCTTGTTTTTAGCCATGGCCACCATTAAATATGAAGTGATACTAAGAAGCTCCAATCCGACATACAACGTAATTAAATCACCGGAGGAAGCCATGATCATGCCGCCCAGCACCGCAGGTAAGAAGAAGTAGTAATACTCCCCAATATGGGGGATCTCCTCCTTCTTGATAGCTCCTAGGCTCATAAAAGCGATAAGTGCTGTACCTGTAAGGAGTATAAGCTTAATGATATTGCCAAAGTCATCGATTCGATAGCTTTGATTAAGTAGTTGAATGGGAGCTTCCGGGTTCATTTGAGCGATAACAAAGATACCAGAAAGCACAATACCGACTATAGATAACCAGCCAATAATAGAACGGCTGAATCGATTAGGCAAGATGAGGTCGAGAAGCGTAAGCAGGATGGCCGTACCTACTAAGGTAAGCTCAGGAAGAAGATACAGCAAGTCTGCAACTTGAAGCCTTTCCATTGTACTAACCCCCTATCTTCCCGGCAGTAATGCTTTGGATCATCTGATCAAAGCCGCCTATCGTTTGTTGTAGGGGATGACTAAGGACACTCGGGTAAATGCCTAGCAATAAAATGAAAGCGACCAGAGCGATCATCGGAACCGCTTCAATTAACCTTGCATCCTTCATACCCTGATATTTCTCTTCCATGGGACCATAAGTAATACTTAACACCCCTCTTAGTACATATACGGCGGCCCCGATAATACCTAAAGCACCCACGACTGCATAGATTCTCAAGTTCTCAAACAAGCCAAGGAAGGCCAAGAATTCACCTACGAACCCAGATAGACCAGGAAGACCAAGCGAAGCCATACCAGCAACCAATAGCATACCGCTGATGAACGGGATCGCTTTAGCCAATCCACCCAGCTCACTCAGTATCGTAGTATTTGTCCGTTCATAGATGATACCTACGATCAAGAACATCAGTGCGGAGATGAGTCCATGAGATACGAGCTGGAACACGGCTCCTTCCATACCTGCCGCATTAAAAGCAGCCAGACCTAGCAGTACGATCCCCATATGGCTAATACTGGAGTAAGCTAGTACCAACTTAAAGTCCTTTTGCACAAAAGCAAGGATAGCGCCATAGAGAATATTAATAACCCCTAATAAAGCAAGTACCCAAGCCCATGCCTTGGCTTCTTCCGGGAATAATAGTATACCGAAACGAATTAATCCATAAGCTCCCATTTTGAGCAAAATCCCTGAGTGAATCATAACGATTGATGTTGGGGCCTCACTATGAACCTTAAGCATCCAAGTGTGAAAAGGAAAGATCGGCAGTTTAATTCCGAAAGCAACCAGCAGCATGATGAATAGCGTCCATTTCAAACCGCTTCCCATGTAAAATGGATTATCCGGATTCACTAAGTTCGCGTAGGACTCCGGATTATGAAATAAATTGCCCATAATCGTTTGGATATCACCACTGTAATAGATCGTAAACTCTTCTTGTGAGGGAATCTGTGTGAACCCAGCTGTGCTTACCAGAATCAAGAAAGCAATCAGCATAATGGCAGAACCAAGCCCGTTATAAATCAGGAATCGATTCGCTGCTTTCTCTCTGTCCATGAAGCCCCAGATTCCAATTAAGAAGAACATAGGAACTAAGGTGATTTCGAAGAATAAGAAAAATAAGAACAGATCCTGCGACATAAACACACCGAACATCCCTGTCTCAAGTAAAAGAAAAAGAATGTAGAAAGTTTTCCAACGCTTCTTAATATAGACGGAGGCTAAAGCAGCCATCGTTGAAATCAAAGCTGTCAGGAATACCAATGGCAAGGAAAGTCCATCCACCGCCACTGAATATTTAAATTCAAAGAAGAAATTCGTAATATTTTCATTCCACTCCATATTCAGAGGGATCTTAATCCATTCCAGCTGCTCTTTATATTGGAGGGGATCGGTTACTTGTGTTTGAAAGTCTACGTAGATCCAGGATGCCAGCGCCAAAGGGATCAACGTGGTCACAATCCCGATCGTTTTGATTAAATGCCCTCTGTCACTACGAATAAATAACAGTACCAGAACCCCTAGTAAAGGAGAAAAGGCAATGAGGCTAAGAATAGGTATATTATCCAACATTGATGAACCTCCTTCCCACTAAGGCCAGTACTAGAAGCAATAGACCTAACAGCATGATCAAACCGTAGGTTTGCACTTGGCCATTTTGCAAGCGGGAGCCAACCCTACCTAAACCAACAACAGATAGAGTAGCTAGACGCACCAGTCCATCAATTACATAGATATCAAACAGATGCAGCACGACACCTATACTATGTAGAGGCTTCACAATGATCCACTCATAGATTTCATCAATGAAATATTTACGTTGGAGCAGTGTGTGCAGCCATGGTATCTTACTGGATACAACATCTCGAGGTATGACCTTTTTGAGGTAAATCAGGTAACCTAATACAATACCTAATACACCCGCTAAGGTCGAAATGATGATTACCGTCCAATTAGCCGTTTCTTCATGAGGATGACCCGTCAACCATCCACCCAGCCAAGAGTTAAATGGTGTGTTCACGAAGCCGGCGACTATAGCCAGAACAGCTAATACGATCAAAGGCAAAGTCATCGACACAGGGGATTCATGAGCCTCATATTCCGAGCGCTTTTTCCCCATAAACACTAAGAAGAACAATCTCGACATGTAAAAGGCTGTGAAGAAGGCAGCAATGACACCGACCCAGAATAGGACTGGTTGATGCACATAAGCTTCAGCCAGAATCGCGTCCTTGGACCAAAACCCAGAAAAAGGTGGGATTCCTGATAAAGCCAGCGCGCCAATCGCAAAGGTCCAGGTTGTGATTTTCATTTTGCGGGAAAGCCCGCCCATTTCATTAATGTTCTGGGTATGGACAGCATGAATGACGCTTCCAGCACCTAAGAATAACAAGGCTTTGAAAAAAGCATGTGTAAATAAGTGGAACATCCCTGTTGTGAAGGAGACACCTATACCCAAAGCCATCATCATATAGCCTAATTGACTAACCGTAGAGTAGGCCAGAATGCGCTTGATATCATTTTGAGCAATACCTATGGTCGCTGCGAAGATTGCCGTAAAGCCGCCCACATAAGCAACTACCATTAGCGCATCGGGTGAGGCTTGGAAGATATCAAACGTACGGGCAATCAGATACACACCAGCGGCCACCATGGTCGCTGCATGGATCAACGCACTAATAGGCGTAGGACCTTCCATAGCGTCTGGAAGCCAAGTATGAAGGGGGAATTGCCCCGACTTACCGATGGCGCCTATAAACAGCAGGATAGCGATCCATGTCGCGATAGCAGGGTCGATTTTTCCAGTAGAAAATGCATTATGTATAGAAGTGAAATCGAGTGCATGCCCTGGCATATACCAGAATAACATCAAGATTCCGATGAATAGACCCACATCCCCAATCCGGGTGACGATGAAGGCCTTCTTGGCTGCTGCTCTGGCTGTTGGTTTTTGAAACCAGAAGCCGACAAGCAGGAATGAGCATACACCCACCAGCTCCCAGAATATATACAGTTCAAGCATATTAGCCGAGATCACTAGACCCAGCATGGAAAATGAGAATAACGAAATATATCCAAAAAAGACGTTAATCCGCTCATCTTCCTTCATATAACCTCTTGAATAAATGTTCACGAGCAAACTAACTAAAGTCACAATCACAAGCATTAACGAATTGAGATTTGTGACCTCAAAACCCATCTTGATCGTAATATCACCGAAACTCAGCCATTCCAGCTTATCCCAAGTGTAATCCTCGACATTGCCGCCTAGTCGTTCCAAGAATATCAAGATAGCGACCACAAAAGATGCCAGCATAGCTACGATACTAATGGTTGTAGCCAAGTCCTTCATTTGACGACCCATTGCCGTAAGCGCTAGAAAAGCGAGAAGCGGAAACAATGGAATAAGCCATGCGTATTGTGAGTAATCCGAACCCATGTATCATTCAGCCTCCTAGCGCTTCATAGAATCCATTTCAATAACATCTGAGGTGCCTTTATTTCGATACAGCGTGATTAATATAGCAATACCTACTGCCGCTTCAGCAGCAGCGATCGTAATGTTGAAGAGCGAAAAAATTTGACCGGTTAGGGAAGGATGATCGCCCATTTTGGCAAATGCCACTAGATTGAGGTTAACCGCATTAAGCATGAGCTCAATGGACAACAGCACGATCACGCCATTCTTTTTCGTTAAAGCCCCGTACAGCCCAATACAAAAAAGAATCGCTGCCAATGTCAGATAGGGAGAGATGTCTGAGCCCATCGTTAATCCTCCTCTCTCTTGGCAATCACGATAGCACCAATAAATGCAACAGTCAGCAGCACCGACATGATCTCAAATGGAATCACATATTGGCTATACAGCAGCTTACCAATTTCCATCGTGTTATCTTTACCCGCATCAAAGGTGCCCTGTGTAAAGGTAGAACTCTGAATCGCGTAGAACAGGATACCGAACAAGCCCAGTGCGCCAATAAACGTAAGTGCCGAATGCCAAGGACGTTTGGGCTCATCCTGTTCCCCTTGCCTATGCTTAGTCATCATAATCCCAAAAATCATCAGAATGGAGATAGCCCCAGCGTAGATTAATACTTGAACAAACGCTACGAACTCAGCCTCCAGAATGACATAAAGTCCTGCCATACTAATGAAGGTGAGAGCTAGGGAAACCACCATATGGACCACTTTCGTAAAGCTGATCATGAAGATAGCTCCACCGATCGCAAGAAGGGCGAATACAAAAAATGCCCAGTTTTGTCCACTTGATAAAAAATCACCTAAGCCGCTAAACATCTACTTAGTGCCCCCCTTTGGCATTGCGGAGTTGTTTTCTTGACGAATGTGCTGATTGTTTTCGTTCAACCATTGTAAATTTTTGAATAAATCGTCTCTGCTATAGGTACTAAGCTCGAAATTATTCGTCATGACAATCGCTTCAGTGGGACAAACTTCCGTACATAGATCACAAAGAATGCAAATTTCAAAATTAATATCGTAAGTATCGATAACCTTACCCTTCTTCTCCGGATCTGGATTCGCTTTGCCCGTAAGTGTAATGCACTCGGTAGGACAAATCCGCGCACATTGATTACAAACGATGCATTTTTCCGGGTCAAAATACTGGATGCCTCGAAAGCGGTCCGGCATTTTGATAGGGACCTCAGGGTATCCATACGTTACCTTTTTTTGAGTCATGGCTTTTAAGGTTACGCCCAAGCCTTTAATTAAGCCCTTCACTTCTCATCACCCCTTTGTTGTTAAGATATGATGCTCATATAAATGGCTGTCACAAAAATGTTCAGTAAAGCTAGCGGCAGCAGCACCTTCCAGCCCATTCCCATCAACTGATCTACCCGAATCCGCGGCATGGTTGCCCGAATCCAAAATAAGCAAAACACGATGAAGGAGAATTTGAGAAGGAACCAGATCAAGCCAGGTATAAAGTCCAGGAACGGCAAGGGTGAATGCCAACCTCCGAGGAATAGAACAGTGGTCAGTGACGCGATTGCAAATACATACACGTATTCAGCCAGCATAAAGAATGCAAAGCGGAATCCGCTATATTCAACATGATACCCGGCAACTAGCTCAGATTCAGCCTCTGGTAAGTCAAAGGGTGTTCGATTCAACTCGGATACACCAGCAATGATAAAGACGATAAACCCGATAATCTGCGGCAAAAAGTGCCAGTGCCAGAAGCCGCCTGCCTGATTTTCTACAATAATACGAAGATTCAAGCTGCTGCTAAGCATAATAACACCAATGACGGATACGACTAACGGCACCTCATAGCTAATCATTTGAGCTGCAGAACGCATACCCCCCAGCAGTGCGTATTTATTATTGGAAGCCCAGCCCCCAAGAATAATACCGATGGTTGAAATCCCCGATAAGGCAACGTAATACAGTAATCCAACATTCAGGTCCGCATTAAATAATCGATCCGTAAAAGGTATCGTAGCGATAATCGTAAACGCAGGAATAAACGTAATAATTGGAGCTAACATGAACAGCTCTCGTTCTGCTTTCTTAGGAATTGTGTCCTCCTTAATAAGCAGTTTAAACACGTCCGCCACACTTTGCAGCAAGCCCAAAGGACCTACACGGTTTGGACCGATCCGCAACTGCATCCATCCAATTACTTTTCTTTCGAAATAAATGGCATAGGTTACGAATCCTAAGATAATCAGCAGCATAACAATTCCGATCGTTAAAAAGATCGCAAAGTTAGTCCAAGTTAAACTCTGCACAATTAAATCTGGCATTAGGCGTCTACCTCCCCAACGACGATATCAATTCCACCCAATATTGTAATTAAATTCGTCATCGTTTCGCCTTCCAACAGCTTAGGCAGTATTTGTAGATTAACGAATGAAGGTCTGCGGAACTTCATCCGATACGGTTCCTGCTTGCCCTTGGATATAATGTAACAGCCAATTTCACCACGAGGTGATTCAATACGGGCATAGACCTCGCCCTCAGGCGGACGAATAACTCGGGGTACCTTGCCCATAATGTCGCCTTCAGGGAATTGTTCCACAGCCTGCTCTAGAATTCTCAGTGATTGGGTGATTTCCTCAAGCCGAATTAAATAACGATCATAACAATCCCCACCTGAACGAACAGGCACATCGAACTCAAAACGATCATACAGACTATAAGGCTGATCCTTCCGAATATCCCAGTTTACACCCGTACACCTCAGGTTAGCACCGCTAAGCCCATAAGCAATGGCCGTCTGAGCATCATATCTGCCTACCCCTTTGATTCTAGCCAAAAAGATTTCATTACCACTCACTAGGTCATTGTATTGATTGAGCTTATCCCTCATATAAGGGATAAAATTACGAACCTTCTCGATCCAACCTTCAGGCGCGTCCCATTTCACTCCGCCTACACGCATGTAATTGTAAGTTAAACGCGCACCGCACAGCTCATTGAATAAATCGATAATGATCTCACGATCACGGAATGCATATAGAAAAGGACTCATCGCACCGATATCCAGCAAATACGTGCCCCACCATACCAAATGGCTGGCAATCCGCTGCAATTCCATCACAATTAATCGCAGGAATTCAGCACGTTCTGGAATTTCTAGCTGCATCAGCTTCTCTACAGCATGAACAAGCACGTAATTGTTAGTCATAGCGGAAACATAATCCATACGATCTGTGTAAGGGATGATCTGGGTATAGGTTAAATTCTCTGCAAGCTTCTCCGTGCCTCTGTGCAAGTAGCCCATGACAGGAATCGCCTCTCTAATAACCTCGCCATCCAGTTTGACGATAATACGAAACACCCCGTGTGTACTAGGATGCTGGGGGCCAACATTCAGCAATAATTCTTCGGTCCGTAACAACAGCTACACCTCCGGGTCAAGGGGCTCATAATCTTTGCGAAGCGGATGCCCGACCCACTCGTCAGTCATCATAATTCTTCTCATATCCGGATGTCCGGGAAAATCAATACCGTACAGGTCGAACACTTCTCGCTCATTCCAATTAGCCGTTGGCCACACAGGGGTAACGGAAGGAATCGACGGCTGCTCTCGATCTGTTTTTACTTTTACGCAATAATCTCTTTTATGTGATAACGACAGCAAATGATAAGCCACTTCCATATGAGTCTCCATATCAATCCCTGATACATTTCTCAAATAATCGCAACTCAGTTCTTCATGATCCTTCATAACCTGAGCAGCCTTATTCCAGAGCTCATTACGAATAAATACATACGGAAGATGAGCATCTCTTTCATTGATAAAAGCCTGCTCGATCACATCTTCGCCAACTTTCTCCTTAAGGATCGCTACCAGCCTATCTAGAATCGGCTGGTTAGGCGACGGCTCCTTCGGCGCGGCGTTTTCGCCTTCCTCCGCTGTCTTGCCGGCGCGAGCACTCGCTCTTGCTGCCCTTGCTTCCGCAGCAGCCTTCACCTTCGCTTCCTTGTCGGCGTCGCTCGGACCCTCCTGCTCGGCCGCGGTTGCATCAGCGCTTTGCGCTGCTCTGCTCACGCGTGGTTCCCGCACGGGCCGCTCGGGCTTGCCTGCTTCAGCCGCATCGGCCACCTTCGGTGCAAGCTCGCTTGGCGCATCCTTACCTGCTGTACCAGCGCTTGGCACTTCTTCGTCCGACGCGCCAGCACTTGGCACCACACCTGCTATGTCAGCGCTTACCGCATCGCCATCAGCCTTCGCCTGACTTTCCCCGCCCGACACTGCTTCTCCAGCCTTAGCCTGCTCCCTGGCCTCGTCAACCTTCTCAACCTTGGTAGCATCTACTTCAGGCTGTCCACCCAGCTTCTTCTCATCACTCATCGATTCGTCACCTGCTTGCCTGTCTTCGCTTCATAGCGAATTTTCTCCTGAAGCTTATTAATTCCATAGATTAAAGCAGCTGGGTTAGGCGGGCAGCCAGGAATGTAGACATCTACAGGTACAACCTGATCTACACCTTTTACAACCGCATATGATTTCACATATGGGCCACCCGCCGTAGCACAGGACCCCATCGCAATCACCCATTTAGGCTCTGGCATTTGGTCATACAGACGGCGCAGTAAAGGAGCCATTTTCTTCGTTACAGTGCCTGCGACGATCATTACATCAGATTGTCGCGGTGACGTACGGAAAATGACCCCGAATCGGTCTAAATCATAATGAGATGCCCCTGTACCCATCATTTCTATCGCACAGCAAGCTAAACCAAACGTTAAAGGCCATAACGAATTGCTTCTCGCCCAAGCCTTCACCTGTTCCAATGTAGTCATAAATACATTACGGTCCAGCTCTTCCCTCTCCTCAGGGGAGATCGACGCTAAATTGAAGTCCATTGCAGCACCTTCTTCTTCCAAGCATATAGTAATCCGACGGCAAGCATGGCTATAAAAATACACATTTCCACTAGCGCAAAAAGGCCAAGTTGATTATATGCAACTGCCCATGGATACAAGAACACTGTTTCTACATCAAATATAACGAACATCAGAGCAAACAAATAATAACGAATGTTAAAGCGTACTTGTCCTTCACCAACGGGCTCATTTCCACTTTCATACGTCGTATACTTCGAATCCAGTGGTTTATTAGGCCGGAGGAATCGACCAATCGTAAGAGCTGCAATTGGTAAAAGAATACCTAAACCCAAAAATATAGCCACAATTACATAACTATTCGTATAAGCCATCTGAATGAAACCGCCTCCAATGTTATTAAGTTTCCTAATGTAAGCCAGTAATTTTGGTAATATTCACCTATATTAGTATATCAAAAAGGCCATTTCTCGTCGATGTTTAATTATATGACGGTTTAAGCCTAACC
>RCUN01000896.1_pt1 | contig 12077 bp, 8 predicted proteins | sample 2166181 | NCBI WGS metagenome assembly RCUN01 (sample SAMN09932603, study PRJNA488358) | compost metagenome | feature: garden; material: soil; isolation source: compost soil in crotononitrile-enriched culture | place: Germany: Experimental Botanical Garden Goettingen | collected 2016-01-27 | reverse complement strand
TCGCAAGATCAGCATGAGCAACTGGCTGCGTACGCCAATGCTGAAATCGTTTCGGCGGACCTGGCCGGCCTTGCGCTGCAATTGGGGCGCTGGGGTGTGGCGCCGCAGCAACTGGTGTGGCTCGACGTACCGCCCGCGGCGGCTTATGCACAGGCGCTGGACTTGCTCGAACGCCTTGGCGCACTGGACGGCGAAGCGTTGAGCCGCCACGGCCAGGCCATGGCCGAACTGCCGGCACATCCACGTATCGCCCATTTACTGTTGCGTGGGCAGGCGTTGGGCCTGGCCGAAATGGCCTGTGACGTCGCAGCATTGCTGGGCGAGCGGGACATTCTGCGCGGCGCCGGTGCCGATCTGCACAGTCGCCTGGCGCTATTGTCCGGCGAAGAGCGGGCTGCCCGTGGCGCCCAAGGGGGGGTGCAGCGCGCCCGGCAACTGGCTCGGCAGTATCGCGGTTACCTGCGCGGCAAGGCGTGTGAACCGGTGTGCGATCCAGACCATCCGCGCTGGTTGGGCGCCTTGCTGGCGCTGGCTTACCCCGACCGCGTGGCTCAGCAACGGCGGGCGGGTGGCGCGGAGTATCGGCTCGCCAACGGTCGCGCCGCGCTGTTCGCCGAAGCGGACAGCCTGATGAAGCAGGCGTGGCTGGTGGTCGCCGATCTGGGCAGTCGCCAGGGCCAGCGCGAAGAGCGCATCTATTTGGCGGCGGATTTCGATCCGGCGTTGTTCGATTCGGTGCTCGCCGAACAGGTTCGGGTGGTCGATCAACTCGACTGGGATGAGCGCGAAGGCGTGTTGCGCGCCGAGCGCCAGCGCAAGGTTGGCGAACTGGTGCTCAGTCGTGAACCCTTGACCGGGCTGGACGAGACTGCGCGCAGCCAGGCGCTGGTCAACCTGGTGCGGCGCAAGGGGCTGGAGTTGCTGCCGTGGACGCCGGAGCTGCGTCAGTGGCAGGCGCGTGTTGCGTTGCTGCGTCAGTTGGACCTCGACGCCAAGGATGACAGCGAGTGGCCGGATGTCAGCGACCCAGCGTTACTCCAAGGTCTGGAACACTGGTTGCTGCCGTATCTGGGCAAGGTGTCGCGGCTCAGTCATTTCGCCAACCTCGACCTGTCCAGCATCGTTCGCAACCTGTTGCCGTGGCCGTTGCCGCAACGCCTGGACGAGCTGGCGCCGCATCATGTGAGCGTGCCGTCGGGCTCGTCGATTCGCCTGGACTATAGCGAGCAGCCGCCAATCCTGGCGGTGCGCCTGCAGGAACTGTTCGGTCTCGCCGACACCCCGCGCATTGCCGGCGGGCGTCAGGTGGTGAAGTTGCACCTGCTGTCCCCGGCGCGCCGACCGGTGCAGGTGACCCAGGACCTGGCGAACTTCTGGCGCAGCACCTATGCCGAGGTGAAGAAGGATCTGAAGGGGCGCTACCCCAAGCTATTCCATAAGTTGGACCCGTGGGTTGAATCGCTTAACAAGAGTAGGTTGACAGATAAGGAGTAATTTGAAATTGCGTAACATATAGGCTTGACTACCTTCTGAGATTGGGGGGGTAGCCATGTCCTATATTAATCCGCTTCACCAAGGCCGACTGATTCTTATCTCGCATCTGCGTGACGCCTTCGCCAGTCTATATGTCCATGAAGCCCCAACAGGTTCGACCACCTTGGGGCTCGAAGGGGATAGCTCCAGAATCGTTTTCCAGCTCGATGAAGTCGGCGGCGGGCATGATCGGGACTTGTTCAACTTCCCGTTTCTATTTCATGCGAATGGCGATCCCTGGCACGAAGCGAACGATTACTTGCTCAGTCTCATGCGTGACAAGGCTCCGCTAAATCGGCGCACTGATGACGTTCGGCGACGTGCAAGCAAACTACTTGATTACCTACTGTTTTGTGAGGATGAAAATCTAGATTGGGAAGACTTTTCCGGTGCTCGACCTCCGCATCGCCCTACCTATAAATACTTCTATCACCTGATTAACGAAGGCCATCGCAGTAATCAGGTGATCAATCAATATACCGCCGCTGTTTATCAATTTTACAAATACGTTTCCGAGCATTGGCATGATCTCGACATCAAGCGTGTCGATACGATCAAGCAGGTACGGTTCATGGTGCAGGGTTCTAAAGGCTACAAGGTCATAGAAGCAGAAAAGCGCAGTCAAACGCGGCGCACGGCGCCGGTTAGTTCTGTACCGCTGGGGTACGTGCGGGAAGATGGCGATGATCTTAGGCCGCTTTCCAATCGTGAGTTGGGTTCGCTTCTTGCCGCCATTCGCAAAGAAAAAGAATGGTCTGTGGTTGAGCGATTGATCTTGATGACCGCGCTAATGACGGGTGCCCGCAAACAAACCGTTCTGACCATACGCTTGAAGCATTTGAAGGGCTTTACGGAGGACAGGCTGCAGCCTGAGGGTGCCTATAAATTACATGCAGGCCCCGGCACAGGCATTGATACGAAATACGACAAACCGCAAGTCCTGTACGTTCCGAAGCAACTTGCCGAAGAACTGGTCACGCTTTCCGAAAGTACTATGATGAAAGCGCGGCGAAAGAAGTTCCGCGCTCAGTTAGAGTCCAGTCATCTCGGCCTGTCGGTGGCCGAGGACGATATGTATTTGTTTCTCTCCGATCAAGGCAACTGCTATTACATGGCCGAAAGCGATCCGCGCTATACGATTGTGAAGTCGCCGCAGACAGGACAGGTAACGGAAACAATTAAGCGCAAATTGATCCAAAAAGCCTCTAGCCCATTTCCGAAAGACTTTTCATATCACTGGCTGCGAGCGACCTATGGCTATCAGCTCTACCAGCGCTTGCAGCCATTGGTTCAGGAAGGAGCGATGAAGTCTGGCGAAGACATCGACTTTATTCAGAAGCGCATGCACCACGAGTCCAGAGAAACGACAGAGAACTATCTAAAATTGTTCAAGATGACTCACGAAAAGGTCATTGCCCAAGAGATTTGGGAGGGTAAGTTGTTCAATGGCGGCTACGCGATGCTGAAGGTGGAGGCGCACGATGAATAGCCGTGAGCAATTCGAGCATCGTGCAAATACGCAGATTATTAAGCTAAGTGAAGTCACCCATGAGTTTGCCGAGCCTGAGCGCTTGCGCCTGCAACTGTCTCCGAAGGAGATGAAGAAGCCGTTTGATATCGGCAGTTTCGCGTATGTCATTCGTGGCGAGAATGAAAACGTTTGGGATGATCGCGGCACGCCAATAGTGATTGAGTCTTTTGTTGAAAGCCGCCGTGAACTGGTTAGGAGGCTACTGGAGTCCTTGGTCGGTCTGCGTGATTCGAGTGTCCGAGCGCGATTGAGAATTATCGAATACTTTATCGACTGGCTGAACGCGCAAGGCTACAGAGAAGTGTTTGCCAGTGCACCGCAAGCCCAGGAAGCCTATCAAAACTATACTGCGCACCTGAATCATCAAATTGCCCATCAGGCATGGAAGCCTAGAAGTGCGCTAAATTATCAGCGCAATGCTTCCATAGTTATTGAGCTGCTTTATCCAGAAGACAGCCACTATATTCTCGCGGGTGCGGTCAGGATAATTGCGGAGAAGGGCTCTGAAGCAGCCAGCGGTGCCCATGTTGAGGTGTATCGGGACGCTTGTTTGGCCATTGCCCGACAATGCAGCGCTTTCGTCCTGAACAGCCAGCCCTATCCCTTCGTTGTGAGTATCAGGGATTATGAGGTGGTTGGGTTTCCATCAAACCACGGTTGGGTTGGCCCATTTAAGGAGTCGCCGTCTTCATATAATGCCGGCGAGCGACGGATTGCGACGGTCGAAGAGTGGCGGGCGGCTAGAGAAAAAAAGGGGCGAAGGCGATTCTATAAATCGGAAGCAGAGCGCGATCTAGTAGCCGCAAAGGCGAACTTGGATTCGGCCAACGAAGATGAGCGCCACTGGCACCGGCTTCAAGTGGCGGGTCTTGCCGCGAAAGCCTATGCGAATCTTTTCGTGATGATCACAGGCGCTACTCCGACCGAGTTTGACCAGTTTAGATATGCAGACGCGCTCGAAGTTGAGAAGTCTCCAATCACGAGAGAGCTGTCGGCTGTGAAGTTCCGGGCGGGCGGGAAAGCAACCCTCTACAACATAGGGCGGGACACGGGTTTGCCGCTGCTCAAGGAGTACCTGAAGCTTCGTGAGTGGATTCTGAATGGCGCGACACATGAGGGGTTGTTCTTTACGATGCCCGCGACTGGCGAACGAGTAAGTACCAATCACGAATTTTCTTATTTTAAGACAACTGAAATGATGTCTCGGTTCTTTAGGACCGTCAGCGGCAACTTCCTCGACCCCAAGGTGAAGATTCTTTCGCCGCGCAAGATGCGCAAGCACAAGAGCCTGGGGATGCACACCGCTGGCGTGTCTCCGTCCACGGTAGCGGCGAACTTGAATCACAGCGGGGCGGTGAATCTTTCGACTTATTCGGAGGCTACGCCTGAGCAGCAGGCAGCGGAGTTCGGACAGTTCTGGCGGGCCATGCATCATGCTGCTCAAGTCGTGCGTGAGCGCAGCCAGAGGCCCGCAAAGGGCGAGATCGCAACCGCGGCGGGCCACTGTGACGGGTTCAGTCAACCTATCGTTGTGCGCGATTTTGGGTCTGTTGCAATAGAGCCGAACTGCCGCAGCCAATACGGCTGCTTTTACTGCGAGCACTATATCTGTCACAGCGATGAAGAAGACCTACACAAGATTGTGAGCTTGCAGTATGTGATCAATGCGGTGCGTAAAGCAGCGCCCGATGCGGCACATGCTGAAGCGCTCTACAAGGAATTGTCGATCCGAATCGAATTCATCCTTGAGGCGCTTGGCGAGCGTTCGGATGCAGTGACGCAGTTGGTCGAAGCGATCAAGGCTAAGGTGTTTGAATACGGTGAACTCACGACGTTCTGGGAAAACCGCCTGAGCCGTTATGAAAAAATGGGGGTGGTATTTTGAACGCTGTCGTCCAGTCCATTGGCAGTCTCTTTACCAGCGGTCATTTTCTGCCGGCCAGTGAGCCAGACAAAGCGTCGCAACTCCTCGGCAAACCCGCGCCCGATTTCGTTCTTTGTCGTGATGAGAACGGCAACGCCACGGCGGTATACGGCGAGCCCGTTTGGGACTTTAACCCTTACCGGCTGAGTGCAAACAAAATCAACCGAATACTTTTTGATACGGTGCTCGATGAAAGTGGGCAAGAGCAGCAGACGCTGATAGAAGAAGCCAAATATCTGCTGTATTGCATTATCTATTTTGCCGGTGGCGGGCGAAGAGGTGGACTGAGTGCAAGCACATTGAACCAGTATTGGGTCGTGCTGCGCGTGGCCATTCAGTTCTGCTATGAGCAGAAACAGAAGCCCATGGTTGGCGTACTGTACTTACAGCAGCTCTTTACCGTACCGGTTTATCTGGGGGCTTTTATTGGCCAAAGTAGCTTTAGTAGAAAGGTTCTTGCTGGGATTTTGCAAGGACTGGCCAGGGTGGGCGAAGCACGGCTGGGTTATGCCGTGCTCAATCCCGACAACTTTAACGGCGAACGGTCCAACTACAAGCAGCATCCAGTCATTCCGACTCAAATCTATTTGAAGCTCATCAATCTTACCGGCGACCTGCTCGATCAGCTTTATCTAGGTGTTGGACGTTTCGAGGCATTTATCTCCTGCTTTGCTGATGAGTATTACGGCATCACTTATGTCCGTCAGAGATGTCTGGGTGTTGGTGGCAAGGCACACTGGCGACCCGACATGGCGCTAGCGATCGAGGATCACGGTCTGACTTCAGTATTTGCCGGGGAGTTTGAGTGCCCTCATTTAAGGAACCTGCAACGGGTCTTGAGCCAGATGCAGGATGTGGTGAAAACGGTAATACACCTCTATACCGGCATGCGCGATCAGGAGGTCATGAGAATCTCGTATCACTGTTTTTCCGATCAAGTAGTCAGGCAGGCAGTTGTCGATGATCAGGGCATTGAGCGTGATAAGGCGCAGTCAGTGAACGTGTTCTCGACCACCACGAAGTTCACCGGCTACAAGAAAGAAGGCACATGGTTCGCGCCGGGGGAGGTCGTCAGGGCGGTCGAAGTCGCCCAGGCGATCTGTCGCGGCCTCGCCAATCTCTACCAAATTGAGTTGGATGCCCACTGCCCGCTGTTTCTCAATCCGTCCGTTCTTTGTTATACGCGGAACAGAGCCGAGGTTGGCGTGACGAATTTTAAGGATTCACGAGGAATTTCTCTGCTCCGACTGTTGATCAAGAGAGAGGACTTAGAGGAACTGGGGCTGAGCGATCCTTCTCGGGACTTTTACAATGAGCCGGCGTTTGCTGTCGGCCAGCCCTGGCCGTTGACAAGTCATCAGTTTCGGCGCTCGCTGTCATTCTATGGCAGCAGTAGCGGTTTTCTTTCGTTGCCGACGTTGCGTGTGCAGTTCAAGCACATGACGATTGAAATGGCGCGCTATTACTCGAATCACTACGATAACCTGCGCACCGTTTTTGGCTACTACGACGACAAGAAGAAAGACTTTGTGCTGCCAAGCAATCACTTCGCCTTCGAGTATCAGATGGCCATGCCCATGTCGGTGGCGAACCAGTTGATTGCAGATCTTCTGTTTGATGAGAAACCGCTGTTCGGCGGCACCGGCTCGTACATGGAAAAACAGAAAGAGCGGATTAAGTCGGGTGAGATTCAGATTGAGGATGTGCGCGCTGACACCGAACAACGGGTGAAAAACGGTGAAATTAGTTACCGGCCGACGTTGCTGGGTGGCTGTTCAAAGGTGGGCCGCTGTGATTCTTTCTTGCTCGGTGACTACACGGAATGCCTGTCCTGCGTGGGCGCGATCATCAAGCCCGATAAGCTTAATGCGGCGATTAAGGATGCGACGGATGAGTTGTGCAGCTACGCAGAAGGCTCGGGCGAATATCAAATTTTGAAGGGCGACATTGAACGTTTAACCGCCTTCAAAGCCCGCCTGATTGACTCAGTGGAGGTTTAACGATGAAGTCTGGTGACGGAGCAAGCAAGGGGTTGAGCACTTGCGAGGAAGCCTTACAGCGCCTCTTGGCTGGGAAGCCTGTCGTGTCCGAGCATGTGGGATTAGACCTGTCGAAACTCACCGCCAGCATAGTTAGTCTGGAAGCTGGATTTGACCGTGGCTACTTGAAGAAGGCGCGTAAAGCGCATTTACCGCTACTGGCTCAAATCGAGGCTGTTCGGGCAGAGGCCAGCAAAGGGGCGGGGTCATCGAGCGGCAAACAGATCCGGCAGATGGAAAGTCAGCTGGCAGCGCTGGAAAAAACGCTGTCAATCGCTCAGATACAGCGTGACAACGTGCTGGCTCAGAATATGAAGTTGTGGGAACGGGTGCGTGAACTGGAACGCTTGATGGCTTATAGCCGCTCGGGCCGCTCGTCGAAGGTCGAACCCCTGCTGCGTAATACAATGACATGAACTTCACTTCGGCGTGAGCTTACTCGAAAGTTTCCGTGTTAACGGGGTAGAGCGCCACCGGAGGCAGTAGGCCACATGGATCGCATGCAAGCACGCTTGCAATGCGATACTGCTTCTCGACAGTGATGGTGACCTCGCCGCGCTCGATCCGCCCTACGTAACTCGAAGCGATTTTTGAACCTCGGGGGCGATTCACCTTTTTTCGCGTCCACAATGATTTTAGAAAAAGGGACATTTCATGGAACACGACTGTCACGCCTTATACGTGCCCCAGTCCATCGTGCAGGAAAGAAGCCACCCGAACCACTGGCGTAACCGTGCACACGACCTGCACGCTTCTGCTGGTGCGATCTGGCTTTCAATGAGTGGTGGACGGTCCAAGGAATCTGCGGAAGCATTAGGATTGGGTGATGGGTTCGACATGCACCTTGCGTGCTTTCCTGTGTACCACATGCTGTGTGGGCTCTCGCTAGAAGTGCTAATGAAAGCCGTTTTAGTCAAGAAAGGCGAGACGCCGCCAGAGCATCATGATCTGAATCGCCTAGCTCATTTACTTGGCGTGAAACGGAATCCACCACAGAGGCAGATCCTAAATTTTTACCAAGCCTCTGTTCAGTGGGCTGGACGCTACCCTATCCCACTCAAGGCAGACGATCAGATGATGCTGGATTATTGGGAGATGGCGAACAATATGCTGTTTAAGGGGAAAGCTGTCTCGAAAGGCTCCTTCATTAAGAAATACACCCCTACACATGCCACGGCATGGGAACGTTACGACGATCTTTACAAGAGCTACAATACTCTGTTTTGAACTATCCTAAGTTTACTCACCATCGAAAGGCTACTTTGCGATAACGTCCTTTTCTGAGAGCAGCTATCGGCCAGAAGCGGATGCCACGACCCGAGCCTACCTTTGGACGGAGGTGGTAATTGTGTCTTCGGTACTAGGTCGATTTACCGAAACCCTCTTCCAATGCAGAACATCTACACAGCAAATTTTGTCATGGCATACTGAGCTGAATTCCACAGATTCGGCTAGAACATGGACATTGATGGTTTCGCGCAGTGCCTCACGTACATGCAAGCTACAGCAGTGAAAACTTCGACGGATAAGTTTTTACCGCTGGCTGGTACTGTTGTTGGTGCCGGTCTGGCTTTTGGTTTAAATTACTTTTCGAATACACGGAAAGAGGCAAAGACGAAGGTTGCTAAGAAGAAATGTTGCGAAGAGGATGTTCACGAGCTTATGCACATATGTGAGCACACGCTGAGAAACACCCTTGAAATATGCGAAACAATAGCCACGAAAAAACGTCCGACTGGACACAACCTGCCCTCAGCAGTGAGTTTACCGCTATTGGATAAATATTATCCTGAAATTGCCCACACATTCAGCGTCGATCAGCGGTATTGGATCAAGCTCGTTTTTAGGCTAGTAGACGATATAAATAGAGATCTCGATCTGTTGACAAAACATGAAGCAGAGACTTCATTATTTAAGATTTCTGTCCTGGCGATAAATTTGGAAGTGTGCTTGCTGGAAGCCTACAAGCGCTGTTACTGCATAATGAAAGATAATAAATTCGAATTTTCAGAGCATGACGAGGCTCTTGCCGAACTAGGCATAGCTCAAGAACAAATAACGTGGTTAAGTATATTGAAAGCAAGCGCCGAGAAAGCAAACTCAGTTTTAAGCCTGCCGAATACATAGCATAAATGAACACTGAGTTTCATAAGTTACAATATCCATATTGCTTGAGCTTTTTTATTTTCAATTCGAACTAGAATTTCTGGATATCTGTGAGGGTCGCAGCAAACGCCTGGAGAATCTCCACCTTGCTTCGTCCGCCGCCGGTGAGGTGGATGAACTCGTCAAAATCGATGTTCACGAGCTTTCCTGTTCTCGGATTCATCAAGACGCACGACCTCCACTCATCATTCCCCGTCTCTACAGCCGCCGCATAGCTCAACAGCCAATACATTGCGACTTGCCTATAATCGGCAGCGGAAAAATTACCGGCTATGCATTTCACCTCGATTAGTGTCGATCCGGCAAAAAAATCCCCGGTTCCTGAGGCGATCCAGCGAAAGCCGGGTATCACCGGCGCTGCACCATAAGCCGAGTTACATTCAGTAGCTACCTGCTTAACCATAGTCACCAGGTTGTTCGCTACGCGCAGGGCGATACGTTGATCATTCTTAGAGATTTCCGATGGGCTGATTGCATCAAAGAACCTGCTTTGCCTGTCTGTAGCGGTGGCAACGCACTCTCCCCACCTCGGATTGTTACCAAGGATGAGCTGCTCACCTACTGCAAAGGCCAGCTCGAAAAGGAGAGATTTTTGCAGTTCACTTGCTTGAATCGCTTCTGTCGGCACGACGATTACCGCACAGCCTATAGCCAATTTGTTATAAAAAGACACTATGCCAGGGGTTAGCCCTGGGAAAATCGCATTCAGTATGCCGGGAATATTTCGAGCAATGGTTCTAGGGTCACGGCCAGCTCTATTTGTCATCACACCAGCTCCGATAGAGACCGGCGAAGGTCGGGCGATCCTGACGCTCTATTCCTAGCCTCCATGATTGCTCCAAGCTTGGCCCAATCTGACGGCGTAGGCCATCCCCTTGGTCTCCAAAGGACTCGGCCGCTAGCCATGTCAGTCGCTGACATTCAGCGTTGATTTCGCTCCATCTGCTTGAGACAGAGCTGAAACCCGACCTGTCTTTCCATAAACGCCAGCAGTCTATGCACGCCCTTTTGACTGTGTAGGACGAGTTGTATTTATAGGTACTTTGGACAAAAGCAGCTCTGACTGGTGTTTGCGCAAACTTCAGCACCCTAAGGTAGTGCAGCAAGCTGGCTTCAGCTTGCAATAAATGAACAGAGTGGCCAGCCACTCTATCTATCACCGCATCCAGATCGGAGTGAATTACTTCATATCCCTCGCCCGCTCTGAGATTGGCCACACCTCGCATGATGGTAGACCACGAAGCTCGAAAGGCATGCAAGTTATTGGGTTCCAGTAGCGTCGACGCGAGCTGCAGGGCTACGATTGGGCTATGGAACTTCAGGGTCCTACCTATCTGGGTTATCAAGAAATTATCCGGGAGCGACTTTTGCAATTCGTTGCCGAGCAATTTCTGAACGTCTAGATTTTCGACAGTCATTTTCAGCGACTCATAATCCCCCTCCGGGTTATCAGAATAAGGATCATAATGAAGGTCGATATGTCTTAAAATTCCGGCGTTGGTATCGTCGCCACCAAGCTGAGCAGTAACGTACTCCTCATAATGCTTAGCCGTCATCATTATAGTTTTCGACTTATTTAGCGTGACCCCATAGTCCGCGAGAGCGTGTGATAGAAATGCTAGTCCTGCGTATGCGGCGGAATTCGAATCTGCAATGAGCACATAGTCGTCGACATACCGGTACCAACGTAAGCCGTCATGTGTCATTCGATGGTCGACAGAGTTCAAAAACAGCTCCGCCAGAATCCGCGAGCACTGTCCGCCGACAGGTAGTCCGAAGGAACGTCCCGCTGAAAACTTTGATAACAGTGCGGTGATTTGATTACCTACCCTGCCATCCGGGAACAGGTCATCGATGAGGTTTTCTAAGTAATGATGCGAGATGTGTTCGTAAAAGCTTGAAATATCGGTTTGGACTACTACTGTCCCCTTGGGGGCGAGTGCAGCCTCTTTCGACGTAGCCTCTCTGAACACTCTCCAGGATGAGCCACGGTCGAATAGCTCAGACCCGCCCTCCGCCTGAAACCGGTATGAGAAGGTTCGCTGATCACGTCTCGGCTCTAACTGATCGGCAATAGCTATGCCGAGCCCGTTGAAATAAATGCTCCAAAATGGGTGGAGCTTTGTAGTCACTCTGAATCCTGATGCACCGGTTGCGACCAAAAGGCGCTCACTGAATACGGTTAATGCTGCAATTTTATTCTTGCTATTGGACACACTGTCTTTGCGGAGCTCCTCCGAAAAAACGAAAGCGACCTCTGCTAACTCATTTTGCTTAGCTGAAACGAAATTCGTGTCGACATCGAAAGGCAGTGTGTCGTTGTCACCGTGAGCTCCAATATCAGCTGCCGCGCGTAGAAAATGCTCCAGTGTTACTTCAGACATGTCCTTCCCCCGGCCGACGACCTCTGTTAGCCGGGCTCAGCGCACCGACACCCCCTCGCCCAGCAATCATCTCAGCACGACCGGCGCATGTCGATAGACGCTTCGTAGCGTACGCAGCCATCTAAAGTTAGCGTTGCACCTACCGCTGATCGAGTGAACCGGATCACTGTCATAGTGCTGGTTGGCAAGCCGCTTTCAGTCGCCTGCACTTGGCGCCGCAGGTCCAGGACTTGGTTATTGAGTGCGTGACTAATTCCCCAAACTCTATGAACGCTGGCTGGACAGTTAGAAAGAGCGCTAGAAAGGCATTTCGGTAGGGGCTGAAGATACAAGGCGTTTTGACTTGGCGATTTTCGTGCAGCACTTTAGCGCAAAGCGAAATTGATAATTCGGAGTGGTCGCTATTGGCCGACAACTGCCTCCCACCAACGGCAGCTTTGGATCGATGACTGTGCCCCGCCGCCTGCAGCAGTCGGGGACAAGCAATACCGCCGTATCAT
>RCUN01000887.1_pt1 | contig 12213 bp, 10 predicted proteins | sample 2166181 | NCBI WGS metagenome assembly RCUN01 (sample SAMN09932603, study PRJNA488358) | compost metagenome | feature: garden; material: soil; isolation source: compost soil in crotononitrile-enriched culture | place: Germany: Experimental Botanical Garden Goettingen | collected 2016-01-27 | reverse complement strand
CATTCAGCGCGTTGTCGCGCCAGCCGTCGTCGAAGGTCAGCGCCACTTTCGGTCGCTCCGAGCGCGCACCCGGTTGCAGAATGTCCATCAGCGGCACGCAGTCGAAGTGTTTTTTCAACCACACCAGCAAATGTTCAAACGCTTTTGGCCCGACGCACAGTTCATTGCGGTGGGGCAGTTCGGCGGCCTGGTCGCTGGCCAGCACCCGGTGCAACATCAGGATCACACCGGCGCCGTGCAGTTGCTTGCGCCCCACCGGGGAGTTGAGGTACAGCCAGCCACTGGTGCGTTTCAACAGTTGTTTGATCGCCACGGCACGCACCTCTCATCGATTTTGCTCGGGATTCCATTGGGCGTAACGCTGACCGCGCAGGAACTGCCACAGGCCGATGCTCATCCCGGCAAGGGTCACCAGGAGGAACGCGGCCAGGCGAAAGGGTTTGGGCAAGCGGTGTTGCGAATCCAGCAGGCCGGCAATGGCCATCGTGTAACCGAGCAGTTGTGCGATCAGGCTCAGGCGATAAAAGCCGTGATCCTCCCACAGCCAGAAATTGCTCAGCAGCAATGGCAACAACAGGATCGGCGCCAGCCGGCGGATCAGCTTGTGGCTGATCAAGGCAATCGCATACAGGCCGTGGGTCAGCGGATTCAGCAACTCCCGGCGTTGGGCCAGGCTTTGCAGGCCACCCACCGTGACCCGCTGACGGCGACGGAATTGCTTGTCGGCTTCGTCCACACCCTGGTCGATTACCCGGGCCTGGGGCACGTAGACAATCCGCTTGAACGCGACCGGCGCGCAGGTGCTGATAAAAAAATCGTCGTTGACCTCCGCCGGCACGTTCTGGAACAACTCGCGGCGCAAGGCGAGCAATGCGCCGTCGGCGGAGACCATGCAGCCGGTGCGATTTTCCACGTAGCGCAGCCAGCCTTCATAGTGCCGATACAGGCTGTCGCCAACGCTCAACCCCTTTCCTGTCACCGGGATCACCATGTGCCCGGCGCAGCCACCGACCTGCGGGTCGTTGAGCGGCGCGAGCAAATGGCCGAGGGTGTCGGTCGACCACTGGTTGTCGGCGTCGGTGAACACCAGGATCGCGCCGCTGCTGATCGCGACCCCGGCATTGAGCGTCGCCGCCTTGCCCTGGCGGGGCAGATCGAGCACGGTGATGCGCGGGTCCTCGACCCGGTGCGCGCAGGCCACGGTGTCATCGGTCGAGCCGTCGCTGGCGAGGATGATTTGCAGCGAGCGGGCCTGATAATCCTGGGCCAGCACAGTGCGCAGTTTTTCTTCGATATGCCGCGCTTCGTTGTGCGCGGCAATCACGATGCTCACGTCCATCGGTTGTGCCGGTCCTTGGCGCGGTGCCGGGTAAAACGGTGCCAGCAACGTCAATAACAGGGGATAACCGAGGTAGGCGTAAACCGGTAGCAACAGGCACAACCAGAAAATGAATTCAGCCACGGGCGGGCCTCCTGGCATTCCAATGACAAAGGCTGAGGATGAGCCCGGCGCCCGCCAGGTGCAGGCGCACCCAGTGCAGGCCCCAGAGTTGCAGGGTCAGGAGCGTGTCGCGGTGCCTGGCACTCTGACGCAGGCTCAGTGCCAGGGCGGGCAGGACGGTCAGCAGCAGCATCAGCAGCGAATGATGGGGGAACCCGTCGAACAGGGCGGAAATGGCCATGAAATCGATCAACCAGGCGGCAATCGACAGCAGCGGAAAACGCAGCAAGCGCAGGCTCGGGCCATGGGTGCGCAGCAGTTGCAGATGACTGCCCTGGCGCCATAATTCCTTGCCCATCCATTCCCGCCAACTGCCTTCGTAGCCCCAATGCAGCGCCACGCTTTGGTTGACTGCGAGCAGTTTCGCGCCCGCGTCGACCAGGCGCATGGTCAGTTCCTTGTCCTCGCCGGTGCGCAGTTGTTCATTGAAACCACCGACCTTGTCGAACCAGCGACGGCGCATCAGCAGGTTGCAAGTGGGCAGCCATTGCACGACATGCAGCGGCTGCGTATCGGGACGCAAGGTGCGACGCTGCCAGGCGTCGGCGTACCACGGCGCTTCGGCCGGGGTGTGCAGGTCAAGGCCGATGACATCGGCCTGGCCGCCGGACTCGAGGTCGAACAACAGCTTGAGCCAGTTCTCGGGCATCTCGACGTCGGCATCGATAAAGGCCAGCCATTCGCCGCTGGTGATCGCCGCTCCGCGATTGCGCAATGCACCGATGAGCAGGCCGGGCAGGACCAGCACCTGGGCGCCGAACTGTCGGGCAATGTCCGGGCCCTGGTCATCGGAGCCGTTGTCCACCACGATCAACTCGCATTCGACGTTGGCCGCCTCGGCGGCATGTCGTGCCGCTTGCAGGGTCCGGGCGATGTGCCGGGCCTCGTTGTACATCGGGATGATGATGCTGATGCGGTTCATGCCCTGACCTCCGTCGGCGGGGCTTCTTCGGCTTTAGTGCGCAGCACGCTGGTCAACGCGAGCATGATCCACAGGTACTTGTGATTCGGTGCGCTGAGGAACATCAGGAACAACGTCAACGACAGAAAGCTCATGCTCAGGTGGGTCATCAGATCAGCCTGATGCCCAGTTCCTCGCAATAGCCAGGCGCGGCGGGCGCGGATCAGGTTGTACAAACCCAGGGCGAGCATGCCGACGAACATCAGGCCGGCGGGAATCCCCAGTTCACTGAAGATCTCCAGGTAGGTGTTGTGGGCGCGACGGTACAGGTCATCGGTCTTGCCGGTCATGGCAAAGGTCTTGGCATAACCGGTGGTAGCGTAGTGCAGCGGGAACGTGCCGGGGCCGGTGCCAAGCAAGGGGTTCTCGGCGATCATGGCGCTGCCGACCACAATGTAGGAGGCACGACGGCCCAGTGACGGGTCCTGACTCTTGGCCCCGGAGCTGAGGATGCTCAGCGACTGGATGCGTTCCACGTAACCGGCCGGCATCGCATAGAGCCCCAGCGAAATCACAATCGCCAGGCCGAGCATGGCAAAGCCCAGGTGGCGTGGACGAATATGTGGCAACTGCGCGCGGTAGTGCCACGCGCCGATCAACAGGCTGAGGAGCAACACCACCAGCCCCGAACGGGATTCGGTCTTGGTCATGCCGCCCAGCAGCAAGAGGGTACAGCCCCCCCAGAACAACCGGTGCAACCGGTTCGGGCTGCGGACCACCAGCAACAGCGCCATGGGTACGGCGAAGGCGATCATCAGGGCAAAGTCGTTCGGGTCATTGAGCATCCCGGACGCACGGCCGTCGTCCTGGTATTTGGCAGAGAACATCGCCATGGCGCAGGTCGCCGCGACACTGATGGCAACCAGTTTGGCGAACATGTCGAGGTTCAACTCACGCCCGACCAGCAGGGTGATGACAAACAGAATCAGGCCGACGCTCAATTCGCGCAGGTGGCCCAGGGAGAAGCCCATGTCGTCGGTGTTCAACAGGCTCAGCAGGTACAGCACCATGAACCCGACCAGGAAACGCCAGATATTGCTGCGCAGGCGCTCGCTCGGCAGTTGGTGAGTCGCCAGTTGCAGCATCAGGATCAGCGCCAGCGAAGCCCCGAGGAATTTGGAGCCCGACAGTGAGCTGTCCTTGAACAGACCTTCGAAAGGCAGGATGGCGACAATGCCCAACAGGCCCCAGGCCGGCTTGCGGTACAGCACCGCGACACCCACCAGGCCCAGTACCGCTCCCGGCGCCAGATACGGATAAGGGCTGGCCAGCAAACCGAGGCAGACCAGGCCGAGCAAACTGACGATCGAGAGCGGAACAATCACGGGTGTGCCTCTCGTGCAGTCCGGATGTAAAGCTGCGACCAGCGTTCGGCCAGGACCTTGAGGTCGTAGCGATCCCGTTGCGTACGTTTTGCGTTGTCGATCAACTCCCCGGCCAGGGCCGGGTCACCCAGCAGCGTGCCGATCTGGCGGGCGAGGGCGGTACTGTCGGTGGGCGTGGCCAGCAGGCCGTTGTGGCGGTCCTGCAAGACATCGGGAATCCCGCCGACGCCGAAGGCCACCACCGGCACTCCGGCCTGCATCGCTTCGAGCAGAATCATGGGCGTGCCTTCGGTGCGCGAGCTGATCACCAACGCATCGAGTTGCCGCCACCAGGCGCCCATGTCGGTCTGGTAGCCCGCCAGTGTGATGCGCGCCTGCAAGCCTGCCTCGTCGATCCGCGTCTGCAGGCTTTCGCGCTCCGGCCCGTCACCGAGCATCACAGCGTCCAGTTGCGGGTACTGCTGACACAACGGGATCAGCGCATCGAGAAACAGGTCAGGGCCTTTTTCGCTACTCAGGCGCCCGACGTAACCAGCCAGCCAGCGTTGACGCTCGCCACTGTGCGGCAGCAAGTCGTGGGCCGCCGGCAGGCCATTGGGGATCACCTGCAGTTTGTCCGTGCGCACATTGGCCTGACGGTGCAGCGCGGCAATGCTTTCGGCGACACACACCACCCGGTTCACCGAGGCCGTGCGGCACAGTTGCAGGCTCAGCCAGGTGTAGAACTTCTGCTTGCGACTGCGTGGGGTGAAGCCGTGCTGGGTGATCACCAGTGGCAGGCGCAACAGCGTAGCGCCGATCCAGCCGAACAACAGACCCTTGAAGTTGTGCGTATTGATCAGTGGCCGCTGGTTCCGTCGCTGGCGCAAATGCCCCAGCAACGCGACCAGGCCTGCACAGCCGAGGCAATCGACACCGGCCTCGCGAAATCGCGCGATCAGTTCTGGCGGCGCATCGAGAAACAGCACCTGGTGCTGCCCCGGCGTCGCCAGGCAATGATCCAGCAGCATCCGCTCGGCCCCATAGAAGCCGCCGCTGCTGAGCAAATGAATGATCGGCAGGTCGTGGGTGGTGCCGAGCGGCGCGTTCAATTGCGCACCCAATGTACGAGGGCCGGTACGCTCCAGCTCTTGTGCGGATTGTTTGGCAGGGTGCTTTGATCATTGATCACCAGCAGCACCGGCAAGCCCAGTTCATGGGTGATTTGTGCAGGGTGCTTGAAGCGGTGGTCGAAGAACTCACGCACATAGACCAGGGCAATCGCCAGCAGCAAACCGGTGAACACTCCGAACGGAATGATCAGCATCGGCTTGGGGAACGCCGCTTCGGTCGGTTCGAACGGCGGGCTGAGTACCCGTGCGTTGGACAGGTCGTTGTCCAGTGCGCGCGCGGTGCTGCTTTCGGCGAAGCGCTGGGCATAGGTGGCGAACGCCTTGTGCAGCGCGTTGATTTCGGTGTCCATCTGCCGCAGCTTGCTCCGGGTTTCCTGCAACTGGTGGATACGATTCTTGAACTCGGCAATGCGCGCGGTTTTCTGCTCGATGACCGAGCTGATCGTCGCCAGGTCGCTGGTGCGCTCCTGAATCCGGTTGCTGACAATCTTCAGGAATTGCCCACGGGCCCGGATGATTTGCTCGCGGGTCATTTGCATCGGCTCACTGCCGGGCTGAAAGACCGCCAGGTCGTCCATATAGCGGCTGACCAGGGTCGTCAGTTGCTCACCCAGTTGCTTGATCTCGCGGTCTTCGAAAGCGACGCTGTCGACCGTGGTGGTGAAGGTGTAGGGGAAGGTGTAGTCGGTGAATCTGGCGTTGTTGGCGGTCGCCAGGCTGGTTTTCAGGTAATCGAGCCAGCGCTGGCTTTGCAGCAGTCGGTCCTGATACAGGTTGAGCGCCTGCTCCTCGGTGTTGATCGCGTTGAGGCGGAACGTGATTTCTTCCTTGGGGTCGGACGAACCGATGCTTTCGAGCAAGGCCAGGCGATTGGCTTCCAGGCCATCGAGACGCACCTGGTACTGCAACTTCTTGGTTTCGTAGAAGCTCTGCGGCAGGTCGATCGATTGCATTTCCTGGCGGCTGACCAGGTAGTTCTGCAGCAGGGCGGTGACGAACCGGGTGCCCTGGGCCGGGTCAGGGAAGCGGTAGACGATCGAGATCACGTTGGAGCCCGGCAAGGTTTCCACCTTCAGGGCAGAGGACGCTTGCTGCGTGAGGGCATCGAGCACGGTGTCGCGTACCGGATCGGTCTGCAGTCCGAGCAGGTTGCGAACCGGGTTGGTCACGTGTTCGCGAACGGGATTGGTGACAAACCGTTTGAACGGCTGCACCAGCAGTTTGTTGAAGGCGCTCACGGGTAGCGTGTACTCACCCTTATCGCGCAACTCGCTGATGGTCTGGCGGATCAAGGCCGGCGAACGCAGGATGTTGCTCTCGGTCTCCATGTCCGCCAGCGACGGTGGAATGAAGGAAGCGTTTTCCTGATTGAGGGTGCTGGTGGCATCCCCCTGGGAGATTTTCTTGGACTGCACGATCACCTGGGCGGTGATATCGAAACTCTGCTTGAGCAACAGCGGCAAGACCACGGCGATCACGGCAAAGACCAGGAAAACTCGCTTCACCAGCTGCTTGTTGGCGAAGAAGATCCTGAAGAACTCGTGCAGGTAGTTTTCCTTTGGATTCATTGGCCACCTGAGAGTTAGTTGCTGTTGTCGTCTTTGTTGTCGACGCGGTAGCTGAAGCTGAGGCCCATGCCCTGGAACAACACGACGTCCGCCAGTTGCCGCGCGAGCTCACCGGCGCTGGCCAGTTTGGTCTTGGGCACGTACAGCATGTCGTCCGCTTGCAGGTAGGCGATCTGGGTGGCGTCGCCGGACAAGGCTTTTTCCACGTCGTAACGATGCGCGACCACCTGGTTGCCGTTGCGCCGCATGATCATCACCGAGTCCAGGCGTGCCTTGACGTTGGAACCGCGGGCCAAGGTCAGGGCTTCGAGCACCGACACCGGGCGGCGGATCGGGTAGGAGCCCGGCTGGCCGACTTCACCCAGTACATAGATTTCGTTGCCGGCGGTGGACTTGAGCAGCACGTCCACGGTCATGCGCCCCGGCAGGGTGGCGTAGCGTTTATTGAGGTAGGCCTCCAGCTGGTTGATGGTCATGCCTTGCAGCGGTACGGCACCGATTTCCGGGAAGCTGGCGTAGCCGTCGGTGCCCACGGTGATTTCCCGACTCATGCCGGTGCCGGGGTGGTTGAGCACGGACTTGAGGTTCCACTCATTGGCCAGCGGGCTCACCACCATCACTGACAGCTGATTGCGGTTGGGCTGGAACAGCTGTTTGCGATCGTAGGCGCGCTGAATCGCGTCCCGTGCTTCATCGCGGGTCAGGCCCTCGATTTTCACCGTGGTGTGGGCCCCCGGCAGTTCGATGGTGCCATCGGGCAGCACCAACTGGTTGCCGTTGAACTGGCTGGCGGCGGTGAAGTTCAGCGCGATCGTGTCCCCGGACTGCACGCGATAGGCGGCCGAACCACTGGTGCTGATGTGGAAAATCACGTCCAGTACATCCTGTGGGCGCAGGGTCTGCTCGACCTTGGGCACGTCAGTGGCCTGGGCGTTCGCCGGTGGGGCCGTGAGGATTTGCACCGGCATGCCTTGGGATTCGTCGGAGGAAGTGCTGGAGCAACCTGCAAGGGGCAGCAAAAGCAGGACAAGCATCTTGGCGTTCATGGCGTCATCCTTGTCTGACTGCTCACAGGTTTCTGTACAGCCATTCGGGCATGTAGTACTTGCGTCGGTTGAACACGCTGCCGACCAGCTTCGCTCCCGCCTGGCTCAAGCGCTGGGCCGCGGCCTGGGCCACCTCCCAGCGGGTGTCTTCCGAGCGCACGACCAGGACCACGCCGTCCACCTGGGTGCTGATGACCAGGGTGTCGGAGGCCGAATACACCGCGTCGCCGTCGATCACCACGAAGCGGTACCGGATGCCGAGTTGATCGAGCAGCGGGCTCAGGCGCTCGGGTGTCAGGTGTTCGTTGCCACGGGAGTAGCGGCCGAATGGCAGAACGTGAAAGGGCAGGCTGGAGACGTCCACCACGCAGTCCTGCAACAAGGGCGGGCTCTGGGTGTTGAACAACAAGTCGCGAAACCCCCGTTCCTTGCTCAGCCCCAACTGTTGCGTGAGGTTGGTCGCCGACTGGCTGGCATCCACCAGCAGCACCAGGCCGCTGCTCATCTTCGCCAGTTGACTGGCCAGCGCCAGGGCACTGGTGGTGGTGCCGGCGCCGGGGTTGGCGGCGGTCAGGAAAAGGATCCGCAGGTTCTGGTCGAGCACGGTCGATGTCAGATTGGACTCGCTCGGGCTGGCAATGCTGAGGCTTTTAGCCGTTGAGCCGTCCATTTAACTCGCTCCCTGTCCGCTGAAAACTTTTAAAGGGGTTTTCAACAGAATCCTCAAATCAAGCAGCGGGCTCTGCTGGGAGATGTAGGTGAGATCCAACTCAACGCGCTGGTCGAAATCGATATTGCTGCGCCCGGAGATTTGCCACAGGCCGGTCATGCCGGGGTAGATGCTCAGGCGCACAAGGTGTTTGTTCTTGTAGCGGTAGGCATTGAACGAAGTCGGCCTGGGGCCTACCAGGCGCATGTCGCCGGTCACCACGTTGAACAGGTTCGGCAGCTCATCGAGACTGGTGCGCCGCAGGAAGCCGCCGATACCGGTGATGCGCGGGTCCTTGTCGATCTTGAAATCGATGGCGTCGGTGCCGTGCTTGTTCAGGTGCCGCAGGGACTCCTTGAGTTCCTCGGCGTTGGTGACCATGGTGCGGAATTTGTACATGCCGAACATGCGGCCGCGGTAACCGGTGCGCTTTTGCACGAACATCACCGGCCCCGGGCTGGTGAGTTTGATGGCCAGCGCCAGCCCCAGCAGCACCGGGGAAATCAGCACCAGGATCAGCAGCGCGCCGAAGCAGGCCAGGACGCGGTTGGTGCGCGACAGGGTCCATGGCCGGCCACCTTCGCGACCGGTTATCCAGCCACAACCCTGCATGTGGATCGCGGCATCCATGCGCATGCGCTGTTCGGGGTCCAGGCGCTTTTCTCTACGCAAATTGCCAAGTGGCACACTTTTTTCGTGTTCAGACATAAATTCTCCGCAGAGTTCAGCCGTGTGCGGTATGGGGGACGCAGTCAGTAGTAAGAGCGGAACCAGGCAACGAAGCGCCCCAGTCCCTCGTCCAGTTCGATACGCGGTTGGAAATCGGTAGCGCGGGCCAGCTCACTGGCATCGGCGCAGGTGTTGAGGACATCGCCGGGTTGCAGGGGCAGCAGTTCGATCCGGACTTTTTGCCCCATGTGTTTTTCCAGCAATGCCAGATAGTCCTTGAGCTCTACCGGGTGCTGGCCGCCGATGTTGAAAATCCGCCAGGGTGCCATGCTCGTGGCCGGGTCTGGCTGTTCGCGGTCCCATTGAGCGTTGGCTTGCGGTGGGCGGTCGATCAGGCGTGTGATGCTCTCGATAATGTCGTCGATGTAGGTGAAGTCCCGCTGGTGCTTGCCGTAGTTGAACAGCTTCAGTGGCCGTTCTTCGGCGATGGCCCGGGCGAACTGGATCGGCGACATGTCAGGCCGTCCCCAGGGGCCGTACACCGTGAAAAAGCGCAGCCCGGTGCAGGGAATACCGAACAGGTGGCTGTAACTGTGGGCCATCAATTCGTTGGACTTCTTGGTCGCGGCGTACAGCGACAGCGGATGATCCACACCATCGTGCACCGAGTACGGTGTGTGCTGGTTGGCGCCATACACCGAACTGGACGAAGCGTAGATCAAGTGTTTGACCGGGTGGTTGCGGCAGCTTTCGAGGATGTTCAGGAACCCGCTCAAGTTGCTGTCCAGGTAGGCCCTGGGATTTTCCAGGGAATAACGCACCCCGGCCTGGGCCGCGAGGTGGATCACGATCTCCGGTTTTTCCCTGGCAAACAGTGCCTCGATGGCCGGTGTATCGGCCAGGTCAACCATTGAGAGCGGGAAAGGGCGTGCCTGCTCCTGCACCCAACGCACGCGATCGTGCTTGAGTTGCGGATCGTAGTAGCTGTTGAAGTTGTCGAGGCCGAATACCTGGTGTCCATCGCGCAACAGTCGCAGCACGCAATGGGCACCAATGAAGCCGGCTGCTCCGGTGACGAGAATCTTCATGGACGGACGGCCTCGGGCGTGATGCGGCGCAAGCCGATGCCACTGTAATGCAGGCCGGCGGCCGCCACCTGTTCCGGGCTGTACAGGTTGCGTCCGTCCACGATCACCCGTTTTCGCAGTTTGCTCGCCAGCCTGTCGAAGTCGACCACGCGAAAGTTCTTCCACTCGGTGCAGATCACCAGGGCATCGGCGTCTTCGAGTGTGTCATCGCGGGTGGCGCACAGATGCAGGTCGTCGCGGTAGCCGTAAATGCGCCGGCATTCGGACATGGCTTCCGGGTCGTAGGCTTGCACGCTCGCACCTTCGGCCCAGAGCGCCTCCATCAGGTTGCGGCTCGGTGCTTCGCGCATGTCATCGGTGTTGGGTTTGAACGCCAGGCCCCACACGGCGATGGACTTGCCGGCCAGTCCACCGGGAAATTGCGCCTTGAGTTTGCTGAACAGGATATGCCGCTGGTGGTCGTTGACGTCGGTCACGCTACGCAGCAACTTCAGGGACATTCCGGCGCGTTCGGCGGTGTGCAGCAGAGCGCGCAGGTCCTTGGGGAAGCAGGAACCGCCGAAGCCGCAACCGGGGTAGATGAAGTGGTAACCGATGCGCGGGTCCGAACCGATGCCTTTGCGCACGGCTTCGATATCTGCTCCCAGTAACTCGGTGAGGTTGGCCAGTTCGTTCATGAAACTGATGCGCGTGGCCAGCATCGCGTTCGCTGCGTACTTGGTCAACTCGGCGCTGCGGTTGTCCATGAACATCAATTTGTCGTGGTTGCGGCAGAACGGTGCGTAGAGCTCGCTCATCTGGCTGCGGGCTTCATCGTCAGCGGTACCGACGATGATCCGGTCCGGGCGCATGCAATCGGCCAGGGCACTGCCTTCCTTGAGAAACTCCGGGTTGGACACCACCCGTATCTTCAGCGAGCCTTTGCCGCTGCGCTGCAACTCTTCAATGGCAGTGGCACTGACCTGGTCCGCCGTGCCTACCGGCACCGTGGATTTGATGATCAGTGTGCGGTCGGCCTTCATGAAACTGGCAATCTGCCGGGCCACGTTCAGCACATGGCTGAGGTCGGCCGAACCGTCTTCGTCGGCGGGCGTACCAACGGCGATGAAGATCAGCTCGGCGTGCTCTACCGCATCGCTGGCCTGGGTGGTGAAGAGCAGGCGACCGGCCTTGATGTTTTCTTCAAGGGTGCCGCAAAGCCCCGGCTCACTGATCGGTGGCACGGCCTGTTGCAGTTGTCGGATCTTGTTCGGATCGATGTCGACACACAGGACGCGATGTCCGACATCGGCCAATGCAGCTGCTTGTATCAGGCCAACATAGCCCGTACCAAATACGCTCACGTCCATATCAGCGTGCCTCGTAAAACGGTGGAGAGTTGCAAAACAAGACTGTCAAAAGGGGGTATAGACCAGCCTCGGCAAACCGTGTCAGCGAACCAGTATGTTAAAGGGGCAAGACGCCCCCAAATGTGGGGCTATTGCCATCACTATTGGGTTTCACCCCTCCCGATTTTGACTGTTTGGCGAAAATCTCAAGAAAGCAACAACCTGCCGCAAGCCTTGAAATACAAGGGTTGTAGCTGCTTGGGGGTGTCAGGTTTGAGCCACCGGTTTAATGACGAGTGTTCACCGCGTCTGACAGTTCTTACGCACAGATGGCGCAATGCGAATGTTAAAAAATGTCCAACAATCTATTGATCAAGTGCCTGTCGAGTCATAGCAAATTCAATGATGCTGTCTTTGTCAGCCAGCCGCCTGTGAGCGGCTACGGGCGTTCATTCAATGGGCCGCCTAGGGTTCGCACGCGTGTGGTTTTTTATCGACCTTGCCGGGTTCGCCAGGCACCCGGTGCGCACCCCAGCCACCGCAGGCAGGCACGATTGAAGCTTTGCACGTCGCTGTAGCCCAGGCGGTCGGAAATCTCCACCAGCTCCAGGTCCGTTCCCTGCAAAAAGTCTTCGGCCCGGTAACGACGGTATTCGTCGAGCAACTCTGAAAAACTCCAGCCCAACGCCTTCAAGCGTCGGGCGGCGGTGCGCTCGAGCACGTGCTGGGTGGTACAGAATTGCTGCCAGTTGGCTTCGGCGAGGTTGCCGATCAAATGGTCGCAGACTTGCTCCAGCAAGGTCGGTTCGCTGTTGCGTCGGGTCTGCTCCAGCAGCTCGATCAGCGTGTGTTCCAGTTCATGATTGCCCGGCGTCAACGGGATGACGAACAGCTGTGGATCGAGGC
>RCUN01000881.1_pt1 | contig 12263 bp, 10 predicted proteins | sample 2166181 | NCBI WGS metagenome assembly RCUN01 (sample SAMN09932603, study PRJNA488358) | compost metagenome | feature: garden; material: soil; isolation source: compost soil in crotononitrile-enriched culture | place: Germany: Experimental Botanical Garden Goettingen | collected 2016-01-27 | reverse complement strand
GCCGAGGTCACTCTGAGCGACAACACCAGCCTCGGCGTCCAACTGTTCGGCTCGGACGTGCGCGGCGACGGCGTGCTGAGCGGCGGCACGGAGGGAATCCAGATCGGCGGCGGCGGCCTCCTGATGAGCTTCGTCGGGCCGGAGTTCCGCGCCCGGCTGAACGCCCAGGCGTCGAACAATCGCGTCAACATCCTACAGCGACCGCAACTGGTCGCGCGCAGCGGCGGCACGGCCCGCTTCCAGGTCGGCACCGATGTGCCGATCATCACCTCGCAACGCGCCACCAACACCCAGATCGGCGGCGACGGCACCGACATTCTGCAAAGCGTCCAGTATCGCCAGACCGGCGTGATCCTGGACCTGCAGCCCGTCGTCTATGGCGACCGCGTCGACATCACCATCAGCCAGGAAATCTCGGAAGTCGGAAAATCGACCAATCCAGCCATCGCCAGCCCGCCTATCCTGAACCGCAGCCTGACCACCCAGATCGCCATCACCGACGGCTGGACCGGGGTCCTGGGCGGACTGATCAGCAACAATTACACCAAGATCAACGACGGCATCCCCTTCCTCAAGGACATCCCGCTGGTGGGCTCTGCCTTCCAGAACAACTCGGTGACGGGGGCCCGGACAGAACTGCTGATCCTGATCACGCCGCACGTCCTGCGCGGCGACGAAGACATGGCCGACTTTGCGGACCGCTACGCCAGCGACATGAACGCCGCCTTCCGCACCGGCCGCGGCTGGTCCTATACGCTGACGCCCTTCAACGTCGGCTTTGGGGTGCGGGGGGTCGGCTTCGACCTGCCGACGCCGAACCGGCCGTCGGATCGTCGAGCCGCCGAGGCGCCGGTTGCGGCGCCGTCTGGACCGGCGGCTGAATCTGACGTCATCGTCGCGCCGGCTGCGGAGCCCGCCGCCGACTGAGGCGTCAGCCCTCGGACTGAAGGCGCCGCCAACCGAGACGGTCGAACACCAGCGGCGCCGGCGGACGTCCCTGGGGTCGTTCGACGCCAACGGTGACGCGATACAGCTGCACCTCATAGGCGCCGTCGCCGGCCGGGAAGCCGGCGTTGACGCGACGCTCGCTCTTTGGCTCGGCCGACCAGACGATGGTGTCGCCGCCCGGCAGTTCGATCCGTCCCTGCGGCTGCTGCATGGGATTGAGGTTTCGGGTCAGGGCCAGGGCGTTTTCCTGCGAAGCGACCTGTTCGATGGCCTGGGCCGCGCGCTGCTGGCTGCGCGCCATCTGGATCTGCAGTTCGAAGATGGCCATCAGCGTCATGGAGGCGATGGCCAGGGCCACCAGGGCCTCGATCAGGCTGAAGCCGTCGCGGCCGCTTCGCATCAGACGACGCCTTCGTAGACGCTCGACAGGGCCAGAACCAGCGACAGGGCGACGAAGCCGACGACGATCGAGATGACGGCGATGGCCATGGGCTCCAACAGGGAGGTCATCCGCTTCATCCGGTCGCGCAGCCGGGCTTCGTAGTTGTCGGCCATGAAGCCGAACATGGCGCCGATGGCCCCCGACTTCTGGCCCGCGCGCAGCAGGCTGAGGTCCATGGCCTCCAGCCCGGTGTGCGCCCCCAGCGAGGCGTCCAGCGTCAGCCCCGCGCGCAGGTCGCTGTCCAGCAGGTCCAGCCCCTGGCGGAAGGGGCCGATCGGCACGGCCGCGCGCGCCAGGGCCGCCGCCGACAGCAGGGGCACGCCGTTGTTCAGGGCGAAGGCCGTCAGCCGCGCCCAGGACGCGATCTCGCGCGCCTGGATCACCGCCCCGACCACCGGCAGGCCGTGGGCGACGGTATAGGCGCGCTCGCGGATGGCCTTGTTGGAGACGATGAAGACCACGGCGGCGATCAGCAGCGCCGCGGCGACGCCGACCAGGCCGAGGTTGGCGTTGGCGAACTCGCCGGTCTCCAGCACCCAGCGCGACATGGCCGGGATGTTGTCGCGGTCCTCGCCGATCATGGCGCCGAAGCGCGGCACCACCTGAGTGAAGATGAAGCCGATGGCGGCCACGCCAGCGAAGCCCAGAAATCCCGGATAGGTCATGGCGTTGGCGAAGTCGCGCTGCAGCCGGTCCTCATAGGCCATCTGTTCGGCGGCCTCCTTCAGCACCTCGGCGATGCGGCCCGAAGCCTCGCCGACCCGCGCCATGGCATAGACGTAGTCGGGAAACCCGGGGACGTGTTCGGTCAGCGCATCGCCCAGCGAATCGCCGCGCCGCAGGGCGCCGATGGCAGCCTGGAACTGGCGCTTGCCTTTGCGGGCCTGCATGCCTTGCGCGACCGTGTCGAGCGCTTCGAGCAGGGAGACGCCGGCCTCGAGCATCAGGGCCAGCTGGCGCAGCACCAGGACCCGTTCGCCAGTCTTCAGCCCGCGCTCGCGGCCCTCGGCCTTGGCGGCGGCGGCCGGCTTGATGCGCACGACGGTCATGCCGTCGGCGGCCAGGCGACGCATGGCCACGGCCTCGTCCACCGCCCCGATCACGCCCTTGACCATCCGCCCGTCCCGCCCGGCGGCCTCATACTGGAAGGTGAGTTGGTCGGTCATGGCCTAGAGCCGCCGGAAGCAGGCCATGCGCTGTCCGCGCGGATGCTCCCAGTCGCCGATCGGCTCGAACGCCCAGAGCGCCGCATCGACCGCCCAGGCCAGGTCGTCGAGCCGATAGTGATAGGGGTCCTGATAATCGTAGGTCGTGATCCCCCCGTTAGGCTGGGCGATCGGCGCAAACAGGTCCTGGCCGTCCAGGCACTCGAAATACGTCACGAAGAACCGGCCGCCCGACGCCATGTGCGGCGCCAGGTTGTGCAGGCAGCGGCGCAGGTGGTTCAGCGGCAGGTGGGTGAAGACCGACTGGGCGATGGCGAAATCCATCGGCTGGGTCAGGAAATCAAAGCTGAAGTCGGCGTTGACGCCAAAATGGCTCCACGGCGTCCGCGCGCGCTGGGCGTCGGTCAGTTCCTGCTCATAGCCAGCCCGGATCAGGACTTCGTTCAGGTCCGAGCCGAAATAGTGTTCGGCCTCCAGATACGCGACCGCCCGTGCGCCGAGCCGCAACGAACCGCAGCCGACGTCCAGCAGGCGGTGTCCCGGCTGCATCCCCTGGGCGATGAGAAAGCCGATCTGCAGGTCGCCGATCTCGTCCCACAGGCCGCCGATCGCCTCGCGGTGGCGACCGTCGCGCACGTCGGCGTGCATCGCCGCCTGATCGTAATAGCCGCTATGAGACACTGGACGCTCCTTCGGCTCCGGCGATTCGATAGACTTCAGACAAGGCCGTCTCGCCGCGGCGCGCCTTCAGATAGCCGTCGTCGGCGAAGCTGAGGAAGCCCTCGGCGCGGGCGGCGGCGGTCAGCTGATCCTCGTCGGCCGAAGCGCGCATTCCTGCGATTAAGGCCGGCGACATGGGGGCCAGCTCATAGACGCCGACCCGGCCGCGGAAGCCGCTGCCGCCGCACTTGCCGCAGCCGACGGGCTCGCGCCAGGCGGCGGGCTCAGCCTCTGCGACGGCGCGCAGATGGGCGGGGATGGCCTGTTCGTGGGCGGCGGCCTCGGCGGGGTCGGCGGGGCGGGCGCAGTCGTCGCACAGGCGGCGGATCAGGCGCTGGCCCGCCACGCCGCGCATGACGTCGGCCAGCAGATAATCCTCGATGCCCAGGTCGAGCAGACGCGGAATGGCGGCGAGCGCCGTGTTGGTGTGGACGGTCGAGATGACCATGTGGCCGGTCAGGGCGGCCTGGACGGCGATGCGCGCCGTCTCGGGGTCGCGGATTTCGCCGATCATGATGACGTCGGGGTCCTGGCGCAGGATGGAGCGCAGGCCGGCGGCGAAGGTCAGGCCGATCTCGGCGCGCACCCGCACCTGGATGACGCCGGGCAGGTCCAGTTCGACCGGATCCTCGACGGTGATGATCTTGCGCTCGCCGTCGTTCAGGTGGGTCAGCAGGCGATAGATGGTGGTGGTCTTGCCCGAGCCGGTCGGGCCGGTGATCAGGAAGACGCCGTTGGGGTGTTCGGCCAGGCGCAGGAAGCCCGCTTCCTGCGCGGGGCTGACGCCCAGTTCGGACAGCAGCGGCAGGCGGCTGGTCTTGCCCAGCAGGCGCAGGACGATGGATTCGCCCCAGGAGCACGGCAGGGTCGAGACGCGCAAATCCACCTCCTGCCCCGAGACGCGGATCGACTGGCGCCCGTCCTGGGGCAGGCGGCGCTCGCCGATGTCCATGCCGCTGAGCAGTTTGATGCGCGAGCAGACGGCGTCGAAGTTCGAGCGCGGGGCGCTGCGGGCGGTGGTCAGGACGCCGTCGATGCGCATCCGCACCAGGAAGCGGTCCTCATACGGCTCGACGTGCACGTCCGAGGCGCGGCGGGTAAGGGCCTCGGCGAAGACGGCGTTGACGAAGTCGATGACCGGCGCTTCCTGCGCCAGTTCGCGCAGGCGGGCCGCGTCGGCGCCGGCGCCGCCCAGGCCGGCGTCCAGGGCCGGGGCGCGGTCGCGGGTCAGGTCCTCGGCCAGAGCCTCGATCAGGGCGCGCGGGGCCAGGAAGAAGGCGACGGGTTCCGAGGTCGCTTGGCTGATTCGCTCGGCCAGGGCCGGGTCCAGGGGCTGGACGGCGGCGCAGAGGATGCGCGACGCGCCCTCGTCGTCGTCGCGCCAGGCGACGGCTTCGCGGTCGGCCCACCAGGCCAGGGGCGAGCCGATCTCGTCGAGGAAGGCGGAGATGCGCTCGGGCGCGGGGCCGGCCTCGGGCGCCAGGATGGGCAGGTCCAGCTGTTCGGACAGCACGTCCAGAAGCTGGGCTTCGGACAGGGCCCCCAGGCGCACCAGGTTGAGGCCGATCGGGCCGCCGTTCTGCGCCTGCAGCGACAGGGCGTTGGCCACGTCGGCGGGGCGAATCAGGCCGCGTTCGACCAGGACCTCGCCCAGGCGCGGGCGCGCCAGCGACCGAGCGGCGGCGAAAGTCCCCATGGAACGGCTCAGCCCTTCAGTTCGGGCATGAGGCCGTCGACGATCGCGCGCATGCCGGTCGACGCGGGAACCATGGCCCGTAGGAAGATCAGGGTGTTGGCCGCGTGTTCGCGGAAGGTGAAGCTGGCGTTGTTGAAACGGCAGTTATCGAAGGTCGGCGGCACGCCGCCGTCATAGGTCAGGACCGCGTCGTTGAAATCGACGTTGCGGAAGACATGGCCATCCAGGGCGACTTCGCCGGTCAGGGTTTGATCTTTGAATTCGGCCATTGGGCCCTCCGACTGAAACAGATCCGACTGATAGCCGCTGAAGCCCCTGACGCGCAAAAGAAAAGGGGAGAGCCGAAGCTCCCCCCTTCCCTGTCTGAGCAGTAAGCTTAGTCTTAGTTGGTCGGCTCAGCGCCCGAGGCGTTGCGGCCCAGGGAGACTTCCGACAGAGCGCCGTTGACGGTGCTCTGGACGAAGCGACGGACGATCAGGTCCGACGGCTGGCCTTCGACGGTGATGCGGATGTCGCCGCGACCGAAGTCGGCGCCCAGGATCGACTGCAGCGAACCCGAGGACAGGACCAGTTCGCCGCCCTTGGCGATCGACGGAGCGACCTGAACCAGAGCCGTGCTGGCCGGAACGCCGGCCGAGCTGGTCAGCAGTTCGACCGAAACCGGGCCGGTGGCGCCGGCGCCGATGTTCGACATGCGGATCACGGTGTTGCTGGTCGAGGTGGTCGACAGAGCGCCCGAGGCGACCCACGGGATCAGGTAGGACGCGCCTTCGCGGGTGATCGACTGGATCGGCGTGGCGGCGACGGCCAGAGCCGCAGCCTTGTAGCCGGCAGCCGTCAGATCGGCGGCGATGGTGTAGGTCGACGCCTTGATCACCGGCGCCGTGCCTTGCTCGGCAGCGGCGATGGTGTGGGTGGCGGCGCCGCCGGCGACGGAGGCCGTGGCCGTTCCGCTGCCCTTGGTGGCTTCGGTGAAGGTCGTCGCGCCGTTGGCCTTGATGTCCACGGTCGAGAAGTCGCCCTTGGCCGTCAGCTTGACCGCGGTCACTTCGGTATCGGCGGTGACCTTGGTCACGTCGTCGATGCCCTTGGCGTAGCCGGCCACGGCCACCTTGACGGTGCCCAGAGCCTTGTCAGCGGTCAGAGCCTTGAACTTCGAGGCCAGCGTCGCATAGGTCGGGACGGCGTCGGCTTCGATCGTGACCGTGATCGCGTTCTTGAAGTCGATCAGGTTGGTCTTGGTGGCCGACACGTAGGTCGAGGCGATGCCGCCGTCGATCGGGGTGCCCAGCTCGGTCTTCAGGCCGGCTTCGAAGTTCACGGCCGTGTTGGTGCCGTCCAGCTTCGTCGGCAGGACGAAGTGCATCGGCACGGCGTTGGTGCAGCCGCCCAGGTTCGAGACCAGGAAGGTCACGGTCTTGTCGGTGGCGGCGCCGCCGGTCGAAACCGTGGTGGTCGGGGCGCAAGCGCCGTTGGCGACGACGGCCCCGGCGGTCACGGCGGTGCCGAAGGTGGCGCCGCCTTGAATGTTGACGGTCAGCAGGGCGTTGCCGGTCGGCAGGATGGCGCCGGCCGAGGGCGTCAGCACCAGGCCGGTCGAACCCGACAGGGCCGTGCCCTTGATGTCGAAGTCGTTAGCCAGGACGACCGGAGCCTTGACGGTCGCGGAGCCGACGGTGCCGGCCGCCAGGGTGCCCGCGTGGGCGCCGCCGGCGACGGCGATAGTCGTCAGCGCCACAGCGCCGAGGAGAGTTTGCTTCTTCATTGGGATCCCCCAAAAGGTCCAAAAACAGCCAGATTTGCAGTCATTGAGGCGAATTCAGCTGACCGCATTATGCCGCCCGCTACCCTCAGACCAACGCTTCATGACCTGTGACGGCGAAACAGTCAACCACCCCCTGTGGGTTGAATTGCTGTCGTTTTATGACCGACGCCGAAACAGTGCTCCAGATGTCACAATTAGAATAGCGGTAGTAAACGACTTATAGCTCAGCTTTTCCGGCTGTGTCGAGAATGTGTTCGAATTTCGTTAATGGAAACACCGAGTTTCTCAAGCAATGGCCATTCCCGCCCCATGAAGCCCTCAGCAATCCGCGTCAGTTCGGCCAGATTTTCCTCGGCGGTGGAAAAAGCCTGACCGTCGCGCGTCATGACGCGGCCCTCCGCTCTCAACCCGTCCCACACCTGCTGCGCGGCGCCGGCCGCCGTGGCGGCGCCGCTTTGAAGCGCGCCAAGAAGCCTCAGCGCCATGTGATCGGCCGTCATCCCCCCGCCCGTGACCGGGGACGCGAGACAGGACACGGCGTCGCTGTAGCGGGCACGCTCGATCACGGCGGCGTTGAGCCGCCGAGCCGAGGCCGCGGCCGCCTTGATCCCCGCTTCATCCTGGACCGGGGCCAGGTGATTTAGGCTGATAAGAACGAAAATGGCCTGGACCACCTGCATCGGCTGCACGCCCTGAGGCGCGACCGCCGCGATCAGATCGGCGATTCGGTGGGGTAGATTGTCGCCAAGGATCGCCAGAAGAGGTTTGTAGGCGGCTTCCTGCAAAGTGACGTCGCGCCCTGCGATCTTGGCCTTCAAATCAACTACGCCGGCGTCGCAAGTCAGCACCACTCGATGACGCCCCAGAATCTCCATCCCCTGAGCCGCGGGAACTTGCTCGCCGCCCTTGATCCAGATGTCGCGCCGGAACTGCTGATTGACCATGAAGTCGCGGGTCAACTGCGTTAGGGCGTCGTTGGGAGCTGCCTCGAGCAAAGCCTGCTGTTCGGGCGTCATCCATATGTCATCCAGCAAGTCGGCGTAGTTCGCCGAACAGGCGAAAGTCAGTTTCGCCTCGGAGAGCGCCTCGGCGATCTCCGTGAAGTACATGGGACGCCAGTTCTGGTTGAAATACTCATGCGCCAGATAGCGCGGGTCCATTCCCTTAAGCTTTTCGAAACGCTCCGGGATGGATGGATTCATGACAGCGTAGCCGGGTTGAGCGGCAAACAGTCTCTCGACATGGTTCAAGGCCGCCTCGACCTTGGCCCCGGAATCCGCCGCTCGCGGCGACATATAACGGGCGTGCTGCACGAATAGTTCGCGCATCGGCATCGCCGCCGCCCATCCCGGCAAGGTGTTGTAGCTAATGTAGACGATGCCCCCCACGCGCAGCTTGCGGCGCAGGAAGTCGACGATCAGAGCCCGGTTCTCGTCCGAGACCCAACTCCAGATGCCGTGCAGGCAGACAAAGTCGAAGTCAGGAAGGTCGGTCCGAGCGAAGAATTCGGCAAAACTCTCGTCGGTGAGTTCGGCGCCCGATCCGGCTTCTGCGGCCAAGCCCTGTGCAAAACAGGCGTGCGACGGCAGGAAGTCATTGCCGTACCATTTCACCTCGCCCTCGGCGGCGGCGTGGATATTTATGGAAACACCCTGGCCAAAGCCGAGCTCGCAAGCGTTGCGTATTTTCGGGGGCGCATAGCCCGCGTTTATCAAGGCCAGGGAGAGGCGGATTGGATTGAGTTCGGAATAGTATTGGCTGCTATAGCCGATGTCCGCCACATAACCCGCGGTCCAGTCCATTCGATCGCTCCCCTTGCATTTGCAACCTAGCCGTTACCCGTTAAGGCGGTCGTTGAAAACAGGAACGGCCCCGCTGGGAATGGAAAACCGATGAGCGTTCGCGACTTCAGCAATCAGCAGGCCTTGGAACTGCCGGCGGGCGCCGGCCACTACCGCAGCTTCGTCGGGCCGGCCTATCGCTATGACCTGCTGGGCGGCTCGCAGTTCTCGCTGCTGTACCTGCTGGGCATGCGCGAGCACCATAAGCTGCTGGACTTTGGCTGTGGTTCGTTGCGACTGGGGCGGATGGCCATACCCTATCTGGCCGCGGGCAAGTATTTCGGCGTCGAGCCCGAAGCCTGGCTGATCGCGGACGGGCTGGCGCGCGAGATCGGCCGCGACATCCAGGAGATCAAGCGGCCCCGCTTCGATTACAACACCGACTATCGCACCGACGTCTTCGGCGAGACCTTCGACTTCATTATCGCCCAATCCATCTTCTCGCACACCGGCGACGAGGCGACGAGAAAGGCGCTGCAGTCTTTCGCCGGGTCGCTGAGCGAGACCGGCCTCGTGGTCGCCAACTGGCTGATTGGCGAGGAAACGGCGGAACTCGCGCCCGAAACCTGCGGCTGGGTTTATCCTGAATGCGTGCCCTTCGCGCGCGGACGGGTCGAGCGGCTGGCCGCCGAGGCCGGGCTGGCGATCCGGTTCTGCCCCTGGCCCCACGGCGGGGGCCTGAGCTGGTTCGTGCTGGCCCGGTCGGTCGAGGTCCTGCCGACGGAAGACGAGCTGGCGCGTCTGGCCGTGCCGCCGCTGACGCGGCCCTAGCGCTCGCCTTCAGTCAGGCCGCGCAGATAGCGGCCATAGGCGTTGTCGCCCATGGCCGCCGCCAGCCGCTCCAGCCGGGCGGCGTCGATGAAGCCCTGACGCCAGGCGATCTCTTCGGGGCAGGCGATCTTGACGCCCTGGCGCTGCTCCAGGGTGCGGACGAACTGGGCCGCGTCGATCAGGCTGTCCGGCGTCCCGGTGTCCAGCCAGGCGTAGCCCCGGCCCATGCGCTCGACCGACAGCTGGCCGCGCTCGAGATAGGCGCGGTTGACGTCGGTGATTTCCAACTCGCCCCGCCTCGAGGGCGTCAGGCCGGCAGCGATGTCCACAACCTGCTCATCATACACATAGAGGCCGGTGACGGCCCAGTTGGATCGAGGGCTCGCGGGCTTTTCCTCCAGCGAGCGCGCCCGGCCCTCTGCGTCGAACTCGACCACGCCGTAACGGCCTGGATCGTTGACATGATAGGCGAAGACGGTCGCGCCCGACGGCCGGGCGAAGGCGGCGCCGAACAGGTCGGTGGCGCCGTGGCCGTAGAAGATGTTGTCGCCCAGGATCAAGGCCGACGGTCCGCCCGCCACGAAGTCCGCCCCGATGACGTATGCCTGAGCCAGCCCCTCGGGCCGCGGCTGTTCGGCGTAGGCGATCGCCACGCCCCACTGGCCGCCGTCGCCCAGAAGCGCCTCGAAGGCGGGCCGATCGCGGGGCGTCGTGATCAGCAGGATGTCGCGCACCCCCGCCAGCATCAGCGTCGTCAGGGGGTAATAGATCAACGGCTTGTCGTAGACCGGCATCAATTGCTTGGAGACCGCCGCCGTCATGGGATGCAGGCGCGAACCGGCGCCTCCCGCCAGGATGATCCCCTTCATGCCCGCTCCCGTTCGAATGCCGCTGCCCAATCCGCCACCCTTGAGCGCCAGGACGGCAGACGATAGCCAAAGTCGTTCTGGAAAGCGGAACTGTCCAGCCTGCTGTCCGCCGGGCGCGCAGCAGTTGCGCCCCAATCGGCCGATGTGACGGAGCGAACCGCCGGAGCCTCCTCGCCGGTCCGCGCGGCCCAGGCCGCCGCCGCTGCGGCGGCGATGTCATGCCACGTGGCTTCAGCGGCCCCTGCGACATGATAAAGCCTCCTGATCGCGCCGCCCTGCGCCTGGCGAAGAGCGATATCTCGCAAGGCGCGAGCCAGATCATCGACGTCGGTGGGCGTGCCGATTTGATCGCTGACCACGTCGAGCGCCTTTCCTTGTCGCGCCCGCGCCAGGATGGCGGGAATAAAGCCGGCGCGGCCGCTAAGCAGCCAGGACGTGCGGACGACAACCGCCTCGGCCGCGCCGCCCAGCACCTGCTCTTCGCCTCGAAGCTTGCTGCGGCCATAGGCGTTTAGCGGGTCAGTTGGGTCCGTCTCGCGATAGGGCCGGCCCAGCGCGCCCGAGAAGACGAAGTCGGTGGAGACGTGAAGCAGCTTCACGCCGTGGCGGGCGGCGACGCCGCTGAGTATCTCGCACCCTCGATCATTGACGCCCAGGACGGAGGGCGAAGCCTTCTCGGCGAGATCAACCGCCGTATAGGCCGCCGTATTGATCACGACCGCGGGGGCCAAGGCCGCGATCACGGCGTCCACCTGCCCGGCGTCGCAGATGTCGAGCGCCTGCCGAGGGAGCGCGACGACGTCCGTGCCCACGGGCCAGTCGCAACCGGCCAGGGCGCGGGCGACCCCGCCCCCTCCCCCCGTCACTAATATGGACCGGGTCCCAGGCTTGGACCTAGTGCTCACTCTGCGGCGATCGCGGCGTGATCATCTCGGGCGCGCGACAGGCGACGCTCGACCACCATCGCCTTGATCATACCCTCGAGCGTGCCGGTGATCCGGTGCCAGTCATGCATCTCCAGCCAGCGCGCCATGGATTGCTGAACGCGGCTCCGCTCGCTCGGGGAGTCCAGCAGGCGCTCTATGGCGCGCGCCAGCACGTCGGGCTCATTGCTCTCGACCAGGGCCACAGCGTCCGCCACGTCGGAGAAGATCTTCACCGGCGTCGCCAGGAGCGGTGTCAGGCTGGACATGGCAACGCGCACGGCGCCGCTGACGGAATCGCCGGTCTCGTCATAGGGCAACACCAGCAGATCACAGCCCGACAGGAGGCGCTGAATATCCTCGACCGCCATGAAATCCGTGTGCCATTCGATGGCGTTCGCCATCCCGACCTCACGAGCTACGCGCCGGGCATGATCGATCGCGGAATCCGAAATGCCGCCCGTGAAGCGTGCGTTGACCAAGCGCAGCCGCAGCCCAGGCCAGCGCGCCTTCAGCCTGGCGGCAGCACGGATGAGACTGTCGATCCGCTTGTGGTCGAAGAAGAAGCCGTGACAGCCGATCACCGGCGCGCTCGTCGGGCCCAATTCGCGGATCACGGGCCCGGCCGTAGTGGGCCGCAGGGCGCCATGCGGAAGCAGGGCCACGTTATCGACCAGCCCCCAGTGCTTAAGCTCGTTCAGGTCGCCTACCGTGTGGACCAGAACGCGGTCAAAGCGCGACAACCCATCCAGCACGAAGCGCCTTTCGTCCTCCGCCAGGAGCGCGAGGCTGCGCACGGTATGCAGCGTCACGATGCTGACGCGGTCGGCGAACTCATCGGCCATGGCCAGTCTCGCCAGGTCCTTCCAGACGATCAGGCCGTCCTGATGCTGGATGACGACGGCTTCGGCATCCTCATGCGCGATCACCGCCAGCAGACGGTCCACGGCGAAATTGCCTCCGGTCCGCCAAGCCGCGACATGCCTCACCTCATCGGTCGTCGCCGCCTCGAGAATGCGGTCATCGGCCAGCATGGTCATTTCCGCGCGGGCGGCGGGGCTCATGTGCTCGAGCAGGAAGCGCGAATACTCGGCGATGCCGCAACGCACCGCCCAGGTAGAG
>RCUN01000878.1_pt1 | contig 12292 bp, 18 predicted proteins | sample 2166181 | NCBI WGS metagenome assembly RCUN01 (sample SAMN09932603, study PRJNA488358) | compost metagenome | feature: garden; material: soil; isolation source: compost soil in crotononitrile-enriched culture | place: Germany: Experimental Botanical Garden Goettingen | collected 2016-01-27 | reverse complement strand
TATTCTCGGCAACTTTCCATATTTTTGACATAGGAGCACCAGCTTGACGGGCCTCCATGACAATCTGCGCGGACTCCTCTATCCGCTTGCATTCGTCCATACCTGTGTTTGATGGTGCTGCTTGGGCGATCGCAAAGGGAAAGCCTACGAAACACGCGAGACTGAAGACTATCTTTTTAGAAGTTGAGTGCAAGGCAGTACCTCCATGTGCGTATGTATCGACTCTAGCATGGCGCACGGCCACCATTAGAGAATCAATCCTCGGGATCACTCTCTTCTTCTGGCTCACACCTGGCTATAAGCTCAGCGATAGTTTCTGCGATGAAGTCCGCGTTTCCAGTGATCACAGCCAAGTGATCGTCAATGCGATTGGACACCTCCGTGGAACCGCGCTGATCAATCCAAATGCCGATCTCTTCAACGGCACAGCCCAAGGCCATGATGTTCTGGTTGAGACGGTGGAGTAGGGCGGGGGTGAGGTCGTCTGCCATGGCTGTTCCTCCAATTCATAAGGGAAAGCGTAGCTCAGCGGCCAAACTCACGCGGTGTGCAGATCGCAGGCAAAGAAAAGCCCGCGTGGGGAGCGCGGGCTAAATGAATCACGAAGGAGCTGAAATCACCGTAGTCGGTTGACCGTGAAAAACTTGTGAAAGCCCTAACTAAAAAAGGTCAGCCCCGCACAAGGTAGACCTGCGGATCGCATGCTATAGCTTTACCTTCGGCATCTATTGATGGATGGGGAAATGAACACTAATGAGTTTGGCATGAAGGCATGGGGAGTTATCACTGTTGTGCTCGCGCTTGCTGCGCTTGCCGTGGTGATTGCGGGTGGCTTGCATCTTGGGCCCGAGAATTTGTTTGTGAAGGACACTCCACAATGGATTGCGGGTCTGTACTTGGCTCTCATTGATTGCGGAACGGTTGTGGCAGGGGTTTTGGGATTCAGCGGCCTTGCGTGGTCTAATTTTTACAAGGCGTCCGCTGGAATCAAGGATGAGTCAGAATGAAAAAGCCCGGCGCAAGGCCGGGCTTTTTGTTCATTTACAAGTTCCACCCTTGTGGTGGGAGCCCGTACCACCCGTTGGGTGCGTGCCCTTAGGGCAAGCCGAGGCTGAAACTGAAATGATTGAGAGAAGTGCGACGAGCCCAGCGATTGCGATCTGTTTCATCATGCCTCCATGCACTGCGAGATGCAGTAGAAGGTTATCGGCGTAATGCGACGGATCTTGAAACAAGAAGCCCGGCGCTAAGCCGGGCTACTCTTCAAACTAGGCGTAAGGGCGCCCTAGCGGATGCCTGATTTGAGTTGTCAGGCCCGCCCAGGACCCCTTGTAACAGCGAGTCGACTTCATCAAGCGGCAGGCAGAGCTGTGCTGCGATGGAGTCCTTGGTATATCGGTCCTTCCATAGCTCTTCAAGCACCATCTTCCAGAGTACAGATCTTTCGCGAGGACTTGGGTCGGGCTCTACAGATCTGTACCCTGCGGAGGCCATTTGCTTACACAGCTCTCGGTAATGCCAGTCTGTTAGGAGTCCAACGTCTTTAGCTGTGCGCGCCAAAGCAACGACTGACACTCCCCATCTCTTTTTTCCGGATATAAGGGTTCTAATGGATGGTGACGCAGTGAGCTGGGATACAACATCTTCTCTTGGCATTAAAAAATGAGATGCGAAGGTGTCTGCCTCTTTCTCGACTTCTCGGCCTTCAGGATATCCATGAGAGTGCATTAATAAATGCCCGAGTTCATGAGCTGCATCAAACCTGCTGCGTTCCGCAGACTTCATCGTATTCAGGAAAATGAACGGAGTTCCATCTCTCCAAAAGGAAAAAGCATCCACGTTTTTACCTTCTGACAGGGTAAAGACCCTGACCCCTTTAGACTCCATTAACTTTATAAGGTTGGGGATTGGCCTGAATCCGATCCCCCAATGTCTGCGAATGGACGCCGCTGCGGACCCTGGGTCTTCCGACCTAAGCTCTGGCAAGTCCGGTGAAGGAAGGTTGAATTTTCCAGAAACCCACTCATTGAAAATATAACCCAATGAGCCACTGGCTATTGCAGCATCAGCCTGCCTTGCTGTCATGGCTTTGAGGCTTCTGAAACTGACCTCTTTTTCATTCAGCTCATCGATATCGTCCATGTAAAAGAAGCTGACGGGGTAACCTAAAGCTCGCGCCAGCGCTTCAATAGTGTCGTCTCCCGGGCATGTAATCACCCCCGTATCAATACGGGTCAACGTAATGCTGGAGATCCCTGCCATCTCAGCAAGTTGTTTTTTAGTAAGCTGCCTGCGCTTTCTAGCCAAAGTCAGCCTTGATAGGTTAAGAGTTGCCATTTTGCTTCTTGCTGATAAAGATTTCAGCCTCGTCTACATGATCGTCGGCGAGTGCTTCGCCCAACGGCTTATCGTCTACAGGCTCATCCGTGACAAATATCCGTTCAAAAAAACCTTCGAACTGATCTGATGCGAAAGGTTTTGGCCTAGAAACCTCAACTTGAATACGATCTAAGTGGGCGGCAACGCAAACAAACCATATCACCGGGAATGCGCCAGCAGCTTGAGGGGGCGCCCCTAACTCATCGTTGCTGAACAAGCCTCGCTGATAAGGTAGGGAGACTAGCAGTCTCGTACCTTCACCCCGCTCAGAAATTGCGTTGGGAGCAACATTCCCGCAAGCGCGGTCTACGTTTTGAAAGCCAACCATTAAACCAAGGTCGGCACTGTATACGAGCTCAATGTTGTTGAATTTCCTAGCTACCCATCCCTGCGGCATGGCTTTAAGCCGGAGACGCATTTGACGGATACCTTCTTGGTAAGCGCGCGTTCCAGGGAAGTTGATCGCATCAATCCCCTCTAGGTACTCAGAGCGTGCAGCCACTACCGATCTGGCGATGTGGACGACGGCTTCTCGCGTCATCCCTAGGGATTGGAGTGCGTCCACCACAGAGGTTGGCTTATCAATGATTAGCGCTTTTTCATCAGGCATCTTTATCTCGCATGCTAATTTTCTGTACCTACATTGTAGGCGTAAAAAATTAGCATGCAATAGTGAGCGGAGCCATTTGGTCGGGCAGTGTTCGCATTATAGAGATGCGCTATCCTACAAATCTTCCCCAGTATCTAGCTGGGGTTACTGATCCATCACAACCCTTCCTGCCTTCACCTCATCAGCTTATGCGGTCAGCCTGACATCGCAATTCTCAGCGCCACTGCTGCCTCTAGCAGCTTTTGCGCCTGCGTCGAGACGGATCTAGCTAAATCCTCATTCCCAGATTCTTTTAGCGTTGCTGCCAAATCGAGCAGCTTCCCCACCTCAGTCTCGATGGTGCGGACGGATTCGCCTATCTGGTATTGAAGTGAGTGAGCCATACGTTCAATCCTCCAGATCGGTTACAAATCCTCACTGCACACCGCACCGCTTCAATAAGTCCACAGCGGTCTTCAATGAAGAACCCTGCGGCTTTCGCCAATCCTGATCCGGTCCAGCGCCCGGTTCAATGCATCCAGGGCATCGAGGAGGGATTTCGCCTCAGCTTCTCGACCATCTCCCCATAAACGTTCAGCCATTTTGTTCAGGGCCTGGATTGATCGCTCAATGTCAGCAGCGGTTGCGGTAGTGGTATCTGGCTGCTTCTTCGGCATGGTCAGAACTTCTGAAGCGCCCGCACCACAACACCAACAATCCGGCAATCTTCGGTAAAGGGCTCAATCCGCCAGGCAGGGTTCAGCGGTTTTAAGAAGAGTTTCCCACCATCATTGACCAGCTTCTTAAAGGTCGCTTCATTGCTGTCCGGCAGTTTGGCAACTACCAGCTTGCCCGGTGTGGCTTCTGCCTCGGTATCTACCAGGATCAGCGTGCCTTCGGTAATGCTCTGTCCGACAGGCGAGGTCATCGAGTCGCCTTTGACTTCGAGCCAGAAAGCTGGACCTTTTGAGTCGTATTCGGAGAATTCGTAGCGATCGGAAAAGCCGGCCGGGTAGGGTTCAACTGCTTCAGCCCATGTGCCGGCGGCAACCCAACTGATGACCGGATAACGAAAGGACTCTACTGGCTGACGGGACTCTCCGATGTTTGAGCCGTTGCCGGCCACGGTAGTCATTGGACCAATGTTTTCCGATAACCAAATAGCACTCACCCCACACGCGTGCGCAATCTTCGGAAGATGCGCGCTTTGTAGGTTCTTACCTGTCTCTAGCTGCGAGATCACAGGCTGCTCGACCCCTACCTTTAAGGCGAGAGCTTTCTGCGTCAGCTTGGCGTGATTTCTTGCGGATTTGATTCGTTCGGCGAGTGTGCTCATCAGCTGAAATTTATAAGTTCCCTTATCGGCTTGCAAATAAGTGTCCTTCTACTTAGGATATAAGCAGGCTTATTAGGAGGGCTCTCATATGACCCCTATCGAAAGGCTCGTCGACTTCTTCGGCGGGCAAACCAAAACCGCTTTGGCGCTCGATGTTTCGCAGGCCGCAGTTTCGTACTGGGTTGCCGGCATTCATCCAATGGGCGCTGAAAAGGCATTTAAGGCCGAAGAGCTGACCGGCGGGAAAGTTACGGCCCGCGAATTGTGCAAGCGCCAAAAGCGCACACAAACAGCGGCTTAACCGAGCGGCTTTCGCTTCGTGGCGAGGGAGACGGTTGCGCGTTCAAAGCCGCGTAGCTCGTCCGTGCCGAGCCGATCCCGCAGAGGATCAGCGATCCGTTCGAACGCAGGCCACAGCCTGAGCTGAGACGACAAAGGAAGGGTGGAAGCCAAGGCAACCATCAAGCAGCAAAGGGCGGCTATCTCGCCTTGTAATTCGGAATGAGTGGTCATGGATAAGTCCCTGATCAGTTGATGACCAGATCATCGCTTTGTTGGCGTAACGCCACCACGGAAACAAATTTGAGGTTTTACGAATGGAAGATTTTCTGCGGGCCTGCCAAAGCTCTGTTCTGGATAACGAGGCCAAAGCACTGGCGGCAAAGATGGGCGTTCCGCACGTTGGCCTGCTTCAGCGCGCCAACCCGGACAACGATGCTCACCACCTGACCGTGGAGCACTTGTTCGGGATCTTGCTGCACACCGGCGACATGCGGCCGCTGATAGCGCTGGCAAATGAATTCGGCTTCGACCTGGTCGCCAAATCTGCTCCTCAGCCACAGGCACTCACAAAATCGCTGATCAATGTCGGTAAGGAAGTGGCTGATTTGACTATCGCCGTGCACGAAGCACTCGGCGACGACCATGTGAGCACCTTCGAGAAATCCTTGATTCGCCAAGAGATCAATCATGTCCGGCAGAGCCTGGACGTGATGGATGCATCGGTGAAGGCCGCCTGAATCCCAGACACAAAAAAGCCGACGGAGAAGGTCGGCTCATCTGCAAAACTAGAGAGGCCCGATTATGCAGAGCCAACCCAACTCAAGCAATACCCCGGACCATGTCGCGACACGTTTTGTGAATCCTGAAAACGTATCGCGTACCACCATGTCTTCCCGCGAGATCGCTAACGTCACCGGAAAGCGACACGACAACGTGAAGCGGGACATCATCGCAATGCTCAAAGACCTGAAAGCAGATGCACTCAGTTTTGAGGATATCTATCTGGACGGCCGCAACCGCGAACAGGTGCAATACCTACTAGATCGCGAATACACCGACTGCCTTCTCACCGGCTACAGCGCACCGATGCGCATGAAGGTGATTCGCCGTTGGCGAGAACTGGAACAGAGGCAGGACGCCCGCGAACAGGCGCTGCTCAACGGCACCAAGGTTGTCGGCGAGATCGCCATCATGGAGTGCTTCACGCGGCTGCTGAAGCCCGCTCCATCCTGCCAGATGGCCATGCTCACGAAGATCGCTCAGAACAATGGCTTGGACCCGAAATTTCTCCCGGGCTATACCGTCGACACAGCACCGGACGCCACTGGCGGTTCATCAATGCCCACCAAGTCGGCTACGGCCCTTTTGAAAGACCACGGCATTCGCTACGCGCCAGCGGCATTCAATCGTGCCCTCGCTGCCAAAGGATTTCTCAAGCAGCTGCAGCGCAAAAACTCCAGACAGGAAATGGTCGACTTCTGGTCTGTGACCGAAAAGGGCATGGCCTTCGGCAAGAACCTCACCAGTCCTCAATCTCCCCGCGAAACGCAGCCTCACTGGTACGTGGATCGTTTCCTTGAGTTGGCCAAACTGGTCGGGAAGGCCTGATATGCAATTCACCGTTACGATCAATCAGGTGAAGGCGCTGGAGTGGGGGTTGAACTCGCAGCAGGCCCTGCTGTTCGCCTTCGTCTATGGCTGCCCGAGTTGGACCAAGCCAATCAAGACGGACGATGGGATCTTCTTCGCGCTGAGCAAGGCCAAGATCATCGAGGAGCTGCCGCTGCTCACCGATAAGCCGGACACCGCTTACCGCATGCTGAAGGCCCTGGAAGAGGCCGGTTTGATTGAGCTTTCCAGCACCTCGAACATCACACTGTTTCGCCTGACCGAGAAGGCGGTCGAGTGGAATCAGAAGCTTGATGGGTCGGAAAAATATCCGACCCCTCCAGAGAACAAGGGTCGGAAAAAAATCCGATCCACCTCGGAAAAAAATCCGAGCAAGGTCGGAGAAAAATCCGAGCAAGGGTCGGAAAAATCTCCGACAAATCAGGATACCAATCATCAGGGTACCAATCAGGATATCAGTCAGGACTTGCACGACGGCCCGGACAAGCCGGCCCGCAACTTGGTGCTGGTGGTTGATCGCACCGATGGTCCACGGGTTGAAATTCCCGCTGACATGCCGGGCCCCAAAGACCAGTCCTGCAAAACCTTCAAGGTCTGGGCGAACTACGCCATGGCCTACCGCAAGCGCTACAGCACTTGGCCGGTTTGGAATGCAAAGGTCGGTGGTCAGCTTGGCCAGCTCGTTGACCGACTTGGCGCCGATGTCGCTCATCACGTTGCTGCTCATTTCCTGAAGACCAGCGATGCCGCCGTCCTCCGCAAGTGCCACAGCATCAACGAACTGCTTGCCAACGCCGAGAGCTACCACACCCAGTGGGTGACTGGTCAGCGGATCAACGGAACAACTGCTCGCCAGATGGAGCGTACCGAAGCAAATTTCTGCGCCGCAGAGCAGGCCGCCCAGTTGGTCTTGGCCAGACGCCAGTCGGGAGAGCGCAATGAGTACCTTTGAAATGAACGATGCTCAGGCCGCCGGTTTGGCTTCGGCCATCATCGCTACCGCTGAGGCTATGGGGCAGGAAATGAACCCTGGCACTGCGGCGATCATGGCGGAAGACTTGAGCGCCTACCCAGTACCGGTAGTGCGCGCTGCGCTGAAAGCCTGCCGCCTCGAGGTGAAAGGCAAGCTGACCATGGCTGACATCCTGCAACGCGTCCAGGCGGCCGATGGCCGCCCGGGCAAGGACGAGGCTTGGTCAATTGCGTTGATGGCTGGTGATGAAGTCGAAACAGTGGTGATGACCGCAGAAGTCCAGCAGGCCATGAGTGCAGCAGCACCCATCTTGAAACTTGGCGACAGGGTCGGCGCCCGGATGGCCTTCATGAGCGCATACGAACGGCTGGTAACGGTGGCTCGCGCTGTAGCGGTCCCCGTGACATGGAGCGTGTCCCTGGGTTTCGATCCGACTCGGCGGGTGACAGCTATTGAATCGGCAGTGCGCATGCAATTGATCACCCAGGAAGCCGGAACTCAGTATTTGGCTGATTTACGGATCGCGCCCATCACCGAAGATGGCCAAGCCATTGCTGGCTTGCTAACCGGGTCAGTTGTGCAGCCATCCGCAAAGCTTCGTTCCCGTTGGCAGCAAGTCAGGGATGAGCTGCAGGCACACCGCCGCCGCAAAGACATTCAATACCGTTGGGATGCCCGGTCAGAGCGCCGGCGAATCGCCTCGCGCAAGGCTGACCAACTGAAAGCGGTAGAGCGACTGACTCGTAAGGAGTGCATGTGATGACCGACAAGATCAGCGTCAACTGCCAGGCCAAGCTCTCCGAGGCCATCACCAAACTCAGCGCCATGTTCCGCGACAAGAAGTTTGTGGTGGTCTCTATGCGCCCGGGCAAGGACCGCACTCTGGATCAGAACCGACTGTGGTTCGGGATGTATAAGCGCATCGCGGAGATGACCCAGATCGGCGATGAGGCTGACGCCAGGCGCTACTGCAAGCTGCACTTCGGCGTACAGATCCTGCTGAACGAAGATGCCGGGTTTCAGGCGGAGTGGTACCGGGTCATGCGCCATCTTCCCTATGAAGTGAAGCTGTCCATGATGGGCGGCTGCAAGTTGTTCGGCCCTGATGGGTTCCCAGTGACGAGCCTGTTCAACCGTTCCCAAGGTATTAAGTACACCGACCGCATCGCTGCCTACTTCACTGGCCATGGCGTGGTTTTCACTGACCTGCTTAGCGAGGAGGCCGCGTGAGGACTGCGATCAAGGAAGTGAAGCAGAAGAGTTGCAAGGCTTGCGGCAGCAAGTTCCGACCCTCTCTCTCGACGCAGAAGGCTTGCAGCGTGAAATGCGCGTTGGACTTGGCCAAGCAGCCGGCCAACCAGCAAGTAGCCCGGAAGGCCATTGATCAGCGCGCACGCCGGGAGATCAAAGTCCGCAAAGAGAAGCTGAAGAGCAGGGTGGAGCACCTCCGTGAGGCCCAGGCTGCGGTGAACGAATTCGTGCGCCTGCGCGACGCACATCTGCCGTGCATCAGCTGCGACTCGCTGCCGAACGATCACGATCTGATCACCGGCAGTCGTTGGGACGCGGGGCACTACCGTTCCGTTGGCGCCTGTCCGGAACTGCGCTTCGAGCCTCTGAACATCCACCGTCAATGCGTGAAGTGCAATCGAAACCTGTCCGGCAACGCGGTCGAGTACCGCATTCGCCTAGTGCTGCGCATCGGCACGGACAAGGTGGCGTGGATCGAAGGGCCTCACCCGGCCTGCAAATACACCGTCGAAGAAATAAAGGCCATCAAGGCCGAATACCGGGCAAAAACAAGAGAGCTGAAGGGGAGAGCAGCATGAAAATCCATTCCGCACGCCAGGCTTGGCACGACTGCAACTACAACCCGGCCCCCGGCCAAACTTCCGACGCTGCCGAACTGGGCGTGGTGGTGCAGAGCACGGAGCGAGGTCCGACGGCGAACCCTGCGATGCATGGGGCGCTGGCCGGCCACATTCAGTCGGCTATCGCACGGCTTCACTTTCAACTGCGGGCTTTCGGCAATGCCATGTATGCGGCCGAGCCGACAGATGGTGATCGGGAGGAGGCCGAATCGGCAGTTTTCAACCTGGCCTGCTCACGGGTAGAGCGCATGACCGCCAGCAAGCGGGAGCGAGCCCAGTATGTCGCCAGGGGTGTGTTTCGCCGTTACCGCTACATGCACCAGGGCGGGCAGTCTGCCAATGCTGATCCGCTGATCAAGCCCGAGGTGTTCCGCGCGTGGATGAAAGGGGAGTACGGCGTCGAGCTACCGTCTGCGGCCTGGGGACGGGATTGGGAGCCTTTCGTGCAGCTCTGCTTCGACGCCTGCTATGACATCGACGCTCGCGCTTTGAGCCCTATTGGCGGGGTGATTTACAAGATGAAAGAGGCTGCTTGACTTCCCGCACGGCTGGAGGCATCATTTCGCCATAGTTAGCATTTTGCCTTAGGCAACTTGCACTACCGATACAAAGAAAGCCCGGCCGCTGAGTCGGGCTTTTTGCTTTCAGCGTGAGATCAGAATGAAAGGCTGCGAATCGGTTTATCTGACAAGCAGATCCATCAATCATCGGGATCTTCTTTCAGCGGGAACAGGATTTCTTTCGACTGCAGCCAATCCATTTCTGTGATTGGGATCGAACCAACGAGATGTTCCGGCACTGATATTGTAAGACCCTTTCGCTTTGGCTCTGCAGACTCGGGTTTGGTTGCCTTTTCCAGGTAATCAATTACTGATCCGGCGTGTAGAGAAAACTCCCCGATATTTTTTAGCTCGAATCCCTCTTCGTGAATCAGCTTATTTCGATCCGCCGCGACACGCTTGATCGACCAGACGATATCTGGAGGTAGAAGGTGTTCGACAGATAGGCATTTTTCGGTCAACCCACGGCCTTCAGATCCGATTGCTGTGAGCAACGCCTCTATCTTTTTTGTCGCCTTCAGGACGACAGCATACTGGTCACTCATTGATTTTTATCCGTATTAGCGAGGCAGAACGCCTATGCACGTCTACCTGTAGCGAGCCTGATCTTTGATTAACATTCCAGATTGCCACTACGTCTACTAGCGGTCAATTGAGATGTTGAGTTGCCAGAGTGGCCCTAACGGATGTCTGGACAGAAAGACCCTCACAACTATTTCAGAGGCTCGCCAAATCGGTGGGCCTTTTTCGTTTGTGCGCCAGGCATGGCGCGTTGCGCGCAAGCGCAACTGGCTTGGCTGTGGTGGCCATGCTGGTGACTTGGAGGTGAAAGTCCTCTACACACCCGGCAAGGGGAAGTGTTAGCCAGAGGCAAGGGTGTCGCGGGTGACTGCGAATCTGAAGGAAGCCCGAGGCAAAATGCTGGCCTGACGAACAGGAAGCGGATAGAGGCGGCGCAGCGGGGTAAGAGGGCAAACTTCCTCAAAGCCCAATACTTGCACGGGACGCTGTGACGTAGATCCGACAGGCATAAGCAGGAAGGTCGCGCGAATTACCCTGGGAGATCTGTACGTTTGCCACTGTGCTACCGAGCGTCGAGAGGCGACGGGATGAGCGTGCAGAAGTCAGCCGAGGCCGTAGTAAGTGACGAATAACCCCGTCACCAAGGGCCGAACAGGTTATGCCGCTGGTAGGCGTCAGAGTCTCGTTGGATACCGAAATGCAGAAATTTCTCGCAGAGAAGACTGTTACTCCGAGTCCCGGACAGAATCCGAGGATGACGGCTGACAGCGCACAGGTATCGGCGGCGTCTGTGACGTGGACGAACGCGGAGCCGGACACGCTGATGGCGCGGGTGCTTGCACCCGCCAACCTCAGACGTGCGTATCAACGCGTAGTCGGTAACAAGGGCGCGCCGGGTGCCGATGGCATGACGGTCGACCAGTTGGCGGGCTACGTGAAACAGTATTGGCCGATCCTCAAGACTCGGTTGCTGGCCGGTGAGTATCACCCGCATGGTGTACGCGCCGTCGACATTCCCAAACCCAAGGGCGGAACACGGCGGTTGGGCATCCCCTGCGTCGTGGATCGTCTGATCCAGCAGGCCCTGCTGCAACAGCTCACGCCGATCTTCGATCCGCTGTTCTCGGATTACAGCTACGGCTTTCGTCCGGGCAGAAGCGCTCATCAAGCCATCGAATCAGCCCGCGCCCATGTGGCGGCGGGTCACCGTTGGTGCGTGGAACTCGATCTGGAGAAGTTCTTTGATCGGGTCAACCACGACGTGTTGATGGCCTATGTAGAGCGCCAAATCGAAGACAAGCGGGTGCTCACGCTGATCCGTCGCTATCTCGAAGCGGGAACGATGTCAGGCGGGCTCGTCAGCCGACGGCAGGAAGGGACGCCGCAAGGCGGCCCGCTCTCGCCGTTGCTGTCGAACATCCTGCTCAACGAACTCGACCGCGAGTTGGAACGACGGGGCCATCGTTTCGTGCGTTATGCCGATGACGCCAACATTTATGTGCGCAGTCGCCGTGCGGGCGAGCGGGTGATGGCCGGCGTTGAGCGTTTCCTGAGGCAGCGCCTGAAACTGGCGCTTAATCGGGAAAAGAGCCGCGTGGCAAGGCCCTGGTTCTGTGATTTTCTAGGTTATGGGATGAGCTGGCATCGACAGCCGAGGTTAAGAGTGGCGGTGATGAGTCTGGGGCGCTTACGCGACCGAGTCAGAGACCTGCTGCGCGGAGCGCGGGGTTGCAAGATGGCAACCGTCATCGTGCGGATAAACCCTGTGCTGCGTGGTTGGGCTGGCTACTTCAAGCTAAGTCAAAGCAAGCGGCCACTTGAGGCGCTTGATGGCTGGGTGCGTCGTAAGCTGCGCTGCGCCGTATGGCGTCAATGGAAACGGCCCTCAACAAGGGCTCGGAACTTGATACGCCTGGGGCTCAGCAGGCACCGCGCCTGCATATCGGCGTTCAACGGTCGTGGTCCATGGTGGAGCTCAGGAGCTGCACATTTGAATCACGCGCTACCGAAGAAGCTGTGGGATCGGCTTGGACTGGTCTCAATACTGGATACGATAACTCGGCTTAATCGCATAACTTGAACCGCCGTATACGGATCCGTACGTACGGTGGTGTGAGAGGACGGCGGATGTAAATCCGCCTCCTACTCGAT
>RCUN01000876.1_pt1 | contig 12303 bp, 11 predicted proteins | sample 2166181 | NCBI WGS metagenome assembly RCUN01 (sample SAMN09932603, study PRJNA488358) | compost metagenome | feature: garden; material: soil; isolation source: compost soil in crotononitrile-enriched culture | place: Germany: Experimental Botanical Garden Goettingen | collected 2016-01-27 | reverse complement strand
CAGTAGAAATGCCGATCTCGGCACCCAATCCGTATTCGAAGCCATCGGCGAAGCAGGTCGGGGTGTTGATCATCACCGACGACGAATCGACTTCAGCCACGAAACGCCGGGTGTCGCCCTGGTGTTCGCTGACGATCGAGTCGGTGTGGTGAGAGCCGTAATGGTTGATGTGCTCGATGGCCTGGTCCAACCCGTCGACGACACGGATCGACAGAATCGCGTCCAGGTACTCGGTGCTCCAGTCTTCTTCAGTGGCCGACACCGCATCGATAATTGCCCGGGTGCGTTCGCAGCCGCGCAGCTCAACGCCTTTTTCGCGGAACTGGGCTGCCATCGCCGGCAGGAAATCTTTGGCAACGGTTTGATCGACCAGCAACGTTTCCATCGCGCCGCAGATGCCATAACGGTAAGTCTTGGCGTTGAACGCGATGCGCTGGGCTTTGGCCAGATCGGCATGCTCGCTCACATAAACGTGGCAGATACCGTCCAGATGCTTGATTACCGGAACGCGAGCGTCACGGCTGACACGCTCGATCAGGCCACGGCCGCCGCGCGGCACGATGACATCGACATACTCAGGCATGGTGATCAGCGCGCCGACGGCGGCACGGTCGGTGGTTTCGACCACTTGCACCACGGCAGCCGGCAGATCGGCCTCAGCCAGGCCGCGCTGGATGCAGACGGCAATGGCACGGTTGGAATGAATGGCTTCGGAGCCGCCACGCAGGATGGTCGCGTTGCCGGACTTCAGGCACAGGCTGGCGGCATCGATGGTCACGTTCGGCCGGGACTCGTAGATAATCCCGATCACGCCCAACGGCACGCGCATCTTGCCGACCTGAATGCCCGACGGGCGGAAGCTCATGTCGCGGATCGCACCGACCGGGTCCGGCAGTGCAGCTACCTGACGCAAACCGACGATCATGCCGTCGATGCGCGCCGGGGTCAGCGCCAGACGCTCAAGCAGGGCCGGCTCCAGACCATTGGCGCGACCGGCGGCCAAGTCCTGCTCATTGGCAGCCGTCAGCTCGGCGCGGGCAGCGTCCAGCGCATTGGCAGCAGCCTGCAAGGCGCGGTTCTTCTGCGCAGTGCTGGCACGGCCGATGACGCGGGAAGCCTCGCGGGCAGCGCGACCCAGGCGGGTCATGTAGTCAAGAACGGACTCAGTCATGGTCTGGCGTGGTCTTTGATTAGGGCTTGGTAAAGAGTAAAGCGGCAGATTATAGCTGTCGTGTCTCCTGACTAACAGCGGTGACGGGCGGATGGTCGAAATGGAGGGCAATTTGCTGACGTTCAGCCGGGATTAAGCTGCAAATTGTTATCATCACGACTCAATCAGCCCTGATAAACGCCGTTCATCATGTCCAACCTGACTGTTCGAGCGTCCGCCACGAGCCTGCCCACGGGCCTTGCAGACGCGTTTTTCGACCGCGATGCGCAAATTCTGGCCCGGGATCTACTGGGCAAAGTCATCCGCCATCGGGTCGACGACCTGTGGCTCAGCGCCCGGATTATCGAGACCGAAGCCTATTACTGCGCCGAAAAAGGCAGCCACGCGTCCCTCGGCTACACAGAAAAGCGTAAGGCTTTGTTTCTGGATGGCGGCCACATCTATATGTATTACGCCCGGGGCGGCGATTCACTCAATTTCAGCGCCCAAGGGCCCGGCAACGCCGTGCTGATCAAGTCCGCCTATCCGTGGGTCGATGAACTGAGCGGGCCGGCCAGCCTGGCGCAGATGCTATTGAACAATCCCGATGCCCAGGGTCACCCTCGCCCGTCGCAAAAGCTCTGCGCCGGGCAAACCCTGCTCTGCAAGGCGCTGGGTCTGAAAGTGCCGGTGTGGGACGCCAAACGCTTCGACCATGAAGTGCTGCTGGTGGAGCACGTCGGCCAGACGCCCGCCCACATCATCCAGACCACGCGCCTGGGCATCCCCCATGGGCGCGACGAACACCTGATGTACCGCTTTGTCGATGCTGCCTATGCAGCTTATTGCACGCGGAACCCGCTTCGACGGGGCCAGGTCGAAGGTCGCGATTACATGCTGCTGTGAACACAAACCCTGTAGGAGCTGACGCAGGCTGCGATCTTTTGCCCTTCAAAGATCAAGATCAAAAGATCACAGCCTACGGCAGCTCCTACAGGGACAAACAATGGAAATGGAGTGGTTTTTATGGGCCAATGGCTCGATAGCGTGACCGGTTGGTTGACGGTCAACCCGCAATGGCTGGCGGCGGCGGTGTTCATCGTGGCGTTTGTGGAATGCCTGGCGATTGCCGGGTTGATCGTGCCCGGCACGGTGCTGCTGTTCGCCGTGGCGGTACTGGCCGGCAGCGGCGCGCTGTCGTTGAGTGAAACATTGCTGCTGGGCTTCGTCGCCGGAGTGTTGGGCGATGTGGTTTCGTATTTCCTTGGGCGTCACTTCCACCAGAACATCCGGCGCCTGCCAGGCTTGCGCCATCACCCGGAATGGATCTCCGGGGCGGAGTCGTACTTCCAGCGCTATGGCATCGCGAGCCTGTTGGTCGGGCGTTTCATCGGACCGCTGCGCCCCATGCTGCCGATGGTGGCCGGCATGTTCGATATGCCGTTTCCGCGCTTCTTCGCCGTCAGCCTGCTGGCTGGCGCGGGCTGGTCGGTGGCGTATCTGCTACCGGGCTGGGCCACTGGCGCGGCGATTCGCTTGCCGTTGCCTGAAGGTTTCTGGCCTGAGGCCGGGATCGTCGCCGGCGCCATCGCCGTCATGGTCGGGTTGAGTGCGACCAGCAGCTTGCGTCGACACCGCAACGCCACGGTGTTCATCAGCGGGATGAGTCTGCTGATACTGGCCGGGCTGTTTATCGGCTATCCGCATCTGACCGCGCTGGATCAGGGCGTGATGACCCTGGTCCAGGAACATCGTAAGCCGGCGCTGGATGAAGTGGCCGTGGTCCTCACGCTGATCGGCGAATTCCGCAACATGCTGCTGTTCAGTGCCTTGCTGGTAGTGCTGTTGGTGATCACCCGGCAATGGCGCCAGATGATCTTCGCGTGCAGCACGTTGCTCTGCACGGCGCTGGCAAACACCGTCACCAAAAACTTCTTCGCCCGCGTGCGCCCGGAAGTGTTGAGCGACCCGCTGACCAGCTACAGCATGCCCAGCGGTCACGCCTCTGGTTCCTTTGCACTGTTCCTGACCCTGGCGGTGCTGGCTGGCCGCGGACAACCACCGCGCATGCGTCTGACCTGGTTATTGGTGGGTTGCCTTCCGGCCCTGGCGATTTCCCTGTCGCGGGTGTACCTCGGCGCGCACTGGCCGACGGATGTCCTGGCGGGGGCGATGCTGGCAGCGTGCGTGTGTGCGGCGAGCCTGTGGCTGAGTCAGCGCCGGACTTCGCTCAACGCGATGCCGCCCAAGGTCTGGTGGCTGGTGCTGCCGTCGCTGGTGGCGCTGTTCGGGTTCTTCGTGTTGCGACATTTGCCGCATACGATGATGAGATACGCATACTAAAGATCAAAAGATCGCAGCCTTCGGCAGCGCCTACAGATACACGTCTTGCCTATGTAGGAGCTGCCGAAGGCTGCGATCTTTTCAGCGGTTCAGGCGAACAACTCGCCCTGCAACTCATCCAGCAACGCCTGAATCGCATCCAGTCGTTGCTGCGGGTCGTCGAGTTGCAGCAGGTCGATCTTGTCCAGTTCGGCGAACGGCAACAGGTACGCCAACTGATTGGCCAGCGACTGTTGCCCGGTTGCCTCGGTGCCCATGTTCAGCGCTTCGACCATCGGATGCTCGGCCAGGGCCTTGAGCAGGGCCACCAGATCAGCGTCTTCATCCTGCAACGGCTGCTCCGGTTCGTCCTCCAGCCACTCAATATCAGCGACGGTCAATTGATCGCGCTGAACTTCAGTACGCAGTACGTTGAAACGTCGCCCGCCCTGAACACGAATCCCCAACAGTCCGTTGTCTTGCTGTTTGAAATCGGTGATCAGCGCTTCACAGCCGACCAATGCGTAACCTTCTGGGGCGATACCGACTTCTTCGCCATCAAGAATGCACACCACGCCGAAGCCGCCGCCCTGTTTCATGCAGCGGCCGATCATGTCCAGGTAGCGCGCCTCGAAAATCTGCAGGTCGAGGATGCAACCGGGAAACAGCACCGTGTTCAACGGGAAAAGCGGCAGGCTCATAGACATTTCCTTCACACCACCATCGACACCGCCAACGGCAGCAACACCGCCGTGGCCACGCCCATCAGACTCATCGCGAGCGCCGCGAAGGCGCCGCACTCTTCATTTTCCTGCATGGCCACCGCCGTGCCGACCGCGTGAGCCGTCATGCCCAGCGCCATACCGCGCGCCTCGGGGCTGTGGACACCGAGGCGGGTCAACAGGCTCGGGCCGAAAATCGCGCCGATCACTCCGGTGATCAACACAAACACTGCCGCCAGCGCCGCGACGCCGCCAATTTGCTCGGCCACCAACATGGCAATCGGCGAGGTCACCGACTTCGGCGCCATGGTCATCAGGATCATGTGTTCAGCCCCGAACCACCAGCCCAGCAACACGCCCATGCCCGTGGCAACCACCCCGCCTATCACCAGCGTAGTAAAAATCGGCCAGAACAACTGCCGAATCCGCCGCAGGTTGAGGTAAAGCGGCACGGCCAGTGCGACCGTGGCCGGGCCGAGCAGGATACTGAGGATCTCGGTGCTCTTGCGGTATTCGGCATAAGTCAGCCCGCAACCCACCAGCACACCGATCACCAGCAACATGGAGACCAGCACCGGTTGCAAAAAGATCCAGCGGGTTTTCTCGAACGCCGCCAGCACCAGTTGATAGGCGCCGAGGGTAATGCCGATGCCGAACAATGGATGATGAATTACCGACGTCCAGGCGCCGTGCCAGTCGAAAATCATTGGTTGTCCTCGGGATGAGCGTGGCGCTTGACCATGCGCTGCATCAGCACGCCGGCAAACGCCATCGACAGCAACAGGGACAGGACCAGCGCGCCGACAATGGCCCAGAAGTCCGCCGCGATATCGGCGGCATACACCATCACGCCCACGGCTGGCGGCACCAGCAGCAATGGCAGGTAACGCAACAGGCTGCTGGCCGCCAGGTTCAGCGGTTCGCCGACCTGGCCACGGCTGATCAGAAACACCAGCAACAGCAGCAGGCCGACAATCGGCCCCGGCAGGACCGGTAAAAACAAATGATTGATCGCGGTGCCGAGCAATTGGAACAGCACCAGCCAGGTCAGGCCACGTAACAACATCAAAGATCTCCCGCAAAAATCCGTCACCCGCATTGGCCCGGGCATTATAAGCATGCCTGCGCTATGGATCGGCATTCGCCAAAAGCATGGTCAGTTGACCGGAGCAATTTGCCATGTTGATCTAAAGTGGTAATCCGGGAGGTCAAATCCCCCCAACTCAAAACTATAAAACCGATGAACCCAAGGAGAGTCTCAATGCCCTATGTTCCAGTTGCAGAGCTCAAAGATTATGTCGGCAAGGAACTTGGACGTTCCGAATGGCTCACCATCGATCAGGACCGCATCAACCTGTTCGCCGAAGCCACAGGGGACTATCAGTTCATCCATGTCGATCCGGTCAAGGCCGCGCAAACCCCCTTCGGCAGCACCATTGCCCACGGATTCCTGTCGCTGTCGCTGATTCCGAAACTGATGGAAGACATCCTCATCCTTCCCGAAGGCCTGAAGATGGTGGTCAATTATGGCCTGGACAGCGTGCGGTTCATTCAGCCGGTCAAGGTCAATTCGAAAGTGCGCCTGAAGGTCGACCTGACCGAAGTCACCGAGAAAAAACCCGGCCAATGGCTGCTCAAGGCCACCGCCACTCTGGAAATCGAAGGCTCGGACAAACCGGCGTATATCGCTGAACCGCTGTCGCTCTGCTTCGTGTAAACCTCCCGGATGCGAAGCAGCTCACGCTGTTTCGCGACCACTGCATTTCTACCGGCTGTATATGGACACATAGCTGCGGCATACTCGGTCGCCTAATTGCCCGGAACCCGCTATGCGCTCACTTGCCCTCCTCGCCTTGACCCTGATGCTCACCGCTTGCGGCGACGGCGAATCCCCTTTGCCGCCAGACGCTCGCCTGCCGGACGGCGGACGCTATCGCGGTGATCTGGTCGATGGCTTGCTGCAAGGCCAGGGCCGTATCGACTACCCGAACGGCAGCTGGTACGCCGGGGAGTTCGACAAGGGCCAATGGCATGGTCAGGGCGAATGGCACGGCAGCAACGGCGAGGTCTACCGCGGGCTGTTCAATCAAGGCCTGTTCGACGGCCAGGGCAGCCTGACCACCAGCGGCAGCAGCTACACCGGCGGCTTCAAGCTCGGTCGACGCGACGGCGAAGGCACCCTCAAAGAAAACGGCATGACCTACCGCGGCGAGTTCAAGGCCGATCAGTATTCAGGGCTCGGCCATCTGGAACTCGAAGACGGCAGCGCCTATCAGGGCCAGTTTGCCCACGGCAAACCAAACGGCGAAGGCCAGCGCGGCGACGGCAACGGCAATCAGTTCACCGGGCGCTTCGTCGACGGTCAGCTGGAAGGCAACGGGACATTCAACAGCGCAGACGGCGACATCTACGTCGGCGGCTTCAAGAACAATCAACTACACGGCAAGGGCCGCTACGAAAACGCTGACGGCGATGTCTGGCTGGGGCAATTCAAGGAAGGTTCGCTCAATGGCAAGGGCGAGCTGATCGGTGCCGACGGCAGCCATTACATCGGTCACTTCAACGACTGGCGCTTCAGTGGCCAGGGTCGCTTGAACCTTGCAGACGGCAGTTTCTACATTGGTCAGTTCGACAGCGACGCGTATTCGGGACGCGGCACTCTGGTGCTGACCGACGGTTCCGTGCTCAGCGGCACCTGGATCAATGGCCAGCGTGTGCGTGATGCCGATGGCAAGTTGCTGCCCGACACCCTCGAACTCGGCCTGCTGGCCCAGGGCCGCCTGCTCGAAGAGGCACTGGGCAACGTGCCCGCCTCGACCCCGGCGGTTGAGCTGTACACCCTGACCCTCGGCGGCGACGGCAAGCAGAGCGTGTTCCTGCGCGAATCCGACTACGTCGCCAACATGCTCACCAGCCGCTTCGGCGCCTTCGGCCAGATCCGTCTGGTGAACCATCGCGATCACCTTGGCGACCGACCAATGGCCACCCGGGAAAACCTGCGTCGCGCGGCCCTGACCCTGGCCGAACGCAGCGGCCCGGAAGATTTGATTTTCATCTACCTGACCAGCCACGGCACCGCTGAACACGAACTGGTACTCGACCAGCCACGCATGGAACTGGCCGACCTGCCAGCCGACGAACTGGCCGCCGTCCTCGCGCCACTGAAAAACCGCGACAAGATCATCGTGATTTCGTCTTGCTACTCCGGCGGTTTCATTCCTGCCCTCAAAGACGAACGTACGCTGATCATGACCGCCTCACGGGCCGATCGCGTATCCTTCGGCTGCTCGGAAGAAGCCAACTTCACCTACTTCGGCGACGCCCTGTTTGCCCAGGCGCTGAACCAGACCGATGATCTGGAGCAAGCCTTCAAGCTGGCCAAGGCCACCGTCGCCGAGCGTGAACTGGCCGACAACTACGAAGCTTCCGAACCGCAGATATGGGCACCGAAAACCGTGCTGTCGCACTGGCAGTTGCTACGCAAACAGCAAGCACGAAAAGCACTGCAAAGTGTCTCCATTGACAGCAAGGACGCAAAGAACAACTAAGCTGACAGTATCAAGGGAGAAACACTATGTACTTGACGCCTCAGCACGTATTGCTTGCCGGAGCCACCGGGTTGACCGGTGAACACTTGCTTGATCGCCTGCTCAATGAGCCAACGATTTCGCGGGTGCTGGCGCCTTCACGCCGACCTCTGGCCAAGCATCCCCACCTTGAAAACCCGGTCGGCGACCCGGCGGTGTTTCTGCCGCAGTTGAACGGCCGTGTCGACATCGCCTACTGCTGCCTGGGCACCACCATCAAGCAGGCCGGCTCGGAAGAGGCGTTTCGCGCGGTGGACCTGGACATGGTGGTGGCCTTTGCCAAACGCGCACGGGAAATGGGTGCACGGCACCTGATCGTGATCAGTGCCTTGGGCGCCGATCGCAGATCCTCGATTTTCTACAACAAGGTAAAAGGCGAGATGGAGCACGCGTTGCGCGCGCAGGATTGGCCGCAACTGACCATTTGCCGGCCATCGCTGCTGTTGGGCGAACGCATCGAACCGCGCCTGGGCGAGAAAGTCGCCGGGCCGCTGTCCCGGCTGATCCCCGGCAAATACCACGGCATCGAAGCCTGCCAACTGGCCCGGGCGATGTGGCGCCTGGCGCTGGAGGAGCAGGACGGGGTGCGGATTGTCGAGTCGGATGAGTTGAGGAAATTGGGCAAATAAGATCAAAAGATCGCAGCCTTCGGCGGCTCCTACATGGGAATACCATCTCTTGTAGGAGCTGCCGAAGGCTGCGATCTTTTGCCTTTTTACAATCCCCCGGTCGCCTGAAAACTCACGCCAATCACCGTCAACAACGACAACGGCAACAGCAGCGTGTCGAGCAACGCACTGGCCGGCAGATCCACACCCGGATAGCCAGGTGCCTCCGCGCCGAAACGATCCATCGCGCAACAACCGCCATTCAACGCATACAAATCCAGCCGCGTCCCGGAGTACACCACCGGCGCGCCCGGCTTGGCGGCATCCAGCGTGCGCGCCGTAGCGCACCCAACCAATTGCAACGCCAGCACCATCACCAGCAGCTTATTCATCGCTGGTCAGATGGTGTTCGCCCCAACGCGGCAACATGTCTTGGGGAATATTCAGCAGATTGAGAATCCGCGCCACGACGAAATCGATCAAGTCGTCGATGGTTTGCGGCTGGTGATAGAAGCCTGGCGAGGCTGGCAGGATCGTCACGCCCATGTTCGACAACTTGAGCATGTTCTCCAGATGAATGCTCGAATACGGAGCTTCACGCGGCACCACAATCAGCTGACGGCGCTCCTTCAGTGTCACATCCGCCGCGCGCTCGATCAGGTTGTTGCAGGCACCGGTGGCGATGGCCGACAACGTACCCGTCGAGCAAGGCACCACCACCATCGCCGCCGGTGAACCGGAGCCCGAGGCCACCGGCGACATCCAGTCTTCCTTGCCGTACACGCGAATCTGCCCGGCGGCAGCGCCGGTGTATTCGGTGAGGAAGGCTTGCATCATTTGCGGCTTGGCCGGCAGCGTGACGTCGGTTTCGGTGGCCATCACCAATTGCGCGGCCTTGGAGATCAGGAAGTGCACTTCACGGTCTTCACGCACCAGGCAGTCGAGCAGGCGCAAGCCGTACTGGGCGCCGGAAGCGCCGGTCATCGCCAGTGTGATGCGGTCCGGGCCGTTGTTCATTTGAGCGCCTCGGCGAGTTTGCCGTGCAGGCCGCCGAAGCCGCCGTTGCTCATGATCACCACGTGAGTGCCTGGTTGCGCCTGACTCTTCACGCGTTCGATGATGCCTTCCAGGGAGTCGCTGACAATCGACGGCACGGTGCACAGCGCCGCCGTGGCCGCCAGGTCCCAGCCGAGGTTGGCCGGGGCATACCAGATCACCTGATCGGCATCGACCACGCTTTCCGGCAATCCGTCGCGGTGCGCGCCAAGCTTCATGGAGTTGGAACGCGGCTCGATGATCGCGATCAACGGCGCATCGCCGATGCGTTTGCGCAGGCCATCCAGCGTGGTGGCAATGGCGGTCGGGTGGTGAGCGAAGTCGTCATAAATGGTGATGCCACGAACTTCCGCGACTTTCTCCATCCGGCGCTTCACGCTTTTGAAGGCGCTCAACGCGGCGATGCCCATGGACGGCACGACGCCGACGTGGCGCGCCGCGGCCAGGGTAGCCAGTGCGTTGGCGACGTTGTGCTGACCGGTCATGTCCCACTCGACCACGCCTTGGGAAACACCTTCAAACATCACTTCGAAGACCGAGCCGTCTTCGCTGAGCAACTTGACCTGCCACTGGCCGCCGGCACCCGTGGTCTGCACCGGAGTCCAGCAGCCCATCTCGATGACACGCTGCAGCGCCGGCTCAGTGGTCGGATGAATCACCAGGCCTTCGCTCGGAATGGTCCGCACCAAGTGATGGAACTGCCGCTCGATGGCCGGCAGGTCCGGGAAGATGTCCGCGTGATCGAATTCGAGATTGTTCAGGATTGCCGTGCGCGGGCGGTAGTGCACGAACTTGGAGCGTTTGTCGAAAAAGGCGCTGTCGTATTCGTCGGCTTCGATGACGAAGAACGGCGTGCCACCCAGGCGCGCCGACACCGAGAAATTCTGCGGCACGCCACCGATCAGGAAGCCCGGACTCATGCCCGCGTGTTCCAGCACCCAGGCCAGCATGCTGCTGGTGGTGGTCTTGCCGTGCGTACCGGCAACCGCCAGTACCCAGCGACCTTGCAGCACGTGATCGGCCAGCCATTGTGGGCCGGAGACGTAGGGCAGGCCTTTGTTCAGCACGTACTCCACAGCCGGGTTGCCCCGGGACATGGCGTTGCCGATCACCACCAGATCAGGGGCCGGATCGAGTTGCGCCGGGTCGTAGCCTTGGGTCAATTCAATGCCCTGGGCTTCCAGCTGAGTGCTCATCGGCGGATAGACGTTGGCATCGGAGCCCGTCACGTGATGGCCCAGCTCTTTGGCCAGAACCGCCATCGAACCCATGAAAGTGCCGCAGATACCAAGAATATGAATGTGCATAGTCGACCTCGTAAAACATGGCCGCAGGTTAGCTTAGGGAGGGGAAAATCGCACCTGATGTTTCAGAGTTGAGGACGCCTTCGCGAGCAGGCTCGCTCCCACAGGGACCGCGTGTACCCTGTGGGAGCGGGCTTGCTCGCGAAGGGTGCGACGCGGTTTACCGGGCGATACCGTGCTTGCGCAGCTTGCGATAAAGGGTATTGCGACTGACGCCCAACTGCTCCGCTGTGTGCGTCATATGCCAGCGCGTCTGCTCCAGCGCCGTGAGTAGCGCCAGCCGCTCGGCATCTTCCAGCGGATGCTCCGAAGCTTCTTCAATCGTCGACACTACCGGCCGCGCCTGGCGAATCATCGCCGGCAAATCCTCCAGGCCGATCCGCCCGTCCTCACACAGTGCTGCCAACGTACGCAGCACATTACGCAACTGCCGCACGTTACCCGGCCAGGCGAACCCCAATAAGGCCTCCCGCGCCGGCCCGTCGATCAATACGGTTTCTCCGCCCGCCTCCTCGGCCAGCAAAAAGTCGAGCAACCGGGATTTGTCGCTACGATCACGCAAGGCCGGCAACGCGACTTCCAGCCCGTTGAGCCGGTAATACAAATCCTCACGGAAGCTGCCGTCCTGCACACGATCCAGCAACTTACGGTGAGTGGCACTGATGATCCGCACATTCACCGATTCCGGCTCGCCGCCGATCGGTACCACTTGTCGGTCTTCGAGCACCCTCAGCAAACGCGTCTGCAAGGCCAGTGGCATGTCACCGATTTCATCGAGGAACAAGGTCCCGCCATCGGCCTGTTGCAACTTGCCGCGCATACCCTCCTTGCGTGCACCGGTAAAGCTGCCGCCGCGATATCCGAACAGCTCGCTTTCGATCAGGCTTTCGGGAATGGCCGCGCAATTGAGGGCGACAAAGGCTTTCTCCGCCCGCTGGCTGGCGTGGTGCACCGCTTTGGCAAAGGCCTCCTTGCCGGACCCGGTTTCGCCGTTGATCAGCAGCGGTACGTCGCGCTCGTAGACGCGCAAGGCTTTGCGGAAGTCCGCCTGCAACGTTGCGTCATCCAGGCAAATGCCCGACAGGCGCGGTGCTTGTGCAACCTTGGCCGCTGGCACCAACGGAGTTGGCAGCGGCCGCCGTGCCTCACCGCGCAATACCGCAAACAGCTTGCGACCATCACGGGTGCGCAACGGCCAACTGGCGGCGGCATTGGTGCTCGCGCGACCGAGCAACTCATCGAGCGAGCAATCGAAAAACGCCTCCACCGGCTTACCCAGCAAGCCGCCGCGAATATGTCCCAGCAGGTTCAGCGCACTCTGGTTGACCGCGCAAATGCGCCCTTCCCCGTCGAACGCCAGCAGCCCTTCGCTGAACAGACCGACGGACTCGGCTTGCAAGTGAAAACGCAACAACCATTGGTTGTCGAAGCAGCGCAGGAAGTAGCAGCTCTCGATCATCTTCGCCGACAGATTGACCAGTGCCATGGTGTGGAACTGGCTTTGCCGCGACACATCGCGCCGCGCCGACGACACGTCGAGCACCGCCAGCAATT
>RCUN01000864.1_pt1 | contig 12433 bp, 8 predicted proteins | sample 2166181 | NCBI WGS metagenome assembly RCUN01 (sample SAMN09932603, study PRJNA488358) | compost metagenome | feature: garden; material: soil; isolation source: compost soil in crotononitrile-enriched culture | place: Germany: Experimental Botanical Garden Goettingen | collected 2016-01-27 | reverse complement strand
GCCGTAGCGCCGATGGTAGTGTGGGGTCTCCCCATGCGAGAGTAGGACACTGCCAAGCATCAATTAAGCCGAGAGGCCATCCGAAAGGATGGCCTTTTTGCTATGCATCGAAAACAGAAATCCCCTCACCCCAACCCTCTCCCTGAGTACCAACCGGGAACATCATGAACACCGGTGTGGGGGAGAGGGAGCTGTCCGCCATCGTAGGTGAGCCTGTACCGCTTCGAGAAGTGGGGGAACCTGCCGATGTTGTGGGTTAGCCTGTGTAGCTTCGGAAAGCGTGGGGGAAGTATCAGCGGACTCGATCGGTTCCCTCTCCTGGGGGAGAGGGTTAGGGTGAGGGGGCATCACTGCTCGTATTTTTTGCTGAACTGATAAACACTAACCGACCCCCGGTTTAACTCACTTTATCTGGCGATGAAACATTTTCACCTTTCCGTTGAATCCTCGACATGACGCTAAAAAAGCGTTATCTTCGGGCATCTAGAAGTCTAAACGTATAAACGGATGTGTGAGGGGTAAGCAATGCCGATTCGTGTTCCTGATGAGTTACCTGCGGTCAATTTCTTGCGTAATGAGAACGTGTTTGTCATGACATCCTCACGCGCAAAAACACAGGAAATCAGGCCGTTAAAGGTACTTATCCTCAACCTGATGCCGAAAAAGATCGAAACGGAAAACCAGTTCCTGCGTTTACTTTCCAACTCGCCATTGCAGATCGATATTCAGCTACTGCGCATCGATAGCCGTGAGTCGAAGAACACGCCTACGGAGCACCTGAATAATTTCTACTGTAACTTTGAAGATATCCAGAATGAAAACTTTGACGGGCTGATCGTGACCGGTGCTCCGCTGGGCCTGGTGGACTTCTGTGATGTCGCCTATTGGCCGCAGATCGAGCGAGTGATCGAATGGGCCAAGGATCATGTAACCTCAACCCTGTTTGTCTGTTGGGCAGTGCAGGCCGCGCTAAACATCCTGTACGGCATTCCAAAGAAGACGCGTGAGGTGAAGCTCTCGGGTGTGTACCAGCATCGTACGTTGCACCAGCATGCCTTGCTGACCCGAGGTTTTGATGAAACCTTCTTGGCACCTCACTCCCGTTATGCCGATTTCCCAACCGAGATCCTTCGGCAGTACACCGACCTGGATATCCTGGCTGAATCAGAGCTGGCAGGCGCCTATCTGTTCGCCACCAAGGATAAACGCATGGCCTTTGTCACCGGGCATCCGGAATATGACACCCTGACGTTAGCGGGCGAGTATTGTCGCGATAACGATGCAGGCCTCAATCCTACCGTACCGCTAAATTATTTCCCCGATGATAACCCCGAATTGCCCCCTGCAGCTTCATGGCGAAGCCATGGTCACCTGCTGTTTTCCAACTGGTTGAACTACTACGTTTACCAGATCACGCCGTTCGATCTACGTCATATGAATCCTACCCTCGAGTAACATTTTTCTCTGTACCGGGTGGCTGAATCGAGGCCACCCGGGTTTACCCCACCGTTTTCCCCGCCAAATCTGCAACGTTTCAGCATCTATAACTCATTTAAAAACAATGCATTACCGGTATTCCTTTGTCGTAATGGAACCGGTTTCCTAGTTTGCTATAAATGATAAATAATCTAATCAATTGATAATAAAAGGTTAATAAAATATTTATTAAAAAAATGGAAATCGTTTTTGATTTTTAATTTTTGTTGGTTATTCTAGGATCCTGCGGGATGACATCTGACCAGTTGGCGGTCTTTTTTTCACCCGATTTCCGACAACAATGCTTCGCCTGGCCTGCAATGGCAGCGTGGAATGATGGAAAGGATCAAGACAATGACGCAACAGATGGTAGGCACAGAATTAGCGTTTACACAGGCTTTCGGCTCAGCAGAGCGGCAGATACTGACGGATGACGCGGTCGAGTTCCTGGCTGAACTGGTGGGTAAATTTACGCCACAACGCAACAAACTGTTGGCGGCACGCGCCAGCTGGCAAGAGAAAATCGATCGTGGCGAGCTGCCAGGTTTTATTTCGGAAACGGATTCCATTCGACAGGGTGACTGGCAGATCCGCGGCGTTCCCGCTGACTTGCGCGACCGTCGGGTTGAGATTACCGGTCCGGTTGAACGCAAAATGGTGATCAATGCCCTCAATGCCAACGTCAAAGTATTTATGGCCGACTTTGAAGACTCACTGGCACCCAGCTGGGACAAGGTTATCGACGGGCAGATCAACCTGCATGATGCGGTCAACGGCACCATTTCTTACACCAACGAAGCTGGCAAGATTTACCAGCTCAAACCCAACCCGGCGGTGTTGATTGCCCGCGTGCGTGGCCTGCATTTGCCGGAAAAACACGTGCAGTGGCAGGGGGAAGCGATCCCTGGTGGGTTGTTCGATTTTGCACTCTATTTCTTCCACAACTATCGCCAACTGCTGGCAAAAGGCAGTGGCCCGTATTTCTACCTGCCGAAAACCCAATCCTGGCAGGAGGCTGCCTGGTGGAGCGAAGTCTTTAGCTTTACCGAGGATCGCTTCGAGTTACCGCGCGGCACCATCAAGGCCACGGTGTTGATTGAAACCCTGCCTGCGGTATTCCAGATGGACGAGATCCTGTATCACCTGCGCGATCATATCGTCGGGCTGAACTGTGGCCGTTGGGACTACATCTTCAGCTATATCAAAACGCTGAAGAACCATGGCGATCGAGTGTTGCCGGACCGTCAGTCAGTCACTATGACCCAGCCTTTCCTCAGTGCTTATTCTCGCTTGCTGATTAAGACCTGTCACCGCCGCGGTGCTTTTGCGATGGGCGGAATGGCGGCGTTTATCCCCAGCAAAGACGCCGAGCAAAACGCAGTGGTGTTGGGCAAGGTACGTGCTGATAAAGAACTGGAAGCGACCAATGGTCATGACGGGACTTGGGTAGCGCATCCAGGGTTGGCAGATACGGTGATGGAAGTGTTTAACCGCATCCTGGGTGAGCGCCAGAACCAGTTAGAGGTGCTGCGTGAGAACGATGCTCCTATCACGGCGGCGCAACTGCTGGAGCCGTGTGACGGTGAGCGAACCGAAACCGGCATGCGCGCCAATATCCGCGTGGCGGTGCAATACATTGAAGCCTGGATCTCCGGTAATGGCTGCGTACCGATTTATGGCCTGATGGAAGATGCCGCCACCGCCGAGATTTCACGTACCTCAATCTGGCAGTGGATCCATCACGAGAAAAGCCTCAGCAATGGCCAACAGGTGACCAAGGCCCTGTTCCGCCAGATGCTGCAGGAAGAGATGCAGGTCGTTCGTAAAGAATTGGGTGAAGCGCGTTATCACGCAGGCCGTTTCGAAGAGGCGGCACAGCTGATGGAGCGTATTACCACGCAAGACGAATTAATCGATTTCCTAACCTTACCCGGCTACGAATTACTGGCCTGAAACCGTTCCTGACCTTTAACCCTACAGTATTGAAAAGGATAAAAATATGACGACCTCTCGTACCCAACAGATCCAACAGCTGGAACAGGAATGGAAATCAGCACGCTGGGAGGGCATCACCCGCCCTTACAGCGCCGAAGACGTGATCAACCTGCGTGGCTCGGTCAATCCGGTTTGTACGTTGGCGCAAAACGGTGCGGCGAAACTCTGGGAATTGCTGCACGGTAAATCCCGCAAAGGGTACGTGAACAGCCTTGGGGCGCTGACCGGTGGCCAGGCGCTGCAACAGGCGAAAGCGGGCGTTGAAGCGATCTACCTGTCCGGTTGGCAGGTAGCGGCTGATGCCAACACGGCTTCTGCTATGTATCCCGATCAATCACTGTACCCGGTCGACTCTGTCCCGACGGTGGTTGAGCGTATCAACAATACTTTCCGTCGTGCGGATCAGATCCAGTGGGCGAATAAGGTTGAACCCGGCAGCAAAGGCTATACCGATTATTTCCTGCCGATTGTGGCGGATGCCGAAGCCGGGTTTGGCGGCGTGCTGAATGCCTTTGAACTGATGAAGGCGATGATCGAAGCCGGTGCCGCCGGGGTGCATTTCGAAGACCAACTGGCGGCAGTGAAGAAGTGTGGTCATATGGGCGGTAAGGTCTTGGTTCCGACTCAGGAAGCTATCCAGAAGCTGGTTGCGGCGCGCTTGGCTGCTGACGTTCTCGGTGTCCCAACCCTGCTGATTGCTCGTACCGATGCCGACGCGGCAGACCTGCTGACCTCCGATTGCGATCCGTATGACAGCGCCTTCGTGTCTGGCGAACGCACCGCCGAAGGTTTCTACCGTACCCATGCCGGTATTGAGCAGGCGATCAGCCGTGGGCTGGCCTATGCGCCTTATGCCGATCTGGTGTGGTGCGAAACCTCAACGCCGGACCTGGAAGCTGCGCAACGCTTTGCCGACGCGATCCATGCCAAGTTCCCAGGCAAGCTGTTGGCCTATAACTGCTCACCGTCGTTCAACTGGAAAAAGAACCTGGACGATCAGACTATCGCCCGTTTCCAGGACGCGCTGTCCGCCATGGGCTACAAATACCAGTTCATCACGCTGGCCGGTATCCACAGCATGTGGTTCAACATGTTCGATCTGGCACATGCTTATGCACGTGGCGAAGGCATGAAGCACTATGTTGAAAAAGTGCAGCAGCCGGAATTTGCCGCAGTCGAGCGTGGCTACACCTTTGCTTCGCATCAGCAGGAAGTGGGGACCGGCTACTTCGATAAGGTAACCACCATTATTCAGGGGGGCGCTTCCTCGGTAACGGCACTGACCGGTTCCACCGAAGAACAGCAGTTCTGATCCCCAAGGGGCCTGGCATAGCGCCAGGCTCTTGTTTCATTCCTGAATGGCAGAGGCAAAGATGGCGGAAAAACTGGAGCTGTTGATTGCACAGACGATCCTGCAGGGCTTTGATGCGCAATATGGCCGCTTTCTTGAAGTCACGGCCGGAGCACAGCAGCGTTTTGAGCAGGCAGACTGGCCCGCCGTACAACAGGCGATGAAACGACGTATCCATCTTTACGATCACCACGTTGGTCTGGTGGTCGAGCAACTGAAATGCATCACCGGGCAGAAATACTACGATGCGGATTTCCCTAATAGGGTGAAGGCGGTTTATACCGAGCTGTTGCCTGACTACCCGCGTTTTGAGATTGCCGAAAGCTTCTTCAACTCGGTTTACTGTCGGCTGTTCAAACATCGGGATTTAACCCCAGATAAGCTGTTCGTTTTCAGCTCTCAGCCCGAACGGCGCTTTCGCGATATTCCCAGGCCGTTGGCACGTGATTTTACTCCCAATGGTGATTTGGCTGCCATGCTGCACAGCCTGTTGATCGACTTGCCGCTGCGTCTGCCGTGGGAAGACCTGCCACGCGATATTCGCTATATCACCCAAGCCTTACTGCAGACTTTCAGTTCCCAACAGCTAGCGGGAGCGACGTTTCAAATTGGTAATGAGCTGTTCTACCGTAACAAGGCGGCCTGGTTGGTCGGTAAGCTGCGGGTGGCCGACGGGGTTTACCCGTTCCTGTTGCCGATCCACCACAGCGAGTCTGGCGCGTTGTTCATTGATACCTGCCTGACCAGCAAGGCCGAAGCCAGCATCGTGTTTGGCTTCGCCCGCTCCTACTTTATGGTCTATGCCCCGTTGCCAGCGGCGATGGTCGAGTGGTTGCGGGAGATCCTGCCGGGTAAAACCACCGCCGAACTGTATATGGCGATCGGCTGCCAGAAGCATGGTAAAACCGAATGCTACCGTGAATACCTGAATTTTATGGCGCAGTCGCAGGAGCAATTTATTATTGCGCCGGGCGTGAAAGGCATGGTGATGCTGGTGTTTACGCTGCCGTCCTTTGATCGGGTATTCAAAGTGATCAAAGACGAATTTGCGCCGCAGAAAGAGGTTACGCAGGCGCAGGTGATGGCCTGCTACCAACTGGTAAAAGAGCACGATCGCGTCGGGCGGATGGCCGATACCCAGGAATATGAGAATTTTGTGGTGGATAAGGCGCGTATCAGCCCGCAACTGTTGGCGGAGTTGCAGCGTGAAGTGCCGGAAAAACTGGAAGATCTCGGCGATCGGGTGGTCATCAAGCATCTGTATATGGAGCGGCGAATGACGCCGTTGAACCTGTATCTCGAACAGGCAGACGAACGGCAAATGCATGACGCCATCGAAGAATATGGTAATGCGATCAAACAGCTGGCTGCGGCCAATATCTTCCCCGGCGATATGCTGTTCAAGAACTTCGGCGTGACACGTCATGGGCGCGTAGTGTTTTACGACTACGACGAGATTTGCTACATGACCGAGGTGAACTTCCGTAATATCCCGCCGCCGCGCTACCCGGAAGATGAACTGGCCAGCGAGCCCTGGTACAGCATTTCACCCAACGACGTTTTCCCCGAAGAGTTCCGCCATTTCCTGTGTGGCGACCGGCGCATCCGCAAGGTCTTTGAGGAGATGCACAGCGATCTGTTTGAAGCGGACTACTGGCGAGGGTTGCAGCAGCGTATCAAGGAGGGGCACGTCGAGGATGTGTTTGCCTACCGTAAAAAGCGGCGTTTCAGCCAGCGGTTACCTTCGGGGTACGCGCAGGCTGGCTGATAGCAGGCCCAGCAAGCTGGGCCATGTCAGGATTAAAACGTGATACAGCAGGCGCCCTGTTCGGCCCCGGAAAGCTGGCTGCGTAACGCACCAAACAGTTCACGGCCACAGCCGTTCCTTTCACCGCTCAGATCGGGGTGATAGGGAGTTCGCTGTGCCAGTTCTGCTTCGGCGACCAGCAGTTGCAGCTCGCCGGTGCGGCCATTCACCCGGATCATATCGCCGCTTTGTACTTTGGCCAGCATACCGCCAGTGTAGGCCTCCGGGGTGACATGGATCGCCGAAGGAACCTTGCCGGAAGCGCCGGACAGGCGGCCATCGGTCACCAACGCGACCTTGAAGCCGCGATCCATCAATACCCCAAGCGGTGGCATCAGCTTATGCAGTTCAGGCATGCCATTGGCCTGTGGCCCCTGGAAACGCACGACCACCACGCAGTCCCGATCCAGCTTGCCTGCTTCGAAGGCAGGGACGATATCGTGCTGGCTTTCGAATACGATCGCCGGGGCTTCGATAATCTGATTTTCGGCAGGCACCGCCGACGTCTTCATCACCGCACGGCCCAGATTACCGGCCAGCACCTTGGTACCGCCATGGTGCTCGAACGGTTTGGCTATGCTGGCAATCACGTTAGCGTCCAACGAGCTTGCTGCCCCGTCGCGCCAGGCCAACTGGCCATTGTCCAGCCAAGGTTCCTGGGTGTAACGCTCCAGGCCGAAACCGGCGACGGTATGCACATCCTGATGCAACAGGCCGTTGTTCAGCAGCTCGCGCACGACCAATTGCACACCGCCCGCCGCCTGGAACTGATTGATATCCGCCGGGCCGTTGGGGTAGATGCGGCACAGCAGTGGCACCGAATCGGAAAGCTCAGAGAAATCATCCCAGTTGATGATGATGCCTGCTGCGCGAGCCATGGCCACCATATGCATCGTCAGGTTGGTCGATCCCCCGGTGGCCAGAAGCGATACGATGCCGTTAACCACCACTTTTTCATCCACCAATTGGCCTATCGGCAGGTAATTACCGGCGGTTTCTGTCAGACGGGTGATTTGGCGAGCGGCAGCATCATTGAGCGCATCGCGCAGCGGCGTGTCTGGATGAATGAAAGAGGCGCCGGGCAGATGCAGACCCATCACCTCCATCACCATCTGGTTGGTGTTGGCCGTGCCGTAGAAGGTACAGGTGCCAACGCCGTGGTAAGAGGCCGCTTCGGCTTCCAGCAGCGCGTGGCGATCGGCCTTGCCCTCGGCATACAGCTGGCGCACACGTACTTTCTCTTTATTTGGCAGGCCGCTGCTCATCGGCCCGGCAGGCACAAATACGGCAGGCAAATGGCCGAAGGACAGGGCAGACATCACCAACCCTGGCACAATCTTGTCGCAGATACCCAGGAACAATGCGCCGTCGAACATGTTATGGGAAAGGCCGATAGCTGCGGACATGGCTATCACATCGCGGCTCATCAACGACAGCTCCATGCCATCCTGTCCCTGCGTCACACCATCGCACATTGCTGGCACACCACCTGCGACCTGGCCAACGGCGCCAACGCTGTGCAACGCCTGTTTCAGCCGCTGTGGGTAGCTTTCATAAGGCTGGTGGGCGGAGAGCATATCGTTGTAGGCGGTGATGATGGCGATATCGCTGCGCACCATGTTTTTCAGGGCGGCTTTATCGTCGGGCTGGCAGGCGGCAAAGCCGTGGGCCAGGTTGCCACAGGCTAGCTGCGAGCGGTGTACCGTCTGCGTACGGGCTTCATTAATGCGCGCCAGATAGGCAGCTCGGCTCTCTTTTGAACGTTCAATGATGCGTTGTGTTACACGAGCCAGGGTGCTGTTAATCATACCATCCTCACAATGCAGCCCTAATGCGCGCGGCGAGGGCCAGTTATGTTGTTCAGAACATCTCGTTATGCACAGGCTTCTTGCGGCAGAAAGCTCTGGATATGCCGCACAGTGTCGGCAATCACCGCATCCAGCGGCTGATCGATATCGATGGCCTGGACGTCAACTTCATCTTGGCCCGGCTGCTCCAGCGTGGCGAACTGGGTGACCAGCATTTGGGGTTTGAAGAAATGCCCCTTGCGGGCAGCCAGCCGAGCTTCGATCACTGGGAAGTCGCCGTGCAAATAGATGAATGACAGATTGTCGTTACCGGCACGCAGCCGATCGCGATAATGTTTTTTCAGCGCAGAGCAGACGATGATCGAGACCGCATTGGTACGCTGCATGGCGAAAGCGGCGTCGTTCAGGGCGGCCAACCAGGGTGCGCGATCGTCGTCATTGAGCGGTTCGCCTGAGGCCATTTTCTGGATATTGCAGCGAGGATGGAGAAAGTCACCGTCCAGGAAGTTGGCTGATAGCCGTTGGGCAACGGCATTGGCGACGGCAGACTTGCCGCTGCCGGAAACGCCCATAATGACGTAAACACGATTCTGATTATTGGTCATGGTTTGGTTCCCCCACCTGCGAGCCATAGTCTGTTGCGGCTATATTATTTAATGACTGATTGTTACCGGTAACATGTTATCGGTAACATTGTCAGGGGAAGCGCCAAAGGTTGCAATCGGCATTCGGTGGCAAGATCGCTAATTGTGATCGAATTCATACTTTTCGCTGGCAGCGAAACAAAGTCTCTACAGCGCGATACAGAAAAATAACAGCGGGGATTTGCTCATGACCTAGGGCGCCAAATGCAGCGCCCGTCTAATCACCGTACGCCGCCGTACTCCAGGCTGATTTCTTTTGCCGCATGGATCACCAGCGCACCGAGTTCCGTCACGCGATCGTCAGTAATGCGCGATACCGGGCCGGAGATGGAGATGGCAGCAAAGGCTTCGCGGTGCTCATCAAAGATGCAGGCGGCCAGGCAGCGTAGGCCAAGGGCATGCTCTTCATCGTCGAACGAGAATCCCTGCTTGCGGATCACCGCCAACCCTTCTTTCAGGTTATGTGGCGTTAGCGTATGCGGGGTATAGGTGTGCATGCCTTTTTTATGCAGCAGCCTAGTCACTTCGTCATCCTGCATGCTGGCCAGAAAGGCTTTGCCCGCGCCAGAAGCATGCATTGGCAGCTTGCCACCAATCGGGGCCGACATGCGCATCAACGCGGTGCATTGCACCTGATCGATAATCACCGCCTGATCCTCGGCTTTGTCCATCACCGCCAGATTGACCGTTTCACCCGACTCTTCCATCAGGCGGCGCAGCGTTGGGTGCACCATGGCCAGCAGGTTACGGCTTTGCAGAAAGCTGCTGCCCACCACAAATGCATGTGCCCCCATGGTCCATAGGCCAAGGTCACCCACCTGGCGGACAAAACCCTGCTGCTGCATGGTCGTCAGCAGGCGATGGGTGGTGGAGTTGGGCAACCCGGCCTGCTGGGCCAGATCGGTCAGTGCCACGTTACCTTGCGCTTCGGCAATATATTCCAATAGTTTCAGACCACGAGTCAGTGACTGGACCTGGCCGGTCGCCGTGCTGGTGGCGGGCGCGGCGGCGCGGGGTTTTTTACCGCGTTTGGCGGGAACGGGAGTGGCCATGATTCACCTTATGCTTTCCGTATGATGGAATTCATTTTCGTTTTTTGAGTATGAATTGCAAGTTGCTTCTCCGCTCATCGGATCTGTTGCTCGGCGAACCTGAAAAACTCTCAATACCCGCTCGCAACTTTGCCGCCATAACCTGTGCTAGGATGTCAGACCCTCCATCTTTCAAGTTGCAGGATGCATGACGGGCGCAGTGTGCCGCGCCGCTACAACATTGGGATGTGGGGTAATAAGTCGTCGGGCGGATAATCGGGTGTGAAGGGGCTACAGTGATAAATCGAGTGGAACAACTGCGTCAGCAGCTATCGCAGCGTATTTTAGTGTTGGACGGCGGTATGGGCACCATGATCCAGAGCTATCGGCTGGAGGAGGCAGACTACCGCGGTGAGCGTTTTGCCGATTGGCAAAGCGATCTGAAAGGCAATAACGACCTGCTGGTTTTAAGCAAGCCGGAGGTGATCACTGCGATCCACAACGGTTACCTGGAGGCGGGGGCCGACATCCTCGAAACCAACACCTTCAACTCGACCACTATCGCGATGGCCGACTACCATATGGAGTCGCTGTCCGCGGAAATTAACTACCAGGCCGCTTTGCTGGCTCGCGCTTGCGCTGATGAATGGACGGCGCGTACCCCGGAAAAACCGCGCTACGTTGCTGGTGTACTGGGCCCAACCAACCGTACCGCCTCTATTTCCCCCGACGTTAACGATCCGGCCTTCCGTAATGTCTCTTTTGATCAGTTGGTAGAGGCTTACCGCGAATCAACCCGCGCGCTGGTGGAAGGGGGCGTCGATCTGATCATGATCGAAACCATCTTCGATACCCTGAATGCTAAAGCGGCGGCCTTTGCGGTCGAAACCGAGTTTGAAGCGCTGGGCGTGACCTTACCGATCATGATTTCCGGCACCATCACCGACGCCTCTGGTCGCACCCTTTCCGGTCAGACTACGGAAGCGTTCTACAACTCGCTGCGTCACGTTAAACCGCTGACCTTTGGTTTGAACTGTGCGCTCGGCCCGGATGAGTTACGCCAATACGTGGCGGAATTGTCTCGCATCTCTGAAAGCTATGTGACCGCCCACCCGAACGCCGGTTTGCCCAATGCCTTTGGTGAATACGATCTCGATGCCGAAGAGATGGCTAAACAAGTGGGCGAATGGGCGCACGCCGGTTTCCTCAATATTATCGGTGGTTGCTGTGGCACCACACCGGCGCATATTGCTGCGATGGCTAAAGCGGTCGAGGGTGTACCGCCGCGGCAGTTGCCAGAGTTACCGGTGGCTTGCCGCCTGTCCGGCCTGGAACCGCTGAATATTGATGCCAAATCGCTGTTCGTCAACGTGGGTGAGCGTACTAACGTTACCGGCTCGGCCCGTTTCAAGCGGCTGATTAAAGAAGAAAAGTATAACGAGGCGCTGGCCGTGGCCCGCCAACAGGTGGAGAGCGGTGCCCAAATCATCGACATCAACATGGATGAAGGGATGCTCGACGCCGAAGCGGCGATGGTGCGTTTCCTCAGCCTGATCGCCGGTGAGCCGGACATAGCCCGCGTCCCGATCATGATCGACTCCTCTAAATGGAGCGTTATCGAAAAGGGCCTGAAATGCATTCAGGGTAAAGGCATCGTCAACTCGATCTCGATGAAAGAGGGCGAAGAAGCCTTTATCCAGCACGCCAAGCTGGTGCGCCGCTACGGTGCCGCCGTGGTGGTGATGGCCTTCGATGAAGTTGGCCAAGCGGATACCCGCCAACGCAAATTTGAGATTTGCCGCCGTGCTTACCAGATCCTGACCGAACGAGTGGGTTTTCCGCCGGAAGACATCATCTTTGACCCGAACATTTTTGCCGTCGCAACCGGTATCGAAGAGCATAACAACTATGCCGTCGACTTTATCGAAGCCTGCGCCGACATCAAAACCCACCTGCCGCACGCGATGATCTCCGGCGGCGTCTCCAACGTCTCCTTCTCGTTCCGTGGCAACGACCCGGTGCGTGAAGCGATCCACGCGGTGTTCCTGTATCACGCCATTCGCAATGGTATGGATATGGGGATCGTCAACGCCGGACAGTTGGCGATCTATGACGATCTCAGCACCGAACTGCGTGAAGCCGTTGAGGATGTGGTGCTCAACCGCCGTCAGGACGGCACCGAGCGCCTGCTGGAACTGGCGGAGAAATACCGGGGCAGCAAAGACAATGAAGTGGCGGTGCAGCAGGCCGAATGGCGCGGCTGGCCGGTAGTGAAGCGCCTGGAGTATTCGCTGGTTAAAGGCATTACCGAATTTATTGAA
>RCUN01000862.1_pt1 | contig 12459 bp, 8 predicted proteins | sample 2166181 | NCBI WGS metagenome assembly RCUN01 (sample SAMN09932603, study PRJNA488358) | compost metagenome | feature: garden; material: soil; isolation source: compost soil in crotononitrile-enriched culture | place: Germany: Experimental Botanical Garden Goettingen | collected 2016-01-27 | reverse complement strand
GGAAGGAAGTGGTGCCGCTTAGGTGACTCGAACACCTGACCCCATCATTACGAATTAGGCCGCTGCTAGAGCCAAGGCGTCTGAACAAGTTCTAATGGCGTTGTTTTAGCTGAAGAAGCTCTGGCCGCAACGTTGATTGCGGTGGCTAGCCATTGTCGGCGTTTTAAGCTGACGCCCTACTATCCCCCTACAGGAGTGCGCCTTGGCACGCGGGCGGGTGGACGGGCGCATGGTACCAGCAGGGGTATATGGACCAAGCGGCGTTCCCCCCGGACCGCATAAATTCTGCGATTTTCAGCCCATTCGCGCCCGTCCTGCGGATGCCGCTTCGTCATTGCGAAGCTCTCGGCCTTCAATCTATATAAGGAATAACGCTGTTCACGGAGCTGGCGATGCAGATTCCCTTTCGCTGTAGAGCGCGCCGTTCTTCTAACGCGGTGCCACCGCCTCTGAGCGGCCGTCGCGATGAATATCGCGTTGGCGTGCCGTCGTCCGAACGGGAATATGGCTGGCGATTCGGTCCTGCACTGACTGGATTTGGGGCGGTGGTCGCACTGACCTTGCGTGGCGGCGACGTCTTTGCCGCGGACGGCCGGATAAGGCGCGCTCTGGTCTCAATAGTCTCCTCGCTCCTCGGGGCGGTGGTGGTCGCCGGGCTGTTCGTCAGCCCAGCGGTCGCTCAGGCCGTGGGGCGGGACTACAGCGTTGCAGAACTCAAGTACTCGGTCAGGAGCCCGTGTAAAAGGACGCTCGGAACTAGAGGCTTCTCACTCGAGGGGATGCAGGAGCAAATGGTCGCCGCAGGGCTTCCGCGGAAGCAGGTCTGCTCTGGCGATGTAGAAAATCTTCCTCCTGATCAGATCGCTACCGGTCTGAGGATTCTCTGGCAGGTAGAGGAGCGGATAAGGGTGATCGGAATTGTCGAGAGTTCTGCCGAGTTCCAGAGGTCCGAAGTGTGTCAGATCTCCAGAAGGTACATCGGGATTTGTTCGGCTGAAAGCTCTTGGTCCGAGGAAGCAGAACAGACTATTCGGCAGACCGTTGAAACGAGGATGTCCACAGTCCGGCGGGAATGAATTGACCGCAACAGGCTCTGATCGGGATTTCACGCCGAACTTCCAGCCCTATAAGGTCAGCCTTGTTGGCAGGTATTGACGCTTTCAATAGGGCTAGAGAACATCTTTGACCAAGTCGGAAGCCTGCTGAAACTCCAGATACCTCCTTTCACGGCTGACGATCCTCCCGCTAAGAAGCTGAGGGTTTGGGGTAGATCGCCATGCCGCAGCTAAGGCTGGCCGTACAGGATCATCGCCCTCCACGGTTTGGGGTCATTGCGCAGCCGAAGCCGACTATGCCACCTACGTGGCGGGCCAGGTTCGCGACGACCATGGTACCAATGGGGGTATTAGGGGTTGGCGGTTAAGGGGGGCTCCGGGAAATTCCAAAACCACATCCGCAATCAAGTGGGCTCGCAAGCTTCCCATTTGGCCATGCTCGACAAGGCGGCGCTGAACGATCTGCTCTCAAAAAAGTGGTAGGGCCCGTGGCGATGCGCGAAGGCCGTCGGCCACGGGCCGCCGCTTCCGCACTCTCAACGTGGTCGACGACGTCACCCCGGAGGCTTTTGCCGCCAGTTTGACCGCAACAGGCCGACCGCTGCGCAAGATGAAAGCTGCGCGGTCTGGCCTGTTGCTCATACCACGCTGCGAGGCGTAACTAACCCAAGGACTCTGGTCGCCGCTGGATGAAACTCAGGGGCACGTCAGCCCCCCTGTGAGCTTAATGACACATATCGTCGCCCGCCGAGACGGAATGTCGTGCTTCGTCAGCGCCCGTCCGCCCGCCCGACCGACGCACAGTGCGAGTTAAGAGGCGAGCTGTGCGACAGCGGGAGTCACGCCGATTGAATTCAGAACTTCACGCGCGACAGCCTGAGCCATTAGCGGCGGTACCGCGTTGCCAACCAATGCATTGCGAGCGTCCTGCGCGCCCATCTGGGCTATTTCGAACCAATCCGGCAGGGACTGCAGGCGCATCGCTTCACGCACGGTGATCAAGCGGTCTTCGAATGGGTGAAAATTGGCACCGACATTGGGGCGTCGGAAATAGGTATTAACAGTGAAGGCTGGCCGTAACGGATGCAGTCGGCCGTAGGTGGAGGTTCGCCCTCCTGTGCGCTTAAAGTTTAGGATGCGCTGAGTAGCATACTCGTCAGGTACATCTTGGTAGTTTCCTCCTGGGGGGATGAGTCTCACAAGGCGAGAGTCAGTTTCAGACATGCGAGGCTTTACATGAAGTGAAACATCCTGATTCATTCCTCTCATCCAAGAAGCGAAGTCTGACGCAGGCGTCCCGCGGTACTTCGCACGCAAGCCCTTCCCTACAGGCTCCCCCAAGTCGGAGATCGCCGCACCCGAACCTATGTGTTGGCCGCTCCAACGAACCCCGCGGGTCGATTGTGCAAACTCTCGAGGGTCTGGAATTGAAACAGGAGAGACTAGAGATCCTACTATGAAAACGCGTTTGCGGAGCTGCGGAACCATGTAATCCGCAGCGTTTAACTTCATCGTCGTCACGTAGTACCCAAGCCGTGCAAAGCGCTCTGCAAGATGTTCGGTAAGACGCACTCCGCCAACCCTAGTCGCCGCCAGACCGGGAACATTCTCCATGACAAAACCAGCAGGGCGTTTCGCCTCTATGATTTCGGCGAAGCGGAACACAAGCTCACCCCGCTGGTCGTCGGGGCGCCGCAGGCCGACAAGCGAAAACGACTGGCAGGGAGGGCCCCCAATGATCACGTCCGTATTTGGGATCGTCGCTATATCGAGATCAAGAACATTTGCCTGCAGCGCAGGGCGTTCAAAGTTCAGTTTATAGGAAGCCGCCGCGATCGGGCAGATGTCGCTCGCCCAGACCACTCGGGCGCCGGCCCACTGGAAACCGAGATCCAGGCCGCCGATTCCAGCGAATAGCGAGGCCACAGTAAGCGTCATCAGTGGTTCCTAGCTTCGTGAAAATCGTGGAGACGATCCCATACCTCAGTAAGCGCCGCGGCGGGCTCAAAATCAGGGATAAGGCGCGCAAGGGTGTCGGCGAATAGACTGTCTAGCCGCATGAGCTCCGGTTGCAGCTCGGCACGCACGTCTGTTCGAATTGGATAAGGCAGCTCCCGAAAAGCGTCGAGAATAGCTCGTCGATCAGCCGCCTGGATTGATCGGGGATCCAGGACGCGAATTCTGTCGACATGGTGCTGTTCAAGCGACCGGGCGCCTTCGCGGTTGTTACCCTCCATTTCGAACTGCAGGTGCCCGAAGCTGCTTACCAGCCAGGCCGCGATCAGGCGCGCGGCCGAGGCTGAATCCAGCCCTTGCGCCGGGTCGGTAGCTAGGCAGCCGCCGTAGCTAAGGAAGTTACTTGATAAACGAACCTGCCGCCCTGCCGGGTCCAAGGCGAAAGGGTTGATGTGAACTCGGTGTCCGGTCCTCTGTTTTCGTGCAATTACGAGTTCGCCCGCGTGTGGCTCACGAAGCACGTTCCAGAGCTGCTGCCGCGGCAATACTGTCTCATCGAGCTCGACGACGCGCTCCACCTCGGCGACGTATGCGCCTGTCTCAGGTGACGCTCGTATCGTTGAGACGAGCGCATCCATTTTCGCATCCCATCGTACGCGTCTTTCGCTTTCATAAAGCGTGACGAGAGCCGCTCTTTGGTCGGGTGTCTCCAGGGTCCAGTCGCGTTCAACATCATCGACGACGAGTTCATACCCCGAAACTCGATCAGCCTTGTTAATAGCGTACCCTCGATAGTTGTCCGGTATAGCGTCGGCGAGAGCGCGCAGTCTGGCGTTCTCCGGGGCCGTTAGAACTCTGCCGTCAGCGGTTTGAAAAGGAGCTCCGCCCGGCTTTGCGCGTCTCTGTGGTCCATACTGATTGCGAGCGGGAAATTCATACACGGCAATCCCTCCTCCTTCCTTCGCCAAACTGCCGCGGCGCGATCGACGGAATAGTTGCGGCAGCAAGCGCAACGGCGCGCGCCTATACTCGTTTACGAGATGCGCGGAGAAAAAGGCTTTCCAAGAATCTCCGGACAGATTCGACTGCGTTATACGCCTTACAGTCCAACCAAATGGGACGGCACCCCCGCGGATTACGCCCGCTGCCATGTCGGCCGAAGTCGCGCTCGGGTCAGAGGTGCGTGCGAAGGTCGTCTCGTGCTCGCTAGTCGCAGGACCTTTGCGTAGAACAACCATGGATGTGGCGATCATCAGGCCTTCAAAGAATCGGCCGTGTGGATAAGTGATGATCCCTAAAACGCTACAATTCTTAAGTAGAAATAGACGCAGGTGCCGCGATGTTTCGTTGTGATACCATTTGTTATCTAAAACCAGGGCGATAGTGCTGCCCTGTCGTGCCGCGCGAACTACGAACTCTACATAAAGAGTAAAAATATTTGCTTGGCCCTGTTCGGTCTGAACATCGTAGCCAAGCGCCTTGATGGCATGACGATAGTGTTCCCGAAGGCTTGCGGGAATTGGAGCCTCGTCCTGCGCCTCATAGCGCTTAAAGGGTGGGTTCATCAGAATGACGTCTGCCGCCGCGATCTCGCCTGCCTGCCCAAAGATGTCCGCTATCCGGATGTGGCAAGGATCGGTTCGATGAGCTAGGCGGGGCTCCTTTAGTGCCAGGCGCAGGGCTGCCACGCGGGCTGCCAGAGTGTCGGCCTCGAGTCCGTGCAACTGATCGAGCACCTTGGCGTGGTCAACCTTGAACACCCTCAGCCTATCGTAGGCGGCCGAAAGCAGGTTGCCTTCACCGCAGCCGGGATCAAGTACTGTCTGTGCGCCGTCCGTCACTGCTAAGCTTGCTAGCAGCGCGGCGAGCTCCGGGTCTGTGGGTGCCTTACCACGCAGATCGCGGTGCCCAGGTTGACCTGCCTCCTCCAGCAAAACAGTAGGTAGCGTGGGGCTGTCGCCTCGCGTTGCAGCCAAGCCGCTCACGTTCTCAACCTGCAAAGCGACGAGATATGCCTCTAAAGAGGCACGTACCGCGGCATTCGGTTGAAGTCCCAGATAAACTGCTGGGATGCCGTCTTCGAAAACGCCCGCGAAGTCGACGCTGCGCATCTGGATCAGCCCATTGGCCGCGGTGGCCAAGGTAGTTCCCACGCCGTGAAGTCCGCCATGACGTGGATGGTCGTGGCGGCGTAAGACCCCCCTGAGATACTCTGCCAACAGGCACCGTATAAGCATCTCGCGGCGAGTCGAGAGCTGATGGTCTGGCGCGAAGTAGTCCCTCACGAGTGAGGGAAGGGCAGCTGAGAATGGGTCCATAGCAGCGGCAAACGGAAGCTCGTCTGCGTGGTGGTAGGCGTGACGTGCAATGCGTGGCCAAACTGTAGAAAACGTAGGTGCTGCAACCTCGATGCAATGAGTTACCAAGGTCTCCAGATCAGATCGGAATTGATTGCGATGCTCATTTATCGGGGTGCTTGCGAATGTGCCGGACTCAAACGACATGCCGTCCACGCGGCAATCCTTTGGAGGCAGCCCTGCGCGGAGTGAGAATAGCTGGGTCACTTCGAGATTGCAGAGAGCGAAATACCTGGGGCGGCCAACCCGGTACCGACCATCGTTGGCTTCCGCGTAGCCTTTAGCTTGGATCTGACTCCTCTCCGAGTTCACAGCGTCGGGCCGACGCTTGATCTCCACGACTAGCACCCAGCGTCCGCTTCCGCGCTCTATCAGCACAAAGTCGGGAATCACGCCGACGCCGGCGCTGTGAGGATGGTGTTCCCACGCATGCGTCGCTCGTAGACCCAGGGCGTCGAGAACTTCTTCCGCCACGGCTCGGAAGGCTGGATGAAATGTCGCCACCTCATCGTCGGCGTAGGAGATCCAGCTCATGTCGACGTTGCCCTTGGCGATTTCGCAATCTGGTCAACCTCCCGTAGCTCCTCAGCGAGAGCCCGAGGGTCGAGGTCATCGGCTTCGACCACGTCGGCGATCAAGATGTCGATGTCACGAATTACGTAGTCCGCTCGCGCGGGCTTGGCGAGGAGGGTCTCGCCAAGCTTTGCGAGCGACCGAAGGTCCGCCTCACCCCATTGGCGTATATCGAGGACCTCAGCAGCGCGATATTCGAAGAGCTGGAGTTTAGCCAGCCCCGCCCCCTGATTGCGCGCCTGCCTTAAAAATCCCACAGCGCTGACGGTAGCGTTTAAAGCCGCAAGCCATGCCTCCAGGGGCAAATCGTCGTGGGGCACGATGCCGTAGAAGTTGTCAGAATACGCACGCCAGCCGCTGTTCATGACGTGCCGTGGCCGGTGGCGTAGATAGTAGTTGAATAACAATGGCGCACGCGGTGCAGGTTTGTGCTGGTTCCATGCGGTCGGGCGCTCCGAGCGCCAGGTCAGAACCGACACGTTGGCCTCCGGACGAACCAGAGCTTGCTCTAGCCGCTTTTGGAGCGCCGCGGTAGTTCTTGCATCACCTTCAGACGCGCTTAGCAATAAGGCTGCTTCGGGATGGTCGTCTTCAACGCCATACCCTTGGATGCGGCCAATCTTTTTTACGAAAGGCGTCGCGCCGTCGACAGCTGCTCGCTCCAAGGTTGTCATGAAGAAGTCTGTTTGCTTAAGACGCAGTCCGCGAGCGCTGCGAAAGGCCGTGTCGATTGTGACGCGGCCGGGACGGATAACTGCAGCGGGGGCGGGAGTGCTCACGCCTGTCGGATCGCCTTTTTCCGCGTATATAATTGTGGCATCTATGAGTTTGCCGTCAAAGGGGCAGCTAGGGGCGGGCTCGCAGCGCCAAGAGCTACAGTTGGCGTCGAGGTGGTTAGTAAGCCAGCGGCCGTAGAGTGTTGATTGCCACGAATCGTACACAATGCACGCGAGCCTTCCGCCCGCCTTCAACTCAGCCAAGACCTTAACAATAAAATAGACGTACAGGTTTGAAGTGCCTGGTACGCGCGCGTTCGTGATCCGGCCCAAGTGCTCGCGATAAAGGGCTTTGTCGCGAATCCATTCTTGGCGGACGTATGGTGGGTTAAGAACTGCGAAGTCATAGGGCGCTTCGCAGGGGGCGAGGAGATAGTCGGCGCAGCGGACCTGGCATTCGAAGGGGGCGTCAAGGCCTTCGGCGGAGCTAACTCGGCACATCTCAGGATCGATGTCGAACGCGTCCAGCTGTACTCGGGTCGCGCCAGCGCGCGCGAATACGGCGGGAAAAGTGAAGGGGCCTACGCACGGATCTAGAATGCGTGCCGGTTTGTCGGTGGGCGTGATGCGCAGGTTGCGAACCATGCGCTCCGCCAGCGCAGAGTCCGTGAAGACCTGACCTAAAGCTTCGGCCGAGGATCGCGGTTTTCTGGCCTCGCTGCGAGGATCGCCGGACCTTCTTTGGTCGAGGAGCGATGCTGACCCATCGGCGGAATGAGGCGGGACAAATGGCCGGGGCAACATGGGTACTGATAGGTCCTTCGGTTGGCTCACAAGGCGGACCTCACAGCGGGTTTGAGCCTACCAGAGCTTGTATAGGGGAGTTGAATTCGGGAGCAAGGCTAGTCCTTCTTGGGCCCCAACACCCAAGCCGGAGAGCCGGCCTGGGGCGCGGTAACTGGTTGGGGGGCTGCCAGAATTCCGGCGAATGGTAATCCATGCGACCGTGCTGGAAAATCTTGGATGCTCCAGATGCCTCCTTTCATGGCTGACGATCCTCCCCCTATCAAGCTGGGGTTTGGAGAGATTGTCATGCCGCAGCTAAGGCTTACGAAGCGCAATATAGAGCAGATCGCCCGACCTGTGTCGGGGCAGTTTCTTTTCTACGACAGCGACCTGCGCGGGTTTGGCCTTAGGGCCGGGGCGAGGTCACTGACGTTCTTCGCCGAGCGCCAGGTGCGGCGGCGCACGGTGCGCGTCACGATTGGCCCTTACCCCGTCATCTCGCCAGAGGTCGCCCGCCGGAAGGCTATGGAACTGCTTGCCGAGATGGTTGCGGGTATCAACCCTAATGAGGTGAAACGCGCTGGCGACGTGAACGCGATGACAGTGCTGGAGGCCTTCGACGCCTTCTTTCAGTCGCGGACCCACCTCTCCGCAACGACAGTGACGAATTACAAGCGCAGCATTGGGCTGTACCTCAAGGTCTGGGCGGCCAAGCCCATCGGCAGCATTACCACGGAGATGGTCATCTCCCGCCACCGGCACCTGATCGAGAAGCGTGGTGGTGTGACTGCTAACAATGTCATGCGGCACCTTAGGTCGGTCTACAACTTCGTCGCAGCCACCGTCGGCGACCTGCCGACCAATCCGGTGAGCGTCCTGGGCAAGGCTCGGCTTTGGGCTGTGGAGAAGCGCCGCCGCACTGTCATTCCTTCACACGCCCTGGCGCGGTGGTTTCACGCTGTCCGCGACGAGACCGATGACGCTCGGGACTTCCTGACCATCGCCCTGTTCACCGGCATGCGTCGGTCTGAAATCGCTTCGCTGCGCTGGGAAAATATCGAGCTCGCCGCCGAAACCCTGCTCGTTCCCCGCACGAAAAACGGCGAGCCGCTTCAACTGCCTCTGTCGTGGTATTTGACAGACCTGTTGATTAACCGGCGTCAGGTGGACCCAGGCGCGGAGTGGGTATTTCCGGGACGCGGTAAGACTGGCCATTTGACGGAGGTGAAGACGTTCGTGTCGCGGGTCGCGAAGGCATCCGGCGTGCCCTTCACTATGCATGACATGCGACGTACCTTCATCACTCTGGCCGAGAGCCTCGACATACCGGCCTACGCCCTCAAGCGGTTGCTCAACCATAGCATCGATAGCGATGTCACTGGCGGCTACATCATCATCGACGCTGAACGCCTCAGAGGTCCTGTGGACAGGATTGCCGAACGCATTCTTGTTTTGGTCCAGAATGCGGATGCACCGGACGATCACGACGTGGCCTGCCATGCGGTGGCCGGCTCTGCCGCAATTAGATAGCTCATCGGGGAAACGTTATGGAAAATGCAGATCATGGTAAAGACGAAAACGATGTCGCCAGCGACAGCAACCTATCTTTAGTCGCGGGATCGACCGTCCTCGCTCAAGTGCTGCTGGCAATAATTCGGGCCAACCCAGTTGGTGCTCGCAAGGCAAGCGAACAGCACCGATTAGCGAAAGCGCTTGAGGCTCTTTTGGGAAATTCTGCCAGGCAGGGACGCAAACCAATTGACGATCGGAACGCACATCTGGCGATGGCCGAAGGGGCGATGAAATGCTTCGTGGAAGGCCAGGATTTCGACCTTACGGCGTTAGCCGAGGAGGCCAAACATCTGACGAGCGGTGCCTCGGACGCGGCTATCGTGGCACGCCTTCGCAGATCGTTCCTACCGGCTCAGGGTGCGGTTATGGCGGCGATGTCCGATCAGACCGATGCAGCCGCAGGTGAGGAAAGACGGCTCGTCCTGGCCATTCTGAATCATTTCGCCGCCGTAGGGGTGCGCTCCGTGCCACCCACGCACCAATTTAAGTCGACAGTTGTGTCGCTCGGCACTGAGCAAAGTTAGGTCTAATTCGGCTGCCTCTTTCAACGAGGCCGCCTTATGAAAAACAAGTCTGATCATCTACTACGCGACCCACAAGCCGCCGATTATCTCGCCGTCTCTATTGCATGGCTTCAACGCCAGCGTTGGCTCGGGACGGGGCCGGTCTACGTCAAGGTCGGCTCGCGTGCGGTACGCTATCGCCTTTCGGACCTTGAGGCCTGGGTGAATCAAAACGTCCGACGCGGCTCAAGCGCGGAGGCGACGCGATGACCGGCGTAGATCTCACCGATTTGCAGCAGGCCGGAACCCCCTTAGAGGCGGCTCAGGCTATAAAAGCCCTAGGGGGCAAACCCGTACCAGTACGTCGAGGCGAGGAACGTAGACCCCTCGTCAAATGGAAGGAAGGGTACGATCCAGCCGACGCGAACCTGCCAGGGCTGTTCGCGCCCTACGTAAATGTCGCCTTCATCGCAGGCACCGCTGCGTCAGGTTTGGTGGACATAGACCTCGACTGCGAAGCCGCCGTGGCGTTTGGCGATATCCTCTTCGCCGATTGCCCCAGCTTCGGGCGAGGCGCGCGGCCGCGGTCTCACCGGCAGATTCACTGCCCCGGAGCCAGGACCGCCAAATACGAAGCCCCCAAGGCCGCCGCCGATGATGCAGCTTGGAAAGGTGCGCACGGCACGTGCATCGTGGAAATTCAAGCTGATGGCAAACTCGTCACTGTGCCGCCGTCCGTGCACCCCAAAGGAGAGCCGTACGAGTGGGGCGGACGCACGGCGGTAGCGCCGACCTGGTCGGCCAAAGAGCTCAGCATGACCATCGGCGCTCTGGCCTTCATGGTGGTGTTTGATGCCTACTATCCGACAAAGGGCGGTCGACATGATGCCTGTCTGGCCGCCTCCGGTGTACTCGTGCGCGCCGGGTTGACCGCCGACTTGACGGACGAGTTGGTGCAGACTGCTGCACGCAGAAACAGTGACGAGGAGTGGGGTTCGCGGACGGGTGCGCACTCGGCGGTGGTTCGTCTGGAGACCGGCGAGCGGGTAGCGGGCGTAGTCGCCCTCATGGACCGTCTCGGCCTCGCTCCATATTGGGAGCAAACCCTGCGGAAATGGCTGACTCTCGAAGAACTCGAACCGCTGGTTATCAATACAAATGCACCTCGTGACACCGCCCGCGACCTTCTCCAGCGGGACTACACCACCCCGCAGGGCCGAACGCTGACCGTCGCCCAGGATAGCTTCTATATGTACCGCGATGGGGTTTGGCGTGGGCTGACCAAGACTGAGGTGAAGGAGGTGCTCTATAGCTTCATGGAGCGAGGCGTCGTTAGGGTGAAGGAAGGCGGCACGCGCAGGTTCACGCCAAAAGCGTCGGACGTCAGCCTGGTTCTCGACGCTCTCCAGCCGTTGGTTTCTGTGGGATCGGTCGTGCCTCCAATGTGGCTTGACGGTCGCTCAGCGCCGCCCGCCAACGAAATCGTCGCGTTCCCAAACGGTATGATCCACGCGCCGACCCTGACCTGGATGCCCCACACGCCGCAGCTTTTCACGCTCAATCAGCTACCGATCCACTACGACGTCGCAGCGCCTCACCCGGAACGATGGTTGGCATGGCTGAACAGCCTCTGGTCCGATGCCGAAGCCGTAAACCTTGTCCAGGAGATCCTGGGGCTCTCCCTCGTCCCAGACACAAGCCTTCAAAAAATCATCATGTTTTATGGGCCGCCGCGCGCTGGGAAAGGCGTTCTGACATCGATCATGCAAGACCTTCTGGGGCCGGCGAACTTCGTCAGTCCAGGGCTTTCTAGTCTCGGGGAAAATTTCGGCACTCAGTCCCTGTTGGGCAAGCTTATGGCCTTCGTGCCGGACGCCCGTCTCGACATGAGCGCTAGACGAAACGGCGTGACCCAGACGCTCCTGGCTATCAGCGGCGAGGACAGTCAGACCGTGCCCAGAAAGCACGTCACAGCCTGGCATGGTAAACTCCCGATCCGTTTCTTGATAACGACAAACGAGATTCCGCAGCTTCGGGACGATGCCGGGGCGTTGATGGCTCGGATCGTGCCGGTGGTGTTTGACAGGAGTTTCGTGGGCAAGGAGAGCCGAGGGCTCAAAGCATCGTTGCGGGAGGAGTTGCCGGGCATTCTAGTTTGGAGCCTGGAGGGGTATCGGAGGCTTAAAAAACGAGGCGATTTTGTACTTCCTGCCGGTAGCCAGGAACTGATCGGCCGTATGGGGGCTGTTTTCTCCCAGATGGGAACGTTCATAGAGGACTGTGCGATCCTTGATGACGACGCGCAGGTTCTCTTCAGCGACCTTTTCATCGCCTATCAGCTGTGGGCCGAGGAGCAAGGCCTACGGCAATCAATGACGCGAACCCAGTTGGGAGAGCGTCTTAACGAGCGACGATTTCGGTCTAGCCAACCCCGTCCCGACAAGGCCAGGGTCAGGCATGGCCTTCGCCTAAATGAGGGGTGGGCGAGGCGCGTTTCGTCCCGACTCTTCTGACACGCTAGGCCCGCCACTATGTGGTGGGCCTATGCCCCATGCGCCCCACCTACCCTTACCGTTAAATTTCTACTTAACCTTAGGGCTGGCGTGTCAAGCGTGTCACCTACCCGTTTCGCGCCCTACGTTTGGGTTTTGGCTTGGCCATAAGGGCAGGGGCTTTATGCGGCGGCGGGTGTTGCCATGGCTGCCGGTCGATTGGCCGACCTGGCTCCTCAAGATGCCGTCTTAGAGCCCGTTAATGGGCTAGGCTAGCCACAGTTAAGGCCGCCAATACTCACCTGAATGATTTTCGAGGCGATATCCTAGCGGCTACGTCGCCCGTTCATCCATTCAGGGAAAGGGGCTGAAGCTGGGTGCGTCTAGAGGGGGGGTGGTGCCGCTTAGGTGACTCGAACACCTGACCCCATCATTACGAATGATGTGCT
>RCUN01000857.1_pt1 | contig 12545 bp, 17 predicted proteins | sample 2166181 | NCBI WGS metagenome assembly RCUN01 (sample SAMN09932603, study PRJNA488358) | compost metagenome | feature: garden; material: soil; isolation source: compost soil in crotononitrile-enriched culture | place: Germany: Experimental Botanical Garden Goettingen | collected 2016-01-27 | reverse complement strand
CGGTAGTTGGACGATACCGAAAAGTTGAAATGATTACGGTTCCTATCCGTTATTTTAAAAGAAAAATGCGATATTTTTTGGAATACCGCACTTTAGGTTTTTGTTATATGTTATTTAATTATTTTGCCAATATGCCTGCAGCCCTTAGCTTCGCTTTTAAGTCCCGCAATTCGCTCAAGATCCCTTGTACTTCAGTAAGGTATTGGTTTGGAAGTAGGATTGGATATGGGAAACCATAGTACATTAAGATTAGAATTGACATAAGCCGTCATTACACGGACAACTTACAAGAAGCAACTTGGGAAAACAGCTCCACTTTCGTATATTCGATATGGCTATGTTACTTCGTTAAGTCGCCGCACCATTATATACTATGCTGAAAACTACGATACATACATTCAACGACCTTGATAAATGGTTGTCCGACAACTTTTATTTTGAAGACGGACACGTTTTGGCAATAAAAGAAAATCCGCTTGAAATTATTGTTGGTTATAATGTGAAAGCAAATTACAAGGCAAATTCAGAAAGACACATTTTGCCTTTCAAAATCATTCCATCAAAAATTTACGAATGGACTTTTGACAAAGATCTAGCAAATGTTGGTGACGACAACTACATTGAATATATTGAAGCACAAGAAGTTGAAAATGGAATTTGCTTAGAGTTCTCTACACCTGCGACTTTTCGACTTGTTACAAACAGCCTTGAAATTGAAGAACAAGAGCTAATAAAAACAACATTTAAGCCTTGGACAAGCGAAAAAGAAATGTATTTGACCGCTGACCTTTCTGAAGTTCCGAGACCTTTATTTTGGAAAGAAAAATTAAACAAATACGGACACGACATTCTGTTTCGTTATTATTCAGGTGAAGAAAGACAACCAGAGCAAGTTCCTTACCCAGACTATCAAGGTTACTATATACAACTTGCGGACAGAATTAGCTCGACACAAGAAGGTATTTTTCTCAAGCATATAAAAATAGAAAACGGAAAATTTAGTTTGAATTTTGAAAACAAGGACGATGAATTGAAAGATGTTTGGAACGACTTAACAGCAATTCTTGCAGACTTTCCTAATGCTCAAATCAAAAGCGGAAATTGCGAGTTTACCGGGACAAAATGGAAACAATATTTAGCGGACAAACTATTACCGACAACAGAATGACAGGAAGCACAGCATATAACGGGAGAGTGTAACATAAACTGTGTCAACCAATTTAATCGGCTCGTGCCCTTCATCTATTGGTGGAGCAGTCATCCAAAATAAAGAAACTTAGAGTTTTTCGACCTCTTCGACAGAAAGTCCAGTGCCCTTAGCAATATCAGCTATAGGTAGCCCCATTTCCTTAAATGCTTTAGCAGTCTCAAGAGCTTTTTTACGCTCTCCTTCTGCTAGTCCTTTGGCTTTACCTTCTGCTAGTCCTTTGGCTTTACCTTCTGCTAGACCTTTAGCGTGACCTAAAGCTTCTCCGGATTTCTTGGCCGAATTAAATACGCTCTCAGCATCACGCTTATGTTTTAAACTTGCTTCGTATGACATTAGCTCCTCCTCCGTTAATTTACCTATCTCTCCTATCTCAAAGATAAGACCAAATATTCTTTTATCCAAAAATGATGGCAATCTATCCATGGTACTCAAATGTTTAAGTAAGTACAACCACTGATCCATAACTGTCTTTAGTTCTTCTGGCTGTTTATTAAATAATGGAAGCGAAATCATTTTATATCCCAATTTATCATAGAATATTTCTTTGGTCAATTTGTCACACAGCGCAACATCATAGAAATAAGGCCGCTCTGTGACACGGGATATACCGGTACTTCCATTTCTATCCATATCAAACTCCAAAATACCAATAAAGTAAACCTCCGGTAGGTAATAATCACTCCCCTTTTTACCTCGCGCTAATTGTTTATTGATGAGACGTGAAGTATAGTACACTGCACGGTCCTTAAAAAATTCTTGAAAGAGCTGCTGCATCTCAATGATGAAAACCTCACCATCGCTACCGATACAATGTAAATCAAATACAACACGACGCATTTCCTCATAATCACCATCATGTTCTACAGGCTTATATCTTAGATCCGAAATTATCTTCTCTCCATGAAATAGACTATTGAGAAACTCAATAAGTAAGATTTTGTTGTCCTCCCTACCAAAGTAAAATTTCCAACCGAAATCGGTACGTGGATCTACATACCTACCCAAATGTTTTTTTGATCTAGCCATAATATTTAATAATTGGTTATCAGCCAAATATACAACAATAAACTGAAAAATACTAAAATAACTAGTAAATAACATAAGTAGACAAGTAACTTATATTGATAGTCAATCGCACGAGCTGAAAAATTGTCTTAATAGCAGCTCCCCACATTATCTTATTAACGCTTTAGATAAAATACAAATTCAAATGGTCAAAATTATCCGTATTGAATGGTAACCGGATGTTGAATCTGGATGGTCAATGGTATCGAAATCTCCAATATAATAAGCTGAACAAAAAAACAAAAATCACTACATTTGATTAAGATAGAATAAGAATGGAACATGGGTTAATTTTGGAGAATATTGCTAAGCACATAACATTAGACGATAATGAAGTTGCACAATTTCTTAAGTTATTAAAAAAAGTAAAAATACCGCGTAGAAGCATGATATTAACTCAGGGACAATTATGTAATTCCATTTATTTTGTTGATACTGGAGCCTTGCGGGCATTCTACCTTGATGTGTCCGGCAGAGAATCGACTATTATGTTTGCCATAAAAGACTGGTGGATAACAGATATGTACTGCTTTATAAATGAACTTCCCGCCATGCTTGCCATTGACACTATTGAAGATAGCATCATCTATCAGCTGCAAAAAAATGATCTGGAAAAACTCTATTTAACAGTACCAAAATTTGAACGTTTTTTTAGGATCTTGATGCAAAATGCCTATATAAGGGAACAATTGCGTGTGATTCAAAATCTCTCGTTAACCGCCGAAGAACGCTTTGACATATTCCTGAACAAATATCCTGATGTTGCCAATAAAGTGAAGCAAAAACAAATTGCATCCTATTTAGGAATCACACCTGAGTTTTTAAGTATGATCAAGCGAAAAAAGCGGAAGTCTTAAAGTAGTTTATTTTTTTTCAAGTTTGGACACCTTTAATTTGCAGTAATTAAAGAATGTAAATATGATGCTAATATTAATTGCGGGCCCTTATCGAGGTGGCACTAACGATGATCCGGTTTTAATGAAAAAGAACCTGGACAACCTTGAATCATTTGCTTTAGAAATCTTTAGAAAAGGGCATATACCGTTCATTGGTGAATGGATGGCACTTCCATTGATAAAATTAGCAGGATCAACACATGTTGGAGATCAGCAGTGGAATGAAGTCCAATATCCCATAGCACATCGGATGCTCGAGAAATGCGATGCCGTATTGCGAATCAAAGGAGAATCAAAAGGAGCTGATCAAGATGTACGGTTAGCCCAGGAAAGAGGACTGAAAATTTATCATTCTGTAGAAGAAATTCCCGTATCGGAGCTTCTTTAACCAAATTTTTACTAACAAAAAATATACTTTATGGAGTTAGAAATATATCAAGTCGATTCTTTTACAGAACAGGTATTTCATGGTAATCCCGCATGCGTTGTACCTTTAAAAAACTGGTTACCCGACGAAACACTTTTAAAAATAGCCCGTGAAAATGCGGTTGCGGAAACAGCATTTTTTATCGATAAAGGTGATATTATACACCTGAGATGGTTTACGCCCGAGATTGAAATGGATCTATGTGGGCACGCAACCCTTGCAACAGCCCATTGTTTAGTTGCACACCTGAGTTATCAAAAAAAAAGAATCATTTTTGAAACCCAGGTGGGACCGTTAAAAGTAGATGTAGAAGATGGTGTTTATTATATGGATTTTCCTTCCAGAATGCCAGAACCTACTGCCCTGCCCGATATTATTGAGAGATCATTAAATATCAAGCCAAAAGAGGTCCTCAAATCTAGAGATTATGTACTGTTGTATGAATCTGAGCAGGATATAAAAAACATCAGAATTGACAGATCCATTTTTGACCTAATCAATCTTGATCCGGGAGGCGTAGTAGTAACAGCAGCAGGTACGGAGAGCGATTTTGTTTCAAGATTTTTCACCCCACAGTCTTCTATTCTTGAAGATCCAGTTACTGGCTCAGCGCATTGTTCGCTTATACCATTCTGGGCAAAAAGATTAACAAAGGATAAGCTTTTAGCCCTGCAATTATCAGAAAGAGGTGGAAAGTTGTATTGTGAAAACAAGCCTGATCGCGTAATTATTGCTGGTAAGGCAAGAACATATTCTGTTGGACGCTTTTGGATTTAATTTCATTGTCAATAAAAACAGTTTAAAATCAATCTGAAGGCACATACACAAAGGCTGGCGGACAGCCCATTTAAAATTTATTAATTTTATAAGATGAAAGATAACATTATTGACAAAGTTGCTTTAATCTGTATAGTTGAAAAGAAAGTATTAACAGCTCTTTCCCATTCAAAATCAAAGCTATATCTACCTGGAGGCAAGAGAGAAATTGGTGAAACAGATTTAGAATGCTTAAAAAGAGAAATTCATGAGGAACTTAATGTCCAAATCAAAGAAGATTCAGTGCAATATTTTGAAACTTTCGAGGCTCTTGCCGATGGTAAAACTGATGGTATATCAGTAAGGATGACATGTTATTTTGCTGATTATTCCGGAAATCCTGAACCGACAAATGAAATAGCATCATTGGAATGGATAACCTATCAGGATAGGGATCGAACATCAGCTGTTGTAAAGATCATATTGGATAAGTTAAATGCTTTGAAGCTTATACATTAATTTTAATATTATTAGATGGAACAATTACTATCAATCGGTGCTGAAGCATTAAGGAAAGCTGCATTAAATGAAGATGCAAAAGCTTATGTTTTAAATAACGAAGCACTCTACAAGCTAATGAAGAAAGCCGCTGACCGATACATTGGCGGTGAAAATCTTTCGGAAACTTTAATAAAAGTACAAGATTCAAATGATACCGGTTTTAAGTGTTCGATCGAGTATATGGGTGAAAGCACTCGATCTATTATGCAAGCGGCAAAAGCGACGGATGAATTTTTGGATATCTGCAAAGCAATCGAGCAAAAAAATCTCAATTCCACGATTTCACTGGACCTTTCGCACATTGGACTAGAAGTCTCTGAAAGTCTTTGTTATGAGCACTTATCTAAAATATGTGAAACAGCAAAGGACAGGGAAGTTATTATTAGTGCTGAAGGAACAGACAGAACTGACCGCATTTTGAAACTCTATCAAAATGGTTCAAAGAAGTATGCCAACCTGTCCATTACCTTACAAGCCTACCTCCATCGGACAACTGATGATTTTGAAGCAATGTGTAATGAAAGGGGACGTATCCGTATCGTAAAAGGAGCATTTGAAACTGCTAAAGGACTGTCCCTACCACGTGGACAGGAACTCAATGACCGCTATATTTATTTTGTCGAACAGCTACTTTCAAAAGGCCACCCCTGTTCCATCGCAACCCATCATCATGAAATACAACAGGAAGTAAAAAAACTTATAGATACGCTAAAACCAAATAAAGAACTCTACGAGTTTGAAAGTCTTTTCGGAATCCAAACCGATCAGTTGGCCCAATTGAAAGATGAAGGCTATCCAACAAAACTCTATTTCGTTTACGGTCAGGAATGGTACCTTTATCTCTGCAACCGATTAGCTGAATATCCATTAAATTTGTTCAGAGCATTGCAGGATATTGTCGAATCAAAATAACAATTAGTAATAGAAAGTTCATCGAAACGATGAATTTTCTATTAACACAAACTTTATTTCATTAATTTAATTATTGCACAGCTCAAATTTTTCAAATGAAAAATGAGGATCAATTCGAATCGCTCACTTTCCCACAGGACATAAAAAAGAAGTTTAGAAGCTGCAGACAAAATCTTTCCAGACAGCACAAAACCAACATTAATAAATAAAGCTAAAAGCGCAATAAGTTCATAAAAACTTGATCGAATAGTCATTTAACCTCCTTTACGCCATTGCGAAAATCTACATCCATTTCCTGAAAACATAAAAAGCAAGACCATTTTTGTTGTAAAGATGATAATCTTTCATGCCCATGCTTTTATCATGCACGGTAATTTGAGCGTACATTACCCGATTTCGGCAAAAGATTTCTAGCGGTTTCATTTTACAATATTACTAACAATATTAGCAATATTGTATACGGTAAAGATATTTAGGGTTTCCCATTTTTTATAATGTAATCGGATGTATTAAGCCTATCATAGCCCTATAATAGCATCGCAAAAATTGTCTGGACATGTTGCTTGAGCGTCTCTATGAGACGATTGTACATTTCCTGCATCTTCTTCTCATAGCTGGTAGAGCGACCGCCAAAGAAATCGACATAGCTCGCTGCTATATCGCTAAAGGCAGTGGTGCCGATGACAATATTGGTAGCTATTGGAAGGTTGGAATTAGTTGGGGTTGCTATCATAGCGTTCTATTGTTCAATCGGGCAAAGTCAATACCCAAGCAATCGGCCAAATGTTATATGAGAAAGCTATTTAACAAACATTCCGGAAAGCAACATACTTTCGTTAAAATTAAGGGTTACTGTATAAGGGGGCGTTTTGATTTCAATATAATTGGCAAAATCCACCGGATGATAAATTATTTTAAGCTTATCTAACAACTTAAGCACTTCTTCAAATTGTAAGCCTGGTTTTAAGTTATTTTCAAATGAGATGTTGACCTTTCTAAAGTCGTTGATGGCGTAACCATTGATAGTGTTTTCCTTTTGGTTCTCCGGATCACTTTTACTGACAGCAAAAAAAAGATTGAAATCATGATAAGTATTCTGATAATAGATCTCGTTGGTTTTTCCGGTAGTGCCATCAATTTCTGTCACTCGTTCAAAACGCTTATTTATAGGAGATTTCGTAAATTCTTCTTCCGTTGTTTTGCCAACAATCAAATTGTTTATATTCCAGTTCTTATCAATTTTCAGCGTGGGTTTGTCTCTAACATCTTCCGGTTTGGTCGCATTTTTTAGCAAGTCAGCCATATATTTTTCATTATTGCATCCGCCAAAATCAATTAAACCATTCATGATATCCCAGTAACACGTTTTAGACAAGTTTGTGTTGTTCAAAATGATTAACCTATCGTAGTCTGGCGCGTATAAAATAAATTTATTTTGGGGCTTTAAATTCCAGTATAAACCATGGTCGGTATTTGGATTTTTTGTCCCTTTGCCATATTTTACCTCTAGTTTCTTTAAAATACTCGCCTTTAGCTGTTGCGTCTTGAGCTCAATTCTTACGCCATATATTTTATCATCAGCAGCGTATCGTTTTAAAGATTCTTCTAATTCACTGGCGGTTTTGGCTTGTTTGAGATCAATATGTCCACCGCCAAGACGTGTAATACTATCTGTTTTTAATGTTTCCGAATTGATTTGAAAAATAATGCGCTGCCCTGCTAAATCAATTCCATCGAAACTATACCTTTGTGATTTTTCAACCTCCAGCAACAGACTGAAGGGATACTCTACAGTCTCAACGCCGACCAATAATCGATCCTCAAATTTACTGATTTGTTCAATCGGCTCATTTAAGTTCAAGTTTGCTAAATCTATTTTTTCTTGACTTCTGCAACACATAACAAAGGGTAAAACAGCTAGTAATGATAATTTCTTCATGATTCTTATTCTTTTTTAATAACAGGCAAAACACTACTTTTTACTGGATCTTTCCCACCTTAATCTCCGATCACCAAAAGGTTCTGTTTTCCCTTTTTTATAAATAACCCGTTTACGAATTGTTCCATCTTCTTTATAGTAAAACCATACACCTTCCTTAAGGTTGTTTAGATATGTACCCCTCTCTGCCAGCTTCTTATGTCTGTAAACTTTGGCCTCCCCATTTTTAAAACCATCTGTAAATGGCTCGAAATTGGTTTGGAAACCATTAAATTTTATCGCATAATTCCCGTTTAAAGGCTCTCCCGTTTCCTTTAAACAGGTTTTATCAGTAGCATCATCGTATTCGGTTTGCTCAAGTTCAATATTGATCCATGTCTGTGCAAAACCATTACTGATTGGAATTAAAAAGAAAAATAAAAAAAAGATGCCGGCAAGCATCTTCCTTAAAGCAGATAGCTTTAAAATTAAAATCGATGGAATTAATATTACTTTATTCATTTGTCAGGATGCTAAAATGTTGATATTATTGTTTAAGATTTCAGCTTCATTTACCAAACAAATTTAGCTGTAAAATCTATAGCAAATTGAATGGATTACAATTCGCTGGCAATAAATAACGATTCGTGGCCATTTGCTTTTTTTTCCACATCGATGGCACCCTGAATTCATTATGCTGCTGCCCAATCTTAAGTTTTTCTATTCAAAGAATGGCTTCGAATAAAAACGGCCACGAGCTGTATCACCCTATGATTTGTTTAATTAATACATGGTATTATTTCTTTTAAACTCTTTTTGAATTCAAGGCTTTGCTCCATTGTGTTTTATTGCATCTTGGACATGCCTTGGAATCATTCTCAAAACTAAATACGACATGGCCGCAATACATGCATGCGAATGGCCCTTCAGCACTGAATACATCAACCTTTTTGAAAGATGACGGGAATAATGGCAGCCCATACCTCACATCACTATCAGCATAAAATAAAACGCTTAGCGTTCCATCAACTTCTAGAATCCCTTCCTTAACCTGTCCCAAATGTTCGATATTTAAATTTCTCAGTTCAGAAAAAAATTCCATACGCGAAAAGGTATTATCATTTTCATGTTTTATATCAAATACGCCATCCTTTACTACAGGTAAAACTTTACCTTCCAATAAATGGGCAATATTCTCTGATCGGGAGGCAATCCAGGTTATCAACTTATAGACAAAGATTACACATATAAAGACAACAATCGAATGAAAGATTGGTATTTCTTCTTGAAACATTGGATCTCCAGCAGCTGAGCCCAAACTGATTATAATCGCAACCTCAAAAAGAGTTAACTGCCGAACTCCCCTTCTACCCGAGAGCCTTAGAATGATCAGTATTAGAATAAACATTATAATTGTTCTCGCTCCTATTTCAACAAGAAAGGAGCTTTCCACCCCCTCTGCAAATATTTTTTGTATATCAACCATAACCTTTTAAAATCCAAAAATCTTAATGTGGCCTCCGCCATTTAATCCTAAAACATTCCTCCGGTCGCAATAGTTCATCACTTGGCAAAAACAACTACATAAGGTATCAATCTTCAATGGTGTCGAGCTAATTCTGTCCGCAAGTTGTATATAGTAACCTTGATAGTCTGGATAAGGAACTTGCTCTGGTTGTCTTTCTTCACCTGAATAATAACGAAACAAAATGTCGTGTCCGTATTTGCTTAATTTTTCTTTCCAAAATAAAGGTCTCGGAACCTCAGAAAGGTAAGCGGTCAAATACATTTCTTTTTCGTGGGAACAATTAAAAGAGTCCCTTACCGACCTGTCTGCTGAAATCTGGGACTACTCCTTCTTGGGGGGAAGCCCTTCATATCACTTTTCCTTCCGCCTTGAGCAGAATGAAGACATTTTATACTCTTTATTTGTCAGTGTTATTTTACCCTATTTTGCGATCAGGATAATGCGCCTGCCCAATCGGGAAAAATCATTTAATCCCTGTAAGCGACACTGATTTTCAGGTATTTGAAAAGCTGAAAAAGAAAGTACAAAATGTTTTCCCCGAGCATCTGATAATTTAAGACGATAGGTTGCTACAAACAAAGGTTGATATCTTCGAGGCAGATGGGGAAAATCCTCCGTCAATACAGCACCTTTTATTCTCGACGATAGAAACATAGTTACAGCAGCACTATTCCGCAGTATTTAAGAATACTGAAAAGGTCAAATTCAAAGCAGGCATACATTTGCCTGCTTTGATCATTTAAGAAATATATTCTCTTATCTATGCAGACCTCTTGGGAAATAGTTCTTACATCTGTTTCTGACATATCAGTTTCACCAACACTCCAGATCAACCCATCCTTCATAAATACCGCCGATACCCTTTGGTCCATAAATTTTCCCCTTAACCTGTAATTTTTAGAAATTGGATTTGATTACCAACAATATTGAGCCGGTAACTCAATACAATAGGGCTTCCAGGAAAATTACCTGAGACTTCCGCTTTCAAAATACTTTGATCCTCATTCTTCTCAAAGCTGATAGGCTTCATAATTGACTTATAGTTTTTGTTTGCATCTGAAATCCATTTTTCGATCTCTTTTCGTCCATTGTGCATTTTGCCCTCATCATAAACTACTGCTGTTTCGGTGAAACACTTGGCATATGCAACACTATTGTAGCTCGCTTGTGCTGCCACTAAATCTATTAACACTTTTGGTAATTCCATGATTTCTTATTTTAGTTACTTTTAACCTATACAATTCCTTCCACAAGAACTCCATTATATATTGCCCCCGCTTTGCGGTGTGCTGCGGCCTTCTGGTAAGGCTTGCCAAAATACCATTTCCTTGCTGATTCCATATTTGGAAATTTAGCAACAACGACTCCCTGGATCTGATCACCTTCGAGAACTTCAAAGTCTCCATAAGGAGAAAGAACTTCAATTGGGTGCCCCTTCATAGTCTCTCCAATCAGGCTCCAATATTTCTCTAGCTCTCTTTTTGATCAATAGTTGTGATTCTTGTAAATATTATGTATGCTGGCATATGATTAAATTTAAACGGTTGGTATTGTCCCGCCATCGATTACAAATTCGGTTCCGGTGAGATATCCTGCTCGTGGTGATACTAAAAAACCGACCAATTCCGCAACCTCTTCGGGTTTTGCCGGCCTGCCAAAAGGTATTCCTCCCAGGCTGTTCATGACCTGTTGAATTGCTTCCTCAACGCTAATACCGGTTCGCTCCGAAATTTCCTGCATCATTCCCGTTGCACCGTCTGTCTGTATCCAGCCCGGCGAAACAGTTAAAACTCGTACCCCTTTCGGTGAGACTTCATTTGATAGATTTTTACTATAATTTAGCAATCCTGCTTTTGCTGCCGCATAAGGTAAAGTTGAATCATATAGTGGTAACCTAGCTTGTATGGAAGCGATATGAATAATGACACCATTTCCCTTCTCCAACATGTGAGGCAAAAAGCCTCGGTCTAAACGGACCGGCGCAAGCAGATTGGTATGAATAGCCTTTTCCCAATCTTCATCGCTCAATACTGAAAAACCTCCGCCTTGTGCATCTGAACCGCCCAGATTATTGACGAGTATATCCAACCTTCCAAATTTTTGAAGAACTTCTGTAACTATTTTTTTGGTTCCGGCAGATTGGCTTAGATCAGCAGAAATAAAATGTAACTTGTCGTTGGCTTGTTTAGGGGCATTTCTTGCCGCAATAATCACCGTTGCGCCTGCATTTAACAAGCGCTCAGCTATTACCTTTCCCGCGCCTTTTGTACCACCTGTCACCAAAGCAAATTTACCCGATAACTCCTTGTTGAAATCAACTATATGTTCCATTATTGAAATATTTTTATACAAATTTCCGACCTATAAACAGTTTACACAAGTACGGAAAAACGAATTGCATAGGGATAAATTTATCCCATATTGTATATTTTCGAACATTGACTTAATTTTGGAATATGTACGAAAAGAAAATACCTTTAAGTCTCAACTGTGGTTTAGACCTGATTGGTGAAGTTCTCTATGGTAAATGGAAAATACGATTATTGTGGTTTATCAATGAAGGGTATAAACGCCCAAGCGAACTCCAGCGCAAAATACCGGATGCTTCACGAAGAGTGCTAAATGTTCAGCTAAAAGAACTTGAAGAGCACGAATTGGTTGCAAAAGTTATTTACCCTGTTGTACCACCTAAAGTGGAATACAGTCTTACTGAATTTGGGAAAACTTTAATCCCTGTAATTTCTGCGCTAGGAAATTGGGGTGATGAGCATCAGGAGCGTCTAAGGAAAGTAATTTTGAAATAAAACGTTCAATTTCCCCGAGGGAAATCCAAAAAAAATGGCTTGCGAAATATCAAAAAAAAGTCGATTCTTCGTTTAGAATCGACTTATATACATACGCTAAAAAAGGTTTGTCCCACAAAAAACATCGTTGTTTTAATGCGGTATTGCAATTTCCGTTCTTCTTTTAATAAGATGGAAAGGAAGTACTGCTTTTTAACATCATTTTGATTTTGGCTCGGCCTTCTCTTGAGCATCTTCTGCTTGAGATGTAATCTGACCTTTCAGTTTATCAAAACCATCGGTCACCGAATTAGCGACATTACTTGCCGTCTCTTTAACACTCGCAGAAGCATTGTTAAACTGATCCTTCACGGCGTCACTAAGTTCTCCATATTTATTCTTTGCCTGATCCTTTAAATCATCTGACTTTTTCTTTATTTTCTTTCTTGTTTCCTCTCCACTTTCTGGAGCAAATAATAGTCCTACAAG
>RCUN01000851.1_pt1 | contig 12692 bp, 6 predicted proteins | sample 2166181 | NCBI WGS metagenome assembly RCUN01 (sample SAMN09932603, study PRJNA488358) | compost metagenome | feature: garden; material: soil; isolation source: compost soil in crotononitrile-enriched culture | place: Germany: Experimental Botanical Garden Goettingen | collected 2016-01-27 | reverse complement strand
TGCCGATGGCCACTTCCGAGCCGACGTAGATGAAGATGGCCAGGGCGCCGAACACGGCCCAGCGCGACTGCAGCGCCTTGATGATGGCGGCGGCGCCGACCGGCTCGGCTGCGTCATGGACCGGGGCGGCGGCGTTGATCTGCTTGCGCGCCGAGAAGATGAAGGCGGCGATCAGGGCGAAGAAGCCGCCCATGGCCAGGAAGGCGAAGTCGATGCTGCGCAGGGATTCCCCGCGCGTGGCGGCCGTGACCACCGCCCCGGCGGCGAACACCCCCCCGGTCAACAGGACGTGCGCCCCCAGCCACGGCCCGACCGTGGCCCCCAGGGAGTTGAAGGCCTGGGAGAAGACCAGGCGGAAGTGCGAGCTCTTCTTGGACCCCAGCTCGGCCACCAGCGGATTGGCCGCCACCTGCAGCAGGGTCACCCCGCAGGCGATGACGAACAGGGCCAGGAGGATGCCCGGATAGAAGTCGATGATGGTGGCGACCGGCACGATCAGGCACCCGGCCACCATGGTCAGCAGGGCGGCGATGATGGCCCGGCTATAGCCCAGGCGCGACAGCACCGCCGCCGCCGGCAGGGAGGCCACGCCGTAGGCGATGAACCAGGCGAAGGTGGTCAGGAAGGATTCGGTGTAGCTGAGGTCGAACACCCGCCGGACGGCCGCGATCAGCGGATCGATCAGCGAGGTGGCGAAGCCCCAGGCGAAGAAGAGGCTGGTGACATAGGCGAAGGCGAGGCCTGTGCCGCGCGTCGCCGTCCCGGGTTGAGATGGGCTCATGGTCGCTTCCCGTAGGGGGCCGCGACGCCAGGGACGCGGCCGAGGTCGGAACTGTCTAGGCGGAGCGGCGCGGCGTCCAGAGCCGGCGCGCGCCGCCGTGATGATGTTCGAGCAAAAAAGAGGGGCCGGCCCCGAAAGACACGGCCCCCAGTCGGCTCAGAAGAGAGGGGATCAGAAGCGGTAGTTCACGCCGACCAGGAAGGTGCGGCCGTACTTCTGGAAGTCGATGGTGCGGCGTTCGTCGCCGTTCTCGAAGGTCTTGAACGGCTCGTCGGTCAGGTTGTTGACCTGGGCCAGGATCGACAGACCCTCGGCCGGGCCCGACTGGAACTCGTAGCCGACCTGGGCGTCGATGATGCTTTCCGCCGCCACGGAGCGCAGGGTGCGGCCGTTGCCGAAGCCGGCGACCTCGCCCAGGAAGTCCGAACGGTAGCGGTGCGAGACGCGGGCCTGGAAGCCGTACTTCTCGTAATAGACGGTGGTGTTGATCACCGTCTCCGACAGGCCCGGCAGGGTGGTCGGCGCCTGGGTCGGATCGGGCTGAATCTCGCTGTCGGTCCAGGAGGCGCTGAACTGGCCGCCGAAGCCGTCGAGCATCGGGTGGAAGACGTCGAACGGAGCCGAGGCCGAGAACTCCACCCCCTTGATCCAGCCGCCGTCGCCGTTGTCGGCGGCGTTGATCAGGCCTTCGCGCAGCACCGGTTCAGGGTTGCCCGCCCCGATCGGGTAGCCGGTGAAGTCGAAGATCTGGTTGCGGCTGTAAACATAGCTTTCCAGATGCTTGTAATAGCCGGCCAGCGAGACGTAGCCGCGCCGGTTGGCGAAGTATTTCTCGAGCGAGATGTCGGCCACGTCGGCGATGAAGGGCTTCAGCTGCGGATTGCCGCCGCTGCCGCTCCAGGGCGAGCGGTTAATGTCGCCGGACCCGGCCAGGGACGGATTGTAGCTGTAGTTGCGCGAGGCGCGCATGTCGTCCATGCGCGGCCGGGCCAGGGTGCGGGCCGCGGCGAAGCGGACGAACAGGTCGTCGCCGGTCTCCAGGATGAAGTTGGCGCTGGGCAGGATCTCCAGGTAGTCGGCGCCGCCCGTTACGGCCAAGGTGCGCGACACGCCCTGCCCCAGTTGCTCGGCCGAGAAGCCGCTCGACGACTGGTCGGTGTGGACCGCCTGGATGCCGACGTTGCCGGTCAGCGGCTTGCCCCACAGATTGTGGTCCAGGTTGGCGCGGATGTAGGTCGTGGTGACCTTTTCCTCGACTTCCCAGTTGCCGGCGGCGACGTCGGCGTTGGGATTGCGCACCTTGTCCAAGGCGCCGCTGTTGATCACGCCCAGGGCGTCGTAGCTGATCACCTGGGAGATGCCGAGGTAGCCGAGGTCGGTCGGCTCCAGCAGGAACTGGGACGGAATGGTCAGGTCGCCGCCGCCGGGCACGGCCAGGTAGAACTGGTCGTTGACGAAGGCCTTGTTCCGCTCGGAATAGTTCACGCCGAAGTCGAGCGAGCTGAACGGGCTCTGGTGCAGTTCGCGACGGCCGGCGAAGCGGGCGGCCTTGATCTCGTCCTCGATCGAGGGGGTGTTCATATAGCCGGCCTGGCCGCCGGGGATGACGTCCCCGCCCCAGCCCTGGGCGCTGGTGATCTTGATCAGGTTCGGGTCGGCGTAGTTCAGCTGGCTGGTGAAGCGCGTCACGCCGTCGCCGGTCAGCTCGAAGCCCAGGCTGTCCAGGGCGCCGTTGATGTTGCGGCCGGTGCCCGCATTGGTCTCCAGGATGATGTCGTTGCGCTCGACCTTGGAGAAGTTCAGGTCCAGGTTGAACGACCAGTCGTCATTGGCGATGAACTGGGTGTTCCAGCCGACGGCGGTGATGTTGCTGTCGCGCTTGTTCAGGTCGTTGCGGACCACGCCCTTGATGTTGTCCCAGACGCCGGCGACGATCAGCCCGTCCTCGACGGTGTAGCCGGGCCGCAGCGACGGGCCGGGACGACACACGTTCGGCGTCGGGACGTTGCCGACCGAGGCGCAATCGCCGGCCGATCCGCCCCAGGCCAGGGGAAACTCGATGCCGCGCAGGACCTGGGTGTTCTTGAACTCGGAATAGAAGGCGTCCAGCGTGGTGTGGAAGCGGTCGTTCGGGCGCCATTCCAGCACGCCCATATAGCCGTCGCGCTCCAGCTCCGACGACATGACGTAGGGCTTGACCCCGCCGGTCAGCAGGTTGCCGTCGCTGTATTCCGGATAGCCCCAGGCGTTGAAGCGCTCGGACTGATAGGGCGACGACATATGGGCGTAGCCCAGGGCCACGCCGATCGTGTCGTCCGCAAACTGATCGACATAGCTCAGGGTGTAGCGCTGGCCGTGGTCGGTCGTGCCCGAGTTCAGGGCGCCGATGTCGTTCCACTCATAGCGGGCGTTGGCGACGATCGCGCGGCGGCCGTAGTCCAGCGGGCGGATGGTCCGCATGTCGACCGTCCCGGCCAGGCCCTGGCCGGTCAGGGCGGCGTCGGGGGTCTTATAGACGACGACGCTGGCCATCATCTCCGAGGGGAACTGGTCGAACTCGACGCCGCGGTTGTCGCCGGTCGTGACCATCTCGCGCCCGTTCAGCAGGGCGGTGGTGAAGTCCGGACCCAGGCCGCGGATCGAGATCAGCTGGCTGCGACCGTCCAGGCGCTGCATCGTCACGCCGGGCAGGCGGGCCAGGGATTCAGCGATCGACACGTCCGGCAGCTTGCCGATGTCCTCGGCCGAGACGACCTCGACGATCGAGGTGTTGTTGGCCTTGGCCGAGATCGAGGCCTCGATCGATCGCCGGATGCCGGTGACGACGACCTCGTCGACCTGGGTGGCCTGCTCGTCCCGCGGGGCCGTGCTTTGCGCCTGGGCGACGCCGCCCAACGCCAGGGTGAGGACGACGCCGAGCGCGCCGCCGGACATGAGGCGCGCGCGCCGGGTGAAGCCAGGATTCATCTCATCCTCCCAATGGTCGTCGTCCCTCTGCGGGGGCGATCGCGCAAATCTATGCAAACTTATGACAAGCTTGCAAGCCGGTAATGTTTGGGGCCGCAGCGAGACCTGACCTCCCGACAAGCGCGAATGGCTTTATTGCAGCGCAGCATAAGGCGACGACGCCAAAAACCTCGCCCGCAGAGACAGTTGACAGGCCGGAACAAGCCCTGCAAAAACTTGCAAATCGACCGTGGCGGCGTCGCATCGCCTCGGCAAGACATGGGAGGGCGCCGCATGGCCCGCACATCACGCCGCTGGGGCCGCCTGTCCGGCGCCGCCTCGGCCCTGGCCCTGCTGATCGCCGGCTTCTCCGCCCCGGCCCTGTCCGCTTCTGCTTCGGAAGGCGATTTCCGCCAGCGTCCGCCGCAGGACGAGGTCATCTACTTCCTGCTGCCGGACCGCTTCGCCAACGGCGATCCGTCCAACGACCATGGCGGCTACGCCGCCGACCGCCTGGTCAGCGGCTTCGATCCGGCCAACCCGGAATTCTACCACGGCGGCGATCTGGCCGGGATCATCCAGAAGCTGGACTACATCCAGGGCCTGGGCGCCACGGCCATCTGGATGGCCCCCATCTTCAAGAACAAGCCGGTGCAGCCGACGGTCGGCCGGCCGATGGCGGGCTTCCACGGCTACTGGATCACCGACTTCACCCGCCCCGATCCGCATTTCGGCGAGCCGGAGACGATGAAGGCCCTGGTCGAGGCCGCCCATGCGCGCGGCATGAAGGTCTATCTGGACATCGTCACCAACCACACCGCCGACGTGATCCAGTATCGCGAGTGCCCCGAGAACGACTGCGCCTACCGTTCGGTCGCCGACTATCCCTACACCCGTCGCGGCGGCGCGGACGGGGCGGCGATCAACGACGGCTTCCGGGGCGACGGCGGCGCTGAAGACTTCGCCAAGCTGACCGATCCGACCTGGGCCTACACCCCCTACATTCCGGCGGGCGAGGAGACGGTGAAGGTCCCGGCCTGGCTGAACGATCCCCTGCTCTATCACAACCGCGGCGACTCCACCTTCCGCGGCGAGAGCTCGACCCACGGCGACTTCGCCGGGCTGGACGACCTGTTCACCGAGAACCCGCGCGTGGTTCAGGGCATGATCGAGATCTTCGGCGACTGGATCGACGACTACGGCATCGACGGCTTCCGCATCGACACCGCCAAGCACGTGAACCCCGAGTTCTGGCAGGCCTTCGTCCCCGCCATCATGGAGCGGGCCAGGGCGCGCGGCATCCCCAACTTCCACGTCTTCGGCGAGGTCTACGACCACGACCCGGCGGCCCTGGCGCGGCACACGCGGATCGACAAGCTGCCCGCCGTGCTCGACTTCGCCTTCCAGTCGGTGGCGACCGACGTGGCCAACGGGGCCAAGGCGCCGGACGCCCTGGCGACCCTGTTCGCCGCCGACGCCCTGTATGAAGGCGGGGCCGAGGCCGCCCTGCAGCTGCCGACCTTCCTGGGCAACCACGACATGGGCCGCATCGGCGGCTTCGTGCTGAAGGCTCACCCGCAGGCGTCGGACCAGGAGTTGCTGGCCCGCACGACCCTGGCCCACGCCCTGATGATGTTCAGCCGAGGCGTGCCGACCCTCTACTACGGCGACGAGCAGGGCTTCGCCGGCGGCGGCGGCTACGGCGGCGGGCGTCAGGACATGTGGGACGGTCAGGTGCCCAGCTATCGCACCGAACAGCGCATCGGCGGCCTGCGCGCCCCCTATGACCGCGAGGCGCCGCTCTACCAGGCTATCGCCGAGATGGCGCGACTGCGGGCGGCCGACCCAGCCCTGCGTCGCGGCCTGCAGACGGTGCGCGCCGCCGCCGAGGAGCCCGGCCTGTTCGCCTTCACCCGCGCCCTGCCCGACCAGGCCGGCGAGACGCTGGTGGTGTTCAACACCGGCACGACGCCCCTGACCGCCAATGTCGCGGTCGATCCGGCCTCGACCGGCTGGAGCGCCAGCCGCGGCGCCTGCCCCGCCCAATCCGTCGCCCCCGGCGTGGTCCGCGTCAGCGTGCCGCCGCTCGACTACATGATCTGCGTATCCAAAGGCGCCCAGTAAGTGACCCTCGCGACCCTCCCCGTCGTTCCCTCTCCCGACCAGGCCCATCAGGACTGGTGGCGCGGCGCCGTCGTCTATCAGGTCTATCCGCGCAGCTTCGCCGACACCAACGGCGACGGCGTCGGCGACCTGAACGGCGTCACGGCGCACCTCGACCACGTGGCCTCGCTGGGCGTGGACGCGGTGTGGATCTCGCCCTTCTACACCTCGCCGATGAAGGACTTCGGCTATGACGTCGCCGACTATTGCGACGTCGATCCGGTGTTCGGGACCCTGGCCGACTTCGACCGGCTGGTGGAGAAGGCCCACGGCCTGGGGCTGAAGGTCATCGTCGACCAGGTCTGGTCGCACACCTCGGACCAGCACGCCTGGTTCAAGGCCAGCCGCCAGGACCGGACCAACCCCTACGCCGACTGGTACGTCTGGGCCGACGCCAAGGCCGACGGCTCGCCGCCGAACAACTGGCAGTCCGTCTTCGGCGGGCCGGGCTGGACCTGGGACGCGCGGCGCGGCCAGTACTACCAGCACAACTTCCTGCCCGAGCAGCCCCAGCTGAACGGCCGCAACCCGGCGGTGCAGGACGCCCTGCTGGCCGCTGGCAAGTTCTGGCTGGACCGGGGGGTCGACGGCTTCCGCCTGGACGCCGTCAACTTCATGATCAACGACCCGTCGCTGAAGGACAATCCGGCCTTTCCGGCCGGCGGCAAGCGGACGCGGCCGTTCGACTTCCAGGACAAGATCTACAACCAGTCCCACCCCGACATCGCCCTGTTCCTGGAGCGGGTGCGGGCCCTGACCGACAGCTACGGCGACGGCCGCTTCACCGTGGCCGAGGTCGGCGGCGACCACGCCGACCGCGAGATGAAGGAATACACCGCCGACAGCCGCCGCCTGCACAGCGCCTACGGCTTCCTCTACCTCTACGCCCAGCGGCTGGTCGCCGACCTGGTGAAGACTGGCGCGGCCATGTGGCCCGGCGACACGGGCGAGGGCTGGCCGTCCTGGACCTTCTCCAACCACGACGCGCCGCGCGCCGTCTCGCGCTGGGCCGAGGGCCGCGACGAGCGGGCGCTGGCCGAGATGCTGATGCTGCTGCTGGTCAGCCTGCGCGGCAACGTCTTCGTCTATTACGGCGAGGAGCTAGGCCTGCCCCAGGGCCAGGTGCCGTTCGAGCGGCTGGTCGATCCTGAGGCCATCGCCAACTGGCCCCAGACCCTGGGCCGCGACGGCGCCCGCACGCCGATGCCGTGGTCGGCCGAGGCCCCCTTCGCCGGCTTCTCGAGCGTCGAGCCCTGGCTGCCGGTGGACGCGCGCCACCCGGCCTTGGCCGTCGATGTTCAAAACGCTGACCCGAAATCCATGCTGAACGCCACGCGCCGCATCCTGGCGCTGCGACGCGCCCATCCAGCGCTGAAGCTCGGCGAAATGACGGTGCTGACCGCCGAGCCCGTGCTCACCTTCACCCGCGAGGGCGGGGGCGAGGCCCTGCTGGCCGCCTTCAACCTGGGCCATGAGCCGCAGCACTGGCGCGCGCCCGAAGGCTACGCCGTCGTCGACGCGGTCAATCTGGATGCGGCCCGGCCGGGCGTCCTGCCGCCGCTGGGCGGCGTCCTGCTGCGCAAGGACGCGGGCTGAGGTGGGGTCAGCCGCCGCAGCTTTCGCGCACGATCAGCTCGGTCGGCACCCGCTCGGACCGGCCGACCGTCTGGCCGGCGTGGTCCAGCAGCTTGGACACCATCAGCCGCCCGGCCTTCATCGTGTCCTGGGCGATGGTCGACAGCGCCGGGCGCGAGTAGCGGCTGAAGGGCACGTTGTCGAAGCCGATGACCGAGACGTCCTCGGGCACGCGGCGCCCGGCGTTCAGCAGGGCGCGCACCGCGCCCAGGGCGATCTGGTCGCTGGCGCAGACCACGCCGTCGAAGGCGACGCCGCGCCGGAGCAGGGACTCCACCGAGGCCTCGGCCGATTCCACCTCGAAATGGGCGTCGACGATCAGGTCCGGATCGACCGCCAGCCCCGCCCCCTCCAGAGCCTCCAGATAGCCGCGGTGGCGCTGCATGGCCTCGGGCGGGTCCAGATCGCCCAGGAAGACGATGCGCTTTCGCCCCAGCCGCGCCAGGTGCAGCGTCGCGCGGCGCCCGCCGTGGATGTTGTCCGAGCCGATCGAGCAATAGAGCTGGTCCGGCAGTTCGGCGCCCCAGACGACGAAGCGCGCCTCGGTCTCGACCATGCGGTTGAAGGCCGCGTGCAGGGTGCTCTGGCCCAGGAAGATGACGCCGTCGGCCCGGCTGGTGGTCATGGCGGCGGCCACGTCCTCATAGGTGGCGGGCGCCAGGTGGCTAATGATCAGGTCGCAGCCGCGCTCGCGCGCCGCCTCGCCCACCCCGGCCAGCAACTCCAGGAAGAAGGGATCGCTGAGCCGCCCTTCGCGCCCCTGCGGGCGCGGCACGACCAGGGCGATGGTCGCCTCGGCCCCGATCGGCCCGGCGGGCATGTAGCGGCGGAACGGATAGTCGTGCTCGCGCGCCAGCTTCCAGATCATCTGCTTGGTCCGGTCGTTGACCGCCGGATGGTCGTTCAGCGCCCGCGAGGCGGTCGAGATCGACACCCCCGCCAGCCGGGCCAGGTCTTCCAGTCGCGTGGACTTGCGGCTCAAGGGTCGCGGGCTCCGAAACGTATCGCTGCAAAATTTGCTGCAAATCTTGCTCTTCCATGCGCCCATCAAACGGCGTCTGGCAAGAGCCTTCGTAACCGGCCTCAGCAGTCCCGCGCCGCGCGGGGCGACAGGCCCAAAGGGGTAATCTGATGATGTTGAAACGCCGGTCATTTCTCGCCCTCGGGACCGTCTCGGCCCTCGCCTTCGGCGCGCCCGCCATGGCCCAGTCGCCGTCGAACGCCGTGCGCGCCTCTTCGCCCGGCGGAGTGCTGACGGTCGAGATGGCGACCGACAACGACGGCCGTCCGACCTATTCGGTCAGCCGCCTGGGCCGTCCGGTGGTCGAGGCCTCCTGGCTGGGCTTCCTGCTGACCGACGCGCCCATGCTGGAGCGCAACATGACCCTGAGCGCCGCCCGGCCGGTCACGGTCGACGAGACCTGGGAACAGCCCTGGGGCGAGCGTCGCTATGTGCGCAACCACTACAACGAATGGCGCGTCTCCTTTGTCGAGAAGACCGCGCTGGGCCGCCGCTTCGACGTGGTCTGGCGCCTGTATGACGACGGCCTGGGCTTCCGCTACGAATTCCCCGAGCAGGACGGGCTGAAGACCGTCCGCATCGGCGCCGAGCTGACCGAGTTCAACCTGGCCGAGGACGGCGAGGCCTGGTGGATTCCGGCCTGGGAATGGAACCGCGAGGAATACCTCTACAACCGCACCCGCATCGACGCGGTCGGCAGCGCCCAGACGCCGATGACGGTGCGCGGCGATAGCGGCCTGCACGTCTCGATCCACGAGGCGGCCCTGATCGACTATGCGGGGATGAACCTGCGCCGCGCCGAGGGCTTGAAGTTCCGCGCCCAGCTGACGCCGGGCCTGACCAACGCGGCGGTGGAGCGCCAGGCGCCCTTCCACACCCCCTGGCGGACCCTGCAGATCAGCGACACCGCCGCCGGCCTGGTCGAATCCAGCCTGATCCTGAACCTGAACGAGGCCAACAAGCTGGGCGACGTCAGCTGGTTCAAGCCGATGAAGTACGTCGGCGTCTGGTGGGAGATGCACCTGGAGCTGAAGTCCTGGGCCTCGGGGCCCAAGCACGGCGCCACCACCGAAAATGCTATCAAGCACATCGACTTCGCCGCCGAACACGGCTTCGGCGGGGTGCTGGTCGAGGGCTGGAACAAGGGCTGGGACGGCGACTGGTTCGGCAACGGCGCGGACTACAGCTTCACCGAGACCTATCCCGACTTCGACATCGAGCGCGTCACCGCCCACGCCCGGTCCAAGGGCGTCCAGCTGATCGGCCACCACGAGACCGGCGGCAACGCCTACCACTATGAGCAGCAGATGGAGGCGGGCTTCGCCCTCTATCAGCGGCTGGGCATGCATTCGGTGAAGACCGGCTATGTCGCCGACGCGGGCGGGGCGCGGGTGGCCGCGCCGGGCGGCGGCTCGGTCATGGCCTGGCACGAGAGCCAGCCCATGGCCCAGCACCACATGCGCGTGATCGAGGCGGCGGCCCGGCATCAGATCGCCGTCAACGCCCACGAGCCGTTCAAGGACACCGGCCTGCGCCGCACCTACCCGAACATGATCACCCGCGAGGGCGCGCGCGGCATGGAGTTCAGCGCCTGGGGCCAGCCGGGCAACCCGCCCGAGCACGAGGCCAACCTGGTCTTCACCCGTCTGCTGGCCGGGCCGATGGACTACACCCCCGGCATCTTCGGCATGGAGACGCGCAGCCCCGGCGGCATCCAGACCACCTGGGCCAAGCAGCTGGCCCTCTATGTCGTCATCTACAGCCCGCTGCAGATGGCCGCCGACCTGCTGGTCCACTACGAGGCCAACCCCGGCCCCTTCCAGTTCATCAAGGACGTGCCGGTCGACTGGGCCGAGACCCGCGTGCTGAACGGCGAGATCGGCGACTTCGTCACCATCGCCCGCAAGGACCGCAACTCCGACGTCTGGGTCCTGGGCGCCGTCACCGACGAGCATCCGCGCAGCCTGGCCGCGCCCCTGACCTTCCTCGACGCCGGCCGCCGCTATCGCGCCGAAATCTACCGCGACGGCCCCGACGCCGACTATCGCGGCAAGCGCGAGGACATCGTCATCGAGCAGCGCGAGGTCACGGCCGCTGATACGCTGACGCTGAACCTGGCCCCCGGCGGCGGCCAGGCCATCCGCTTCGTGCCGCTGGGAAGGAAACCGCGCTGATGAAGGACGCCGCCCCCGTCCTGTCCGCTGAAAGCCAGACGCCGCGCGCCACGCGGCCTCGCCTGTCGATGTGGGCGATCTGGAACATGTGCGTCGGCTTCTTCGGCATCCAGATCGGCTTCGGTCTGCAGAACGCCAACACCAGCCGCATCTTCCAGACCCTGGGCGCCGAGATCGACAGCCTGGCCATCCTGTGGATCGCCGCGCCGGTCACGGGCCTGCTGGTCCAGCCGATCATCGGCCATTTCAGCGACAAGACCTGGGGGCGGCTGGGCCGTCGCCGGCCCTACTTCCTGGTCGGCGCCCTGCTGACCTCGGCGGCCCTGGTGCTGATGCCGAACAGCCCGACCCTGTGGTTCGCGGCCGCCATGCTGTGGATCATGGACGCCTCGATCAACGTCACCATGGAGCCGTTCCGCGCCTTCGTCGGCGACAACCTGCCCGAGGAGCAGCGCACCACCGGCTACGCCATGCAGAGCTTCTTCATCGGGGCGGGGGCGGTGTTCGCCTCGGTCCTGCCGTGGCTGCTGTCGAACGTCTTCCACGTCGCCTCGACGGCGGCGGAGGGGGCCGTGCCCCTGTCGGTCAAGATCGCCTTCTACGTCGGGGCGGCGGGCCTGCTGGGCGCGGTGCTGTGGACCGTGTTCACCACCAAGGAATACAGCCCCGCCGAGATCGCCGCCTTCGACGGCCTGGCCGACAACGACCCGGCCCCGGCCTCGCCCCAGCGCGGGGCGGGCCTCTATGGCCTGGGCGGCCTGACCTTCCTGGGCCTGGGCGTGGCGGTCGCGGCCGTCGTCCTGGCCTCGGGCTGGGAGAAAGAGCTCTACATCCTGGCCGGCGCCCTGGCGGCCTTCGGCGCCCTGCAGCTGGCGACCGCCGCCTTCCGCCGCGCGGCGCGGACCAACGGCCTGACCGAGATCCTCGACGACGTCTTCGCCATGCCCGACACCATGAAGGGTCTGGCCGTGGTCCAGTTCTTCAGCTGGTTCGCCCTGTTCGCCATGTGGATCTACACCACCGCCACGGTGACGGCGGTCCACTACGGCTCCTCCGATCCGACCAGCGCGGCTTACAACGCCGGCGCCGACTGGGTCGGGGTGCTGTTCGGCGTCTATAACGGCGTCGCCGCCCTGGCCGCCTTCCTGATCCCGGTCGTGGCCAAGAGGACGGGGCGGCGCGGCGCCCATGCGATCAACCTGGTGCTGGGGGGTCTCGGCCTGATCGGCGTCGCCGTGATCCGCGACCCGGCCCTTCTATGGCTGCCGATGATCGGGGTGGGCTTCGCCTGGGCCTCGATCCTGTCCATGCCCTACGCCATCCTGGCGGGCGCCCTGCCGGGGCGGAAGATGGGCGTCTACATGGGCGTCTTCAACATCTTCATCGTCGTGCCGCAACTGCTGGCCGCGACCATCCTCGGCCTGATCCTGCGCCACCTGTTCGCGGGCCAGGCGGTCTATGCCCTGGTCATCGGCGGCGTCAGCTTCTTCATCGCCGCCGTCTCGGCCCTGTTCGTGCGGGAGCACAAGGCATGAACCCGTCGCGCCGCATGACGCTGGGCCTGCTGGCCGCCCTGCCGTTCGCGGGCAAGGCCGCTGCCGACATCCCCGTCGATGGAAAACTGGTCGAACACCCCGACTTCGCCTCCGCCCACGTCCAACCGCGCAACGTCACCGTCTGGCTGCCGCCCGGCTATGAGGCGGGCTCGGGGCGCCATCCCGTCCTCTACCTGCACGACGGCCAGAACCTGTTCGACGCCTCGAAAGCCAATTTCGGCGAGTGGGGCGTGGACGAGCATCTGGGCCGACTGATCGCCAACGGCCAGGTCCGCGCCCCCATCGTGGTGGGCGTCTGGAACACGCCGCTGCGGCTGCGGGAGTACGTCCCCGCCGACCTGATCGCCGCCCTGCCCGCCGACGTGCGCGACGATGTTCAGGCCATCTACGGCGGCGCGCCCCTGTCGGACCAATAC
>RCUN01000848.1_pt1 | contig 12735 bp, 7 predicted proteins | sample 2166181 | NCBI WGS metagenome assembly RCUN01 (sample SAMN09932603, study PRJNA488358) | compost metagenome | feature: garden; material: soil; isolation source: compost soil in crotononitrile-enriched culture | place: Germany: Experimental Botanical Garden Goettingen | collected 2016-01-27 | reverse complement strand
AAAGCCGCATTCGCCGCGAAACCATCGCCGCCGAAGACATCCTCCACGACCTCGGCGCGTTCTCGATGATCAGCTCCGACAGCCAGGCCATGGGCCGCGTCGGCGAAGTGATCACGCGCACCTGGCAGACCGCCGACAAGATGAAAAAGCAGCGCGGCCCGCTGCCGCTGGACGGTGAAGGCAACGACAACTTCCGCGCCAAACGCTACATCGCCAAATACACCATCAACCCGGCGATCACCCACGGCATCAGCCATGAAGTGGGTTCGGTGGAAGTGGGCAAGTGGGCGGATCTGGTGCTCTGGCGCCCGGCGTTTTTCGGCGTAAAACCGACGCTGATCCTCAAGGGCGGTGCCATCGCGGCCAGCCTGATGGGCGACGCCAACGCTTCGATTCCAACTCCGCAACCGGTGCACTACCGCCCGATGTTCGCCAGTTACGGCGGCTCGCTGCACGCCACCAGCCTGACCTTTATCAGCCAGGCAGCGCACGAAGCAGGCTTGCCTGAAGCGCTGGGGCTGAAGAAGAAAATCGCCGTGGTCAAAGGTTGCCGCGAGGTGCAGAAAACCGACCTGATCCACAACGATTACCTGCCGAACATCGACGTCGACCCGCAGACTTATCAGGTCAAGGCCGATGGAGTTTTGCTCTGGTGTGAACCGGCGGAAACCCTGCCGATGGCCCAGCGTTACTTCCTGTTCTGAATCGGCGGGTGCGCCACAAACAAAGGCCTCGTACACCGCGTGTCGAGGCCTTTGCTTTTTCCGGGATTACTGAGCAGGCTCAATCCGCAGCCGATCCAGTTTGGCCCGAGTCATCGCTTCGCGGGTCAGCGTTCTCAGTTGTTGTGTGATCTGCCGGTCGATGTCATTCAAGGCTTGAACATACGCCTCGTCCGTCATGAGCTGGCCATCCGCGAAATCACTTCCACTTTTGCCCAGCTCACCACACAGCGCCTTGATTTCCGCTTCCACCTGAGCTTTTTCCTCAGCGGTGAATTGCGTCCCTTCGGCCCTGCGCTGCAACGCATCCTGCAAATCGGTGGTGGCGTCGATGCGACGCTTCAGACCATTGAGTTCCTCGCGGTAAGTGGACTCCAGCCAGGTTCTCCAGAGCGGTTGTTCGAAGATGCGGTCAGTCAGCAGATCACCTTCCTCCAGCGCCTTGATCCGCTGGAATGCCGCCTCGATCATTTCCTTGTCGACCCCGGCGATCTTGCGAAACTGCATGCCACGCGCCTGCCATGGCAGATCAAGACGCTTGGCCAGATCGGTCATGTAGGCCAGGTGAACTTCGACCTCATCAATGGTGCCGGCGACATTGCCAAGACCGTCAATGCGACGCAATTGCTCGCCCTTCGCCACGCGCGCCGCCACTCGCTGTCGTGCGATGGCCCCGAGCTCATCGAGCCGCGACTTGCCCAGGGCCAGCTCCAGCAATTGCGCTTCGATCAGGTCTGCGCGTTCCAGGGCGTAAGCCTCATGAATCAGCACCTGCACACCCATGGCGTTGAACAGTTGCGTGCCGCCATCCACACACTGAGTGGTGGATGCCGCTTCGCTGAACAGTTTGACGCGCAACTCACTGTCGTCGGCCATGGCTTCCAGCATGCGCCAGACCTTGGCGGTCAGTTCCGTTTGGTAAGTGTCACCGGCCTTGAAATCAGCGGATTGGGTGAGTTGGCGGATTTCGTTGAAGAACGGCATCGAGTCGAACTCATCCTCGACCGCGTTCCATACAAGTTGCCTGGCCTCCCATTGCTTCTGTGTCATCCCCATCCACCAGTCGGCACTGTCCAGCGTGCCTCGGGGTGGATATCGCCGTTCAGGGTCCATGCCGACCGACTCGATGTAAAACTTGAGGGTGTCGAGATTTTCCGGCGACATCCAGCGCGGCTCCCGACTGATCACCGTGCGCGCCAGCAACTCGGCGCGAAACGAACCCGGTGCGACGTCGGGTATCCGACTGATCGGGTTGCGGCTCAGATCAAGATAGATGCTGCGTGGCCGCGACTGGGAAAACAGCCCGACCGGCCAGGCGTCCAGCCCGGTGTCGTTCAGCAACAGCACCTGCAAATGCGGCATGCGACTGATGTCCGGTACAAGCTTCAGCGGATTGCCGCGCAACCCCAAGGACCGCAGGCGAGTGAGCTTCTTCAAACGATCCACCGCCAGCACATCCAGTTCAATGCGGTTGTCATTGAGGAACAGATCGGTGAGATGACGCATGTCTTTCAGCACCTGCGGAACAGCCGTCAGCAGATTGTTCTGCAGATTGAGGTAGCGCACCTGATGGAACGAGTCGAGGAACGGCAAGTGCGTGGAACGCAATTGGCCACCACGCATGCTCAGGCTGGTGACGTGGTCAAAGTTGGCCTCCAGCTTGGGCAAGGTTTCCAGCAGCTGGTTCAGCTTGGGAATGTTGTCCAGTTTCAATGCCTGCGGCCGTACGACGCCGGAAGCTTCTATGCCTTCGGGGCCGGTTCGCTGCCAGCATTGCCTGATCATTTTGTAGAGCCGGTTCCGTGCATGCCACTCCGCCACCCCCGCGGGGCTAAAACGAAACGACTGCGTCGGCGAGTTCATCCAGCGTTGCATGGCGTGGTTCAACTGATTGAACTCGGCTTCCAGTGCGGCAAGCCGCTCATGCACCGAGCCTTCGCCCTGACTGAGCTCAGTCAGCAGGTTTTCAACTTCCTCCGGCGAGAATCCCGGATACAACCCACGCACCCGCCGCCGCAGGCCAACCCCGCGCGGCACTTGCTGTGCGTAACCGGGCATGCCGCCACGCAGGCGCATGTTGGCCGGGTCGTACGCCGGTTTGAAATTCGGATTGTCCAGCAGCATCGGCTCAAACACGTAGCGATCCAGCGGGCGTACTTTTATCGCTAGCTCAAGCCGCGATGCCTCGTCGATTTCAAAACCCAGGGCTGTTCGTTGCACATCGGGCAAGGCGTGCAGCACGGCGGCGTACAAATTGTCCGCACCGTGCAGATGTTGATCGCTGTCATCCCGAGCTTCGTACTTGCCGTCCTCGCCCCAGATCAGCACTTTGCGGGTCGTCGCGTCGACGGGGCCGAGACTGTCGGTCAATGGTCCCTCGAATGAGTATTCACGAATTTCCAGACGCAGATCCGCCGGCCAGTTCGGCAGAGCGGCCAGCGAATGCAACTCCAGGCGTGCGGTATCGCGATTGTGCAGTCCGTCGAGGTACAGGCCTTCATACGCCCGTGTCATCCGCAGTTGCTCTGCTGCTTTGCGGGTTTGCTCTGCCAGTCGCAACGGCACGCGTTGTTTTTCGTGAAAATGCTGCTCATCCGATGGATGCGCTTCACTCAGCAGCGCTTTCGCCTGACTGGTCGAGATCTCTGCCCCGTCGCCCTTGAGCAGGTTCACCCATGGATCGTCCGACCGTGTCCGGTTCTTGTACAGCAACTCGAACAACTGACTTTTGCGCTGACGCGCCAACGCCGCCCACTGATCACGCAGCGCTTGGGCACGTTTCAGCCCGTCACCGGAATACCATTCTCCGAGCAGTTCGCGCAGTGCCGGTTCGTCAAGAAAACTCACTACCCGTTGGGGCAATTGACCCCTTCGCAGTTCAGATCTGGTTATCTGCAAAGTATTGGTTGTTGACGCATCGGCGTAGCCATCCTTGATCGATGCACCGGTCAGGTCCGGTCCCTCGAACACTTCAATGGCCTTGTCACCGGGCCAGCCGCGCAATTCCGTCATGAGCCGCAGCGAGTAATCAGCCCACTCATCATCAATCCGATTGGCCAGAATCTGTTGCGCACAGGCTTCGGCATCGGCATGGGCCTTGAAGCGTGTGAGGGTGTCGGCCAGCAGCGCGGGCGGGGTTTCGTGCTCGACATGCAGTCGGCGCAAGACGTTTTCGTGCACGCCGCTGACGGTCAGAATCTGCTCCAGGGTTTCATTGGAGAATCCATCCGCCGAAGCGCCCAGGCGTCTGAGCACGGCACGTCGATCCCATTCGAGTGGTTGGTCGAGTTCGGTCTTCCAACTGCCAGCGCCGTTGTGCTCCACGCGCGGCTGGTAAGCGTCAGTGCGGGTCGGGTGTTGCAGGCGATGCTCGCCAGTGTTCGGGTCTTGCCTGACCTCATAGCTTTTGTCATTGAGCCGCAGCAGGTCCTGATCCTGATGTCGGAACAGGCCCTGATCGCCGGCCTTCGCGTCTTCAGGCAAAGCGACCGGTTGTTCATAGGGGCCGAGATCCGGGTTCCACAATCGCGTCTTGCCGCCGATTTCCACGGGCTTGAGCCCCTCGACGAACGGCGCGACCTTGATCGCCGCGACACTGGCGCCGGGCACCACATGTGCGGTGCCCATGAGCGCCAATTGCGCGAAGTTGATCAGGACTCCATTGAAATAGCTCGAGGCTTGTTCTTTGTCGCCCTTGCTCCAGTCCTCTACGCCCTCCGCGACCTCGGCAAGCATTTGCGCGACCATGATGCCGAGCATGGCTTCACCCAGACCCGGCACCAGCATCGCGGCAAAATTGAACACGTTCCAACCGATGGACAGATAACCGGTCAAGCGTTTGAAGCGGGCGGTCGCGTCCTCATCATCGGTCGGTACGGCGATGAGCCTGGCATCGGCGATGGCCTTGTTGCGACGCTCGCGAAACAGCGTTATCCACAAATCACCATCAACACGATTGGTGACGGGCTCGGCGTCAGGATTCTCCACTGCCGTTTCACGCCACCACGGGCCCATGTCGAGCGGTTCACGCTCATGCCAGGTGAACGTTGTGAGGCGTTCATTGACCCGAGAGGAAAACAGCGCTTTGTCCTTCTGCGCGACAAAACGGCTGAAAAAGGCCTGATATTCCGTGCTTCTCAACTGACCAATCAATTCCTTCATGAAGGCGGTCAGCGACGGATATTCCTTCAAGGGATGGTCCGGATCGTCCGGCACGTAGGCAATCAGCGGTCCGGACAAACGACTTTGCTGGTAGATGTCTTCCCGGCGCAAAAGCTCATCACTAAGCCCCTGCGGCCCATTGGCGAAAAAAGCCTGCAACAGTTTGAATCGATCGTAATCCTGCCCGGGCAGTAATGGGATACGCCGGGACCAATCGATCCAGAAGCTCAGCAGCGCCGGTGTCAGCCCTTGGATTTCAAGCTTGACTTGCGAGGGTTCGGCCACCGCACTGAACAGCACAATGCCGGTCAGCCTGCAGCCCATCAGTGACAAGCGATGGCAGTACAACGGCTGGTCGTACAGCGTGGTGATAGCCTGGCCCTCGCGCAATTGACCCAGTTTGCCGTAGGCATGATCGCTGATGTCGCCCTTCAACCGGGCGATCAGGGTGGCGACATGAAAAGCGGCCTTTTCACTGGCGATCGAGTCTTGTTGCAAGGTCCGCTGCGCCTGCGCGGTCGCGGGCAGCAGGACATTCTTGATGTGCTGCTGATACTGGGCGCCGATGTCCAGACTTCGGCATAACGAGGCGAACTCCGGCAGCTTGATACTTGGTTCAAGAGCAAGACTGCCGCGCCCATCTTTGCGGTAAACACCCGAACTGTTTCGCCTAGCGTCGTCGGCAGTTTCGGCCTCTTCGAAATTGTGCAGCGCCGCTTCGAGCAACGTGGAGTGCCTGACGCGACTGGCTCCGGTATCAATGCCGAAGATGATCGTGCTCGGCACCTCAAGTTGCACAGTGAGCTCATGGATGTTCTCGACCGAACCGAATGTCGACTGCATTGACGCACTGAGCAGCGGTTCGGCGAAAGCCTCGATGTCGTGCTGCAAGTCGCCCAGCGTCGTGTCCAGCACGCCTTGCAGGCGCCAGCGTTCGTCAATCAGTTCCTTGAGGAATTGACGGTCGATGTCCCGTGCACCGCTGTACCAATCGGGCACCTGAGGCTTGAGTGCCGCAAGGGCCGTCAACCTCGGCAACGACGCATTCTTTATGGCGCCCGGAATCACACCGAGCACGCGAAGGTAGTGCACGCCGTTATTTTCGGTGCTCAGGGTTTCGGGCTTTTTCCGTGAATTGCTTCCATGCAAATCAGACACGTTTGAATCACCTTGATGACAAGAAATGAGCCACCAGCTTATTCACCCTCGCCTGAAACAAAAGTCCAAATAACTGTTGGAGCAACCCGCTGAAACGGTGCGGACAGTTCGAAAATCAGCGAGTCGCCGATACATAAGTACCGCCACAGAGGCCTCGGTTCGTGCCTGTGCATGAGCGGTCGTGTTTTTCCCGCCAAAGGGACTACTATTCGATTCGCAGCCCCCGTTTCATGCACAGGTAACCGCCATGCGTCTTTCCGAGTTCATCGTCAAAAACGTTGACCGCATCGTCGATGAGTGGGAGCTGTTCGCCAAAACCATCACCCCTGCCGCCGACACCATGGATGGCCCGGCGCTGCGCGACCATGCGCGCTCGATCCTGCTGGCCGCAGCGCGGGATATGAACAAACCCCAAAGTCCCGGTGAACAAGCGGCCAAGGCCCGTGGCGAAGGCCCGGAGAAAACCCCGAGCCTGGATGAAGCCGGCGCCAGCCATGGCGAACTGCGCCACACCGTGGGTTTCGATCTGGTGCAGATGACCAGCGAATTCCGCCATTTACGGGCGTGCGTGATTCGCCTGTGGGTCAACAGCCTCGAATCCCCCGACATGGCCTACTTCCAGGACATGATCCGTTTCAATGAGGCCATTGACGAAGCACTGGCCGAGTCCACCGCGGCCTACGCCGAGCGGGTCAATCGCTCGCGGGACATTTTCCTGGCGATTCTCGGCCACGACCTGCGCACCCCACTGCAAGCAGTGAACATGTCCACCGAAATGCTGTTGCGCAAAGCCAACCTCGAAGGCGATGCGTTGAAGTGCGCAACCCACATAAAACGCGGCACCGGTCACATGTCTATGATGGTCAACGACCTGCTGGAGCTGGTGCGCAGCCGTCTGGACAAGAGCCTGCCGATCGAACCGACCCCCATGGACCTGGCCCAGGCAACACAGGACGCCATCGCCCGGGCCTGCGCCGCTCAGCCCGAATGCGATCCGACCCTGGACATCGTGGGGGACACCCAGGGTGTGTGGGATCCGCGGCGACTGGACCAGATGCTGCAAAACCTGATCGGCAACGCGCTGCAGCATGGCTCGGACAAACGTGAAGTAACCTTGACGCTCAAGGGCGATGCCACCAGCGTTCAGTTGACCGTGCACAACGACGGCATACCGATCCCTGCCGACGCAATTCCAACGATTTTCGATCCGTTGGTGCGCAGCGCCAGTGAAGAGCTCGGCGAACCCACCACCAGCCTTGGGCTGGGGTTGTTTATCGTCAAGGAAGTGGTGGATGCGCATCAGGGGACGATTGAGGTCAGCTCGAATGAGGCTGACGGCACGCTGTTTACCGTGGTGTTGCCGAGGAAGGTGTAAGGTCTATCGCCAGCACAGGCGCCGTAGAAACCCCTCACTCACTATCAGTTCTGATAGTTCCCAACCCTTGGCCGTCCGAGTAAAACTGGAAGTACGAATTCAGCCATGAAGGCAGGCTCCACCATGACCGACGCCGCAAATAGTGATCGCCGCTCGCGCCAGTCACATACCGTCCTGTTGGCCACCGACAGCAAGAATTCGGCGCTTTCCGAAGTCCTGGGTGGAAAGCCCAATCCAATCGCGTATTCAGTCTATGGCGAACAGTCCGCACCGCAGGAAATCGCCACGCGGCTGGGCTTCAACGGTCAGCTACGGGAGGTGAGACTCGGCTGGTATCTGCTGGGCAATGGCTACAGGGCTTACAACCCGGTGTTGATGCGCTTTCATAGTCCGGACAGTTGGAGCCCGTTTGGGGAGGGTGGGTTGAATGCGTATATGTATTGCGGGGGGGAGCCGGTGATGGGTACAGACCCGACGGGGCACTTCAATCCAGCGAAGTGGTGGAGAAATATTAGGAGTTTCCTCACCGAGGCTCGCAATCGACCTGCTCTAACCTACGAGATACTTGAGACACGGCAATCGTCTGAGACACTGACAGAAACTATCTCAACGCCACTAGCAATACCTCCCCCGAAACTGGCCCCGCGCGTAAACAGAGATTTAAAGCCGGCCCCGATCGTACATAGAAACTTAAAGCCGCCCCCGCCCGTGCAAAGAGCTTTAAAACCTGGTAACCGCGTAACAGGGAAGGAATCGGCTACACGCCCTTTTCTGCCCCTTCCATACAAACTTGAAAATGCAGTTTCGGTCGGTCGCAACGGTGTGGAACAAGTAGACCTAAATGCAGCCAGCAATATTCTGAGAGGCTCGTCTTAACCGGCGCGCCGGTGAGCATCCAAACAACTACTCCACCACCAACCGCCCCAACCGCTGCCTCAACATCCGGTTCTCCGCCCGCAACTGCTGCACTTCTTCAAGCAGATCCAGCGCCAGGGCGACGCCTTCCCATTCCAGCTCCAGATCGCGCCGCAGCTTGGCGGCGCGTTTGGCCAGGGTCAGTTCGTAATCGGTGAAGAGCCAGTCCTTGGGCACGCTGCCCTGAGGTTCGAGGATGCCGTGCTCGACGATTTCGATCACGTAGACGTCCGACAAATCGGTCGCCTCACAGAATTCTGCCAGGTCCAGTTGAACGATCAGGGGGTTGCTCATGACGGGCTACTCCGTGTCTTGGATCAGAAATTTTCTCTCGGGTCGAACGCTGCTTTCTTCGCCAGCTCCTGCCACAAGGCCTTGATGTCATCGTCCGATTTTTTCGGCATGACCGCCTTCAGTTGCACGAACAGGTAACCGCGTTCACCCGCCTTGTTCAGCAGGCCGTGGCCCTTGGCGCGCATGCGCTGGCCGTTCTGGCTGCCGGCCGGGACCTTGAGGTTGATCTTGCCGGTCAGGGTCGGCACGGCGACTTCGGCGCCCAGCGCCAGCTCCCACGGTGCCAGTGGCAAGGTGATGATCAGGTTCTCGCCTTCGACGTCAAACTTCGGGTGCGGTGCAAAACGGATCGTCAGGTACAGGTCGCCATTGGCCCCGCCGCCCACGCCCGGAGCGCCCTGCCCCTTGAGGCGAATGCGCTCGCCGTCGCTCACACCGGCCGGAATCTTCACGTTCAGGCTTTTGCTGGTGTTGCTCACATGCTGGCCGGCCGCGTTGTACTGCGGTACCTGGAAGGTGACCTTCTTCGACTCGGTCGACAGTGTTTCTTCGAGAAAAACCCCAAGCTCCATTTCCACGTCCTGCCCTCGACGTCCGGTGCTGCGACGCGACTGTCCACCACCACCAAAACCTGGCCCACGGTTACCGAAGATCGAACTGAAGAAGTCCGAAAAATCGCCCGTGTCCTGGCCACCGCCACCGAAGCCACCACGGCTCTGCCAGCCCGGAGGTCCCTGGAACGGTTGGCCGTGCTGGCCATAGCGCCGCAAGTCATCATATTCGGCACGTTTGTCGGCGCTTTTCAGCGCTTCATAGGCTTCCGAGGCATCCTTGAACCTGGACTCGGCATCCTTTTCCTTGCTGACGTCGGGGTGGTATTTGCGCGCCAGCTTGCGATAGGCGGCCTTGATCGCCTTGTCGTCTGCGGTCGGCTCCACACCGAGAATCTTGTAATAGTCTTTGAAGTCCATCGCGGGAATCACCATCCGTTATCGAGGTCGCGCCACCTGCCACAGCATGCGCCTGTTTGCAGCGCAGGGCTTGACCGATCTCATGGTTGTGACCGGGCAGCGCATCAGAAGTTTATCGGCAGCAGGCGGGGCGACTTGCGGTCACAGCGCGGCTGTCCGGTTGATGCAGGGTAGTTTGGGGGTGATGGCACGTCTTTCAAGGCGCAGTGGCAAGATTTAGCGGATAGTCGGCCTTCGATTCTGTGCCGCACTGGCATACACTGCGCGGCCGTTTTTTAACCGGAACTTGAAAGACATGAACAACGCCTCTCCAGCCCGTGCCGTTGGTATCGATTTTGGCACGTCCAACTCCACCGTCGGCTGGCTGCGCCCCGGTGTGGAAACGCTGATTGCGCTGGAGGACGACAAGATCACCCTGCCCTCGGTGGTCTTCTTCAACCTCGAAGAACGCCGCCCGGTGTACGGCCGCCTGGCGCTGCACGAGTACCTGGAAGGCTACGAAGGCCGCCTGATGCGCTCGCTCAAGAGCCTGCTGGGTTCCAAGCTGATCAAGCACGACACCAGCGTCCTGGGCACGGCGATGCCGTTCAAGGACCTGCTCGGGCTGTTCATCGGCCAGCTCAAGAGCCGTGCCGAAGCGTCCGCTGGTCGGGAGTTCGAAGAAGTTGTACTGGGCCGCCCGGTGTTTTTTGTCGACGATGACCCGATGGCCGACAAGGAAGCCGAAGACACCCTGGTAGACGTGGCGCGCAAGATCGGCTTCAAGGAAGTCTCGTTCCAGTACGAGCCGATTGCCGCCGCGTTCGACTATGAGTCAACCATCGAGAAAGAAGAGCTGGTACTGATCGTCGACATCGGCGGTGGTACCTCCGACTTCTCGCTGGTGCGCCTGTCGCCCGAGCGTCGTGGCCTGGATAACCGCCACGATGACATCCTCGCCACCGGCGGCGTGCACATCGGCGGGACCGACTTCGACAAGCAACTGAGCCTGCAAGGCCTGATGCCGCTGTTCGGCTACGGCAGCCGCATGAAGAGCGGCGCCTACATGCCCACCAGCCACCACATGAACCTGGCGACCTGGCACACCATCAACTCGGTGTACTCGCAGAAGTCCACCCTGGCCCTGGGCAGCATGCGCTACGACATCGAGGACACCGGCGGCATCGATCGCCTGTTCAAGCTGATCGAACAGCGCGCCGGGCACTGGCTGGCGATGGAAGTCGAAGAAACCAAGATCCAGCTGACCCACGCCGAACATCGCCACGTGCCGCTGGATCGCATCGAAGCCGGTTTGAGCGTGGAACTGAGCCGCGCGCTATTCGAATCGGCCATCGACAACCTGCTGGAACGCGTGCGCAACAGCGTGACCCAGTTGCTGGCAGATGCCGACGTGCGGGTTGATCAGGTCGATACGGTGTTCTTCACCGGTGGTTCGAGCGGCATTCCGGCGCTGCGCAACAGCGTTTCGGCGATGTTGCCGAATGCGCGGCATGTGGAGGGGAATATCTTCGGCAGTATTGGTAGCGGTTTGGCGATTGAGGCGTCGAAGCGTTACGGTTCGATGGGCTGATCCGGAACCGAGTCGCCTCCATCGCTGGCAAGCCAGCTCCCACAGGTACAGCGCCGTTTTCGCGGCATACGCCATACCTGTGGGAGCGGGCTTGCCCGCGATGACGTCAGATCAGGCAATACATCTCCCCGATCAAACCATCCCCACCTGCTTCAACTCGCTCTTCAGGTACGCGTAATAAATCGGCCCCGCCACCACCCCCGGCAGGCCGAACGCGGCCTCGAACACCAGCATCGCCAGCAGCAACTCCCACGACTTGGCACTGATCTGCCCGCCGACGATGCGCGCGTTGAGGAAGTATTCGAGCTTGTGGATAACAATCAGGTAACCCAGCGCCGCCACAGCGACCCAGATCGACAACGACAAACCGACGATGGTGATCAGGGTGTTCGACATCAGGTTGCCGATCACCGGCAGCAGGCCGAGCAGGAACGTCAGCACGATCAGGGTTTTGGTCAGCGGCAGCTTGATACCGAACATCGGCAAGATTACCGCCAGGAAAATCCCGGTGAAGACGGTGTTGAGCAGGGAAATCTTGATCTGGGCGAACACGATGTTGCGAAACGCCTGGACCAGCAGGTGCAGTCGATCAAACAGCGCCGCCGCCAGCGGTTTGCGCTTGGTCAGATCCGGTACACGCTGCAACGCAATGATCGCGCCCAGCACCATGCCGATCAGCAAGGTCACGAACATGTGCGCCGCATCCTTGCCCACCAGTTGCAATTCGCTCAGGTGCTTGCTGACCCACTCGCCAATGGCCACACGAAACTCGGCGGCACTGGCCGGCAGGTAGGCGTCGATGAACGGCGGCAGTTGCCCGCGTGCGCGGTCGACCACCCCCATGAATTTGTCGAGGGAGGCGCCGGGGTTTTCCGCCTCGTGCAACAGGAAGCTGAAGGCACCGGCAAAGATCAGCGACAGTACGCTGACAATCAGCGTCCCCAGCAATGCCACCGCCAACCAGCGCGCACGCCGGCCTTCGATCAGCCGTTGCAGTTGCGGAGTGAGCATGTTGACCAGTTCGAACACCAGCAATCCGGCGAGCAGGCTCGGCAGCAACCGCAGCGGCAGGACCAGCAGCAGCCCGCCAAAAATGATGACCCAGCTGATGACCAGCAAAACTTGACGCTGAGAAAACGTTGGCATACAGCCTCAAAACGAACGGCGTAAAAGGATTGGCAGTCTGCCAGCGATCCGGTGTCAGCACTAGGGATTGTGTGGGGCGACCTTGGTCGGGGGTTGCCGGTTTTTTGCAGCGTCCTTACCGACCCCATCGCGAGCAGGCTCGCTCCTACAGTGGAACTGAGTACACAGGACAAATGTAGGAGCGAGCCTGCTCGCGATGAGGTCCGCACTACCGCCACACATCAAAGGCCAAGGTTTATTTCTTCTTCAGACAATCACTCATGAATGCTTTGCGCTCATCCCCTTTCAGGGCCTTGGTGGCGGCATCGGCATTGCAGGTTTTCATTTTCTGTTGCTGCGGGGTCAAGGCCGCGCCGGCATCGTTGGCTGCCGGGGTGGCCTTGAGGCAATTGCTCATGAAGGCTTTGCGCTCATCGCCCTTGA
>RCUN01000846.1_pt1 | contig 12743 bp, 9 predicted proteins | sample 2166181 | NCBI WGS metagenome assembly RCUN01 (sample SAMN09932603, study PRJNA488358) | compost metagenome | feature: garden; material: soil; isolation source: compost soil in crotononitrile-enriched culture | place: Germany: Experimental Botanical Garden Goettingen | collected 2016-01-27 | reverse complement strand
GAATATAACAAGCTTGCCTTGATAGAAGAGCAACACGTTCATGAGATGGGGGGATATGAGCACGCGGCGTTGATGTTTGGCAAAGAATATTATCAAATGATTATGAATTGGCATGATGAACTCACAAAAAAAATTACAGGAAAGAAGGCTAATGAATATGAGAATGACAAAGAAATTTAAATTGCAGACTGCAGCTAAAAATGTGGATTTGTACAAATGGGTAACTGAGATGACTCCTGCTGAATATGAATCCTTTTCAAAAGGTCACAAGGCAATGGGCAGTTATTTTGAGGATGGGAAATTCTATATGGTTAATGTGGAAAATATGGGGAATGAGATGATTGTTCAGCACTATCAATTAAAAGAGCACACAGAGGATCATTTGCGTTTCTACTCTGACAGGACAGAAGCATATATATGGCGATGGATACCAGCCATTGTAGGAGTTCCATGGGAAATGAAGGTCACGCCTATTGATAGCAACTCTTGCGAACTTAGTTGTACGATTGGAGCGGACTTTCCATCCCGGCTGCTGGCTTTTGCAGCATGGATAAATGGTTTTGGCGGATTCTTTATGAGAAAACATTTAGCGGATGAAGGCGAAAAATTTGCTGAAGATATAGAAAAGAAATTTAATATCGGCAGGAAGCTACATTCAAGGGAAGTGCTACAGTAACGTTAACTGTGTCTGAACTGGAAGATTTGATAAAGCATGTAAATGCACCTAGGGTTGCACTCTTATGCGCGCGGTGTGCGGATGCACTTTCCAAATTGCGGAATATAAAACGATCCGATAGGAACGGATAAAGAAAGTAATGAAATTACACTTATAGATATCCTCGGCTCGGAGACCAACGATGTGATCAAGGATGCCGATCTGAAGATCGAGAAGAGCAAGAATAGAGTTCGGTATCTTATTAACAATACGCTTAGAAAGCGACTCGTCTGCAGATGAGTTGCTTTTTGTTTTTTATACTAAGCAACTTGTGCGTTTCGGTAGTTTTTCAATCCGACGATCACATAAAGGTATATTGGGAAAGTAAGCATTGACAAGAAAAAATAAACAGGATAATTTTAAGGTAAGCGTTTACGTAAAGCTGATTTAAGATTATGAATATTAAATGCCTAACTTAGATTTAAGTAAAACGTATACATGTGCATTAAATTTTTTCGGACGGGAGAGAAAGTTCTTAATAAAGAAATAGTTTTACTCATTAGAGTAAACGTTTACGTTATGCTTGCACCATCCCTATAGGTAAAAAAAGATGATCCTGGCGAATACAAAATTCATCTCATTGCAGCTTTAAGGGTCACTGAGGTGGCCCTTTCTTATGTAATGCCACAGAAAGGATGCATTATGAAAAACAGGAAAAACTCACTGGGTGTAAGGCTTATTCAACTGTTTGCCGCTATAACTGTTCCGCTTCTCTCCGTGCTGTTTGCAGGAGGGTACTATGCCAAGGAAAATGTATTGGCTCAGGTATCCAGATCCTATCAGAATTTAGTGAACTCCAATCTGAAAATGATGGAGAGCAGTCTTGAGGACATTACGATTAATCTGGTGGATATTGTCGATCACGACGTGAATTTTCTTCAATTCAACCGTCCAGGGCTGACAGATTCCGAATATTATTTTGCCCGTATGGGGATTATGCAAAGAAATCAAGCCTATCAGGCATATTATCATAGCGTGGACATGTTTTATCTATACTCCAGCGTCAATGATACGTTGACACTATCCAATGTATTAGGAACGACAGAGGATTATATGGATAAGGTACGGACCTGGATCACGAACAGGGTTCACAATGAAGATCAATTAGAACCACTCCAGTACAAATGGACAATCGTTAAGATTGCCGGGGATTACTATTTAAACCGGACAGTCGGCAATAATCTGGGCAATCCCTCCTATATTGGTGCGCTTATCCGAATCGACTCCATGCGCTCACCGCTGGGCAATCTAAACCTGCAATCCGGCGGCGATGTTCTTATCGTGGATAATGAAGGGAATATTTTAACCAGTCCTTCGGAAACAATGGGCTACGGCTTCAAGCTGCCGCGTGAGAAGTTGAACCGGAATTCTTCGTTTTCTTTTTCGCATGATGGCGTGAAGCTATTCGTTGTGTCCAGCCAGTCAGCCGCCCTGGGAATCAATCTTTCGGTGGTCATTCCCGATTCAGAGCTGCTTCAGGGATTGAATATCTTCCAGATGATTGTTAATGTTCTTCCCTTTTTTGTTTTGATTATTTTGCTGGTTTACTTATATTATTTTCGCCGTATGGTCATCCGCCCGATTCTGGATTTGCTGGGAGGCATCCACCGCATCCGAAAAGGGTCTATGGAAACCCAGCTTCCTTCTTCTAACCTGTTGGAGTTTCAAGCACTGAATCAAGCGTTCAATAGCATGGTTGTGGAAATTCAAGATTTGAAAATTGATGTATACGAGGAACGGTTAAACGCACAAAAAGCAGAATTGAAGCATTTGCAAATGCAAATCAATCCGCATTTTTTTCTGAACACGCTCAATATTATTTTTCAGCTTGCCGACCTGAAACGTTATGAACTGGTAAAAAAGACAGTACGCCATCTGGTGCAGTATTTCCGTTTTATGCTTCAGGTCAAGGATAACAGCATTACTTTGGGACAAGAACTGGAACATCTCCGCAATTATCTCGAAATTCAAAAAATGCGTTACCAGCAATCGTTTGATTTTCAGATTGCCGTGGATGAAGAGATTAGCGGCGCCTCCATACCTTCCTTGATTATTCAGCCCTTTGTAGAAAATGCCATGCTTCACGGTATAAGTTTGAAAACAGAGACGTTCAATCTCCGGATATCGGCAGTCCAATCAGAAGAAGAGGCCGATATTATGATCATTGAAATCGCGGATAACGGAAAAGGCAGCAGTGCCCGGAAACTACAGGAATTAAATTCACCGGATTACACACCCGGAACGGAGGACGGGCATATTGGCATCTGGAATGTAAAAAAAAGGTTGGCTATGCGTTATCAGGAGAAAGCTGACATTTACTTCAGCGAAAATGAGCCGACCGGATTCCGTGTACGTCTGATCTTGCCCGTTGAATATGCAGAAGGAGAACGATAAGCCATGCGATTATTAATTGTAGATGATGAACAGTTCGCTGTAGAGGGGATTCTCTATTGCTGCGACTGGAAGGAGTTTGGGGTAGAAGAGGTATTGACGGCCAATAGAGCAGATAAAGCCAGGGATATTGTAAAGGATAAAAAAATAGATTTGCTGATTTGCGATATTGAGATGCCCGATGAAGATGGGCTTTCGCTGGTTGGCTGGGTGAGGGAGCACTCTCCCTGGACGGAATCGATATTTTTGACCTGTCATTCCGAATTTTCCTACGCCAAAAAAGCAGTTAACCTCGGAAGTTTTGATTACCTGCTGAAGCCTGTTGACTCAGATGAACTGTTGTCTGCCGTATCGGGTATGATTGCAGCCATCCGCGAGAAGGAAGAGTATGAGTCTTACAATAAAATGTACCATAAGTATCTAAATCTGTGGCAAAAAGAAAAGCCGAAGCGTGTGGAGCGTTTCTGGCAGGACCTGTTGTCACGGAGCATCCTGTCCTTCGGGGATTTTTTTGAACGGGAGCTGGCAGGTGCCGGCGTAGGGTTAACCACTGGAGATTTGGTGCTTCCCATTCTAATCAGCATTGAGGAGTGGAACAAACCCTTAAATCCGCGTGACCAGGAAATCATGGAATATGCTGTGAAGAAAGCTGCGGAGGAATTTTTTACAGAAGATCAACAAGGCGAGGCAGTCACAGACAAAAGCGGGGTTTTGTTCATTCTGCTGTACGCCAAAGGGAAGGAAGAGGGAGGACGGGCGGCTGAGACGCTTATAATTCAGAAGCTCACTGCCATGGGAAAACGTTTTATCAAGGCATGCCAGGAGCTGTTCTATAGTATAGTAACCTGCTATGTCGGCTCGTTCAAACCCCTTCAAGAGCTGCCGGGAATGTGCGAAAGCTTAAAGATTATGGAGCGTGACAATATTTCAAGGACGCAATCGGTGCACTTATACGTGCCGCAAGACCAGATATTACTGTCACCTAATTTGGACGACATCCGGCTCGATGATCTGATCTCTTATATGCTAAGCGGAAAGCGTGAGTCCGCTGTCCGCTTTATTCATAACCTGACAGAGAAATTGGAAGCCAATCCATGCTTTCAGGGAAGAAATCTGGATGCATTGCATCAGGATACAATGCAGATTATATACCACTTCCTGCAGGTAAGAGGAATCAATGCGGGAAGTATTGTCATGTTTTCAGAATGGACAACCGCCCGGATACGGGGACTGCTTCAGTACAGGCATTGGGCAGAGGGGATTGTCTCAGCCGTCATGGAAACAGAATTCGAGCGGCAGGAAAAGGGTGGTGTGATTGAACGATCCATCCGATACATCCAGCAAAATGTAGAGGAAGAGATCTCAAGAGCGAGTGTCGCTGATTATGTGGGATTGAACCCAGCCTATCTTTCCAGGCTGTTTAAAAAAGAGACAGGCCAAAACCTTATTGATTTCCTGATTTCGGTGAAGATGAACCGTACCCGTGAACTCTTGGACACAACGGATATGTCCGTCAGTTCGATAGCGCAACAGGTAGGGTACAGTAATTTTTCGCATTTCACTAAAATGTTCCGCAAGCAGTTCGACGTTAATCCTCAGGAATATCGCAAGGTCACAAAACGATTAGACTGAGGTCATAAAAACGGCAGAGCAGTTGCAGGCAACTCCTTATACTGAAGTCATAACCCAATAAGAAGGTGTGGAACTATGGCTTCGGAAAAAGCATTCATAACCCAACCCGGCACCTCACAGCCCAATACAAAATGGAGACACTTATGGAAGTACAGGGCATTAATTGTTTTGGCGATGCCGGGAATACTGCTGATGTTAATCAATAACTATCTGCCGATGTTTGGTATTTTTTTGGCCTTCAAAGACCTGAATTATACAGACGGAATATGGAAAAGCAAATGGATCGGACTGGACAACTTTAAGTTTTTGTTTGCTTCGAACGACGCTTGGCTGATCATTAAGAATACATTGCTGTACAACATTAGCTTTTTGCTGATCAATACGATATTGGCTGTAATGCTGGCTCTTCTCCTTAACGAGGTTAAAAATAAATTTGCCTCCAAATTCTTTCAGAGCACTGTGATCTTGCCCAATTTTATTTCCATGGTCATTGTCGGCTACATCGTCTATGGATTTTTGAATCCGGAACTGGGGTTCATCAATAAATTTATTTTGGAGCCCTTCGGTATTGATCCTAAAAATTGGTACGCGGAAGCGCAGCATTGGCCATATATTTTGACCATTGTCAACACATGGAAGAATGTCGGTTACGCGGCCGTGGTCTATCTGGCAGCCATTGTTGGGATAGACTCTGAATATTATGAAGCCGCTGTCATTGATGGAGCCAGCCGCTGGAAGCAAATGACGAAAATTACGATTCCTCTAATTGCCCCGATCATTATTATCATGACATTGCTGGCGATTGGCCGGATTTTTAACGCCGATTTCGGTCTGTTTTATCAGGCGACAATGGCATCCGGTATGATCAAAGAGACAACAGAAGTTATTGATACCTATGTATACAGCGCATTAATGGTCACCGGCGATACGGGACTCGCCTCCTCGGCAGGGCTGCTGCAATCCGTTGTTGGCTTTACACTTGTCGTGACTGTCAACCTGATTGTTCGTAAATTCAGCAGAGAAAATGCTCTATTTTAAAAGGAGATCAATATGAACCCAAAGAGAACCAACCCCATTATCGTCATTGTTTTGACCTTGTTCAGCTTGGCGTGCCTGATCCCGTTCTGGCTCGTGTTCATGATATCGGTGGCCGATGAAAATTGGGTAACCGCTCACGGATACAGCTTTTGGCCCGGCAAATTCAGCCTTGTCGCTTACCAGTATTTAATTGAAGATGCCGAGAAAATATTGCGGGCTTACGGCGTATCTGCTTTGGTTACAGTGATTGGTGTGGTCGTCAGTTTGTTCGTGACTTCCGCAATGGCCTACGCCTTGTCACGGAAAGAGTTTCCGCTCAGAGGGGCTCTTAGCTTCTACATCTTGATCACCATGCTGTTTTCGGGAGGTTTGCTGCCCTGGTATCTTGTATACACCCGCTTTTTACATGTTCAGGATACTTTGATGGCGTTAATCATTCCGGGTCTGATCGGCGGCTTCAATGTCATTATCATGCGGACTTTCTTTACGAACAGCATCCCGCCTTCCCTGATTGATTCTTCTCAGATCGATGGTGCAGGAGAATTCCGGACATACTTCAGCATTATTTTGCCGCTGTCCCTTCCTGTCATGGCCACGATTGGGCTCTTCACCACCGTATCCTACTGGAATGACTGGTTTACAAGCCTGGTCTTCATCCAGAATGAGAAGCTATTCTCTCTGCAGTATTTGTTGACCAAAACCTTGATGAACGCTTCGTTCCTGCAGACGATAGCCAATAAGGCCTATAGTTCGACCGCACAGGTCACGACGCCGCTGGAATCTATCCGAATGGCGATGGCAATGATTGCAATCGGTCCGCTGGTGCTGGTGTTCCCTTTCCTGCAGAAGTATTTTGTAAGGGGTCTTACCGTAGGCGCTGTGAAAGGCTGATCCCGGCATAATGCCGGATTAGTATACGCAAGCAAATGTTCTAAAGGCAAAAATAGAAGGATTCCAGGGAGGGCTATTATTTATGAAGTGGTTAAAAAAGAGTTCTGCTGTGCTGGCATCGTTGATGTTGGCTTCAGTCGTAGCGGCCGGTTGCGGCGGAAATAACGCATCGGATTCGCCGGCGGGTTCAGCTCAGCCAGATGGAGCAGCCAGTTCGGAGTTGAAGCCTTACGAAGTCATGATGGTCTTCCCCGATGCGCCCCAAAAAGACAATCAACTGGTTCAGGATGCGATGAATGATTATCTGAAGAAGACATATCCGGAATTAAACATGACTGTCAAGCTGAATCCCATTGACTGGGGCGCCTGGAGCGATAAAACGAACCTAATGATGGCGTCCGGCGACAAAATGGATTTGCTGTTCACGGCGGATTGGCTCGGATTCCAGCAACAGGTTACAAAAGGGGGGCTGCTGCCGCTTGATGATTTGCTCGCCAAATACGGGCCCGATATCGAAGCTGTGGAAAAGGATTACCACGAACCGGCTAAACGCGGCGGCAAGCTTTACGGTATCCATACCCATCAAGAGCTGGGCGGTGCACAAGGGGTTTATTTGAATAAGGAGCTAGTGGACAAATATAACTTTGACCTGACTGCACTGAAGTCCGGAAAGGTCGAGGATTTGGAGCCCATGCTGAAAACGATCAAGGAAAACGAACCGGGTATTACGCCTTTAGTGGCACCTAGTTTTCCACTCGAAGCTTACTATTCGTCCACAAATCTGGACTCCATTACAAGCATCGCTGCTATTAACACTGTAGGAACAGCTCCAGATGATTATACTGTTATCAATTCCTTCACTACTCCCCGGTATATGGAGCTTGCCAAGTTGACTAACAAGTGGTACAAGGCAGGATATATAAACAAGGATGCACTGACACCCGGTTTGGATGCCTGGAAAAAAATGCAGGCCGGCAAAGGATTTGCATTTGTCAGCGATATGGATATTCTGGCTGATATGGAGATCGGAAAAGCTGACATCTCGCCGAATGGATCAATTAAAGCGGGCCGTGAGATGCTGCAGATTCCTCTAAATATTGACCGTTTGCAAACCGGAAAGATGACAGCTACTATGTATGCGATTTCGAAAAGCTCTGAAGATCCTGAACGTGCCATGATGCTGCTTAACCTCTTCTATAAAGACAAGGATTTGCTGACCCTCTTTAACTTCGGAATCGAAGGGAAACATTATGTGCTTAAGGATGGCCAAATTGCACTGCCGGAAGGTCAAACTACGGATAGCGTCGGCTATTATCATGATATTATGTGGCAATTGGGCAATCAAATGCTTAACTACACCCGTGTAGGGGAAGATCCGGATAAATACAAGAACTATGAGAAATTCAACGAAAAAATTTCCTCCAACCGTTCCCGTATTTTTGGATTTGTCTTTGATCCGGAGCCTGTAAAGAATGAGCTGATCTCGATCGACAATGCCAACAAAACATTTGTGGACGGACTAAAGTCCGGTCAATTGGACCCGGAAGAGGTTGTTCCTAAGATGTTGGAGAAACAAAAAGCAGCAGGAGCTGACAAAGTAATCGCTGAAGCGCAAAAACAGCTTGATGCTTGGCTTAAAGAAAACAGCAAATCCCCCTTTTAATTGTAAAGGATCATACATCGAAGTGGAGTGGAGTATTCACATGGAAAATTCAATGCTGACCTATATAGACATGTATCCCGATCAAGCCCAGTACACATCCGGCCAATCAGGCAATATTGTAATCGAACTGGAGACCCGGGAGGATAAGATTCTGGAACTGGTTGTCGGGTTTTACAAGTTAGAACAGCAAGTTGCCGAAGAAACATTAAGAATCAGCACGGAAAAAGGATTGAGACAAATTGTGCACATTCCCCTGTTTGCTGAAGATACAAAGTGGGCCGGTTATGGGGTCAAGGCTACAATGTTTTGCGAGAAAATTGCAGTGTCCACAGCCTATACTTCGTATGATATTGCCGATCACTGGAGTCGGGCGCCACGGTATGGCTTTTTAAGCGATTTTCGGACAGAAGAATCCGGAGATTTCCGTGACGTCGAAAGTATGAACAAATTCCACTTGAATGTTATACAGTTCTACGATTGGATGTATCGCCATGATGATCTTGTTCCGAAACAGGACGAATTTATCGATCCCATGGGCCGGACGATGTCCTATAAAGTTGTGCGTGAAAAAGTGTCAGCCGTGCACGATAAAGGGATGGCAGCCATGGCCTATGGGGCTGTATACGCGAGTCTAAAAGACTTTGTGCAGACACGGCCGGAATGGGGACTTTATAACCGCCGGGGAGAGCCGTTTCAACTAATAGACTTATTCTATATTATGGACATTACACCGGATTCGCCTTGGACCGATCATATTGTTGAACAGTTCCGTCAGGCAGTAATGGCCGGATTCGACGGGATTCATATGGATCAATACGGTTTTCCCAAGAAAGCAATACGTCGGGTTGAAGGAAGAGAAGAAATGTTGGATCTGGCGGAATGCTACCCGGCGCTTATTGACCGAGCCAGCTCAGCAGTGAAGGAAATTAAAGCCGGGGCCGGGGTCATATTCAATAATGTAGGCAATTATCCTATAAGCAAGACTGCCTCGTCGGATCAGGAGGCACTTTATATTGAAGTGTGGCCGCCTGTAGTCCGGTTGCGTGAGCTTAAAGGACTGATCGATAATGCAAGATCATTGGACCCGGACAAGCCGATTATCCTTTCCGCCTATCTGCCCTCCTTCTACCCGAAGGCCGGCCATGACAAGGAATGGGCCGAGAATGGTGCGCTGTTAACCATAGCATCTATATTTGCAAGCGGTGGATATCACCTCTTATTGGGTGAGAACAATGGGCTGCTGACAATGCCCTACTACCCCGATTATGCAGTGATGCGGACTGAATTTGCCGTTGAGGTCAGACGTTACTATGATTTCATAGTACGGTTTGGTACGCTGATACACAATGCACAGTTGGAAGATGTGTCTTATACCTATACAGCAGGGGTTAATACCGAAATCACCTTCGAAGGCAGTGTGCCTTTTGCGCCGAATGGAGATATTGATTCCGTGTGGACCATCATCAAGCGGATGCCAGGTTACCAGATATTGCAGCTCATTAACCTAGTCGGACTTGAGGATGATTATTGGGAGCACGGCAAGAAACAGCGGCCTGAACCTCAAACTGGAGTGGTGTGCACTTTGCTGATTGAACAGCCGATTGAGTGCATCTACACAGCCAGCCCGGATGATTGTAACCAGGAAGTATGTTTCTTGGATTACGAGGTTGTTCCTCACGGACAAGGACTGGCAGCCAGATTTACTTTGCCGTCTCTGAGAGTGTGGACCATGGTTGTAGTGAAATTTAGTGAAGTATAACCTATAGGAGTGAATGATATGAACAATATAAAATGGTGGCAGACAGCTGTTATTTACCAGATTTATCCCAGGAGTTTTCAAGACAGCGACGGGGATGGGATCGGCGATCTCCGGGGGATTATCAACAGACTAGACTATCTCGAGCAGCTGGGCATCACCGCAATATGGCTTAGTCCTGTATACAAGTCTCCCAATGACGATAACGGATATGATATCAGCGATTACCAGGAGATTATGAGCGAATTCGGCACGATGGAGGACATGGATGAATTAATTGAAAGAGCCAAGCTTCGCAACATTCGGATTATTATGGATCTGGTCGTCAATCACACCTCGGATGAGCATCCATGGTTCATTGAAGCCCGCAAGGGAAAAGACAATCCGTATCGGAACTATTATATCTGGCGTGATCCGGTAAACGGCGGAGTTCCCAATTCCTTGCGTTCAACATTCAGCGGGTCGGCTTGGGAGTTCGACGAAGCAAGCGGCCAGTATTATCTGCACTTGTTCAGCCGCAGACAGCCGGACCTGAACTGGGAGAACAGTAAAGTCCGGCAAGAGGTATGGGACATGATGAATTTCTGGCTGGACAAAGGCGTCGGCGGATTCCGTATGGATGTGATTGATCTGGTCGGCAAAATACCGGATAAGGAGATTACAGGAAATGGTCCGAAGCTTCATGAATATCTGCAGGATATGAACCGTGAGACGTTCGGAAAGCATGATGTTCTGACAGTGGGAGAGACATGGGGCGCGACTCCGGAAGTGGCCAAGCTCTATTCCGATCCGGACCGGAACGAGCTTTCGATGGTATTCCAGTTTGAACATATTGGTCTGGACCAACAGGACGGGGGAGAAAAGTGGGATTTGAAGCCCCTGGACGTAAGTGAATTAAAGCAGGTATTGGCAAAATGGCAAACCGAACTGGGGAACGCGGGCTGGAACAGTCTGTTCTGGAACAATCATGATTTGCCGAGAATCGTATCCCGTTGGGGCGATGACAAGCAATACCGTGTACAAAGCGCCAAAATGTTCGCCATTCTTCTGCATTTGATGAAGGGCACGCCTTACATCTATCAAGGCGAAGAAATCGGAATGACCAATTATCCGATTCAAGAGATCAGCGAAGCGCAGGATATTGAGACCATCAATATGTATCAGGAACGGATTGCAGAGGGGTATGCCAAGGAAGATATTATCCATTCCATTAATGTCAAGGGAAGAGATAATGCCCGAACCCCGGTACAATGGGATCATTCCCCTAACGGAGGATTTACAACCGGAGAGCCATGGCTGCATGTAAATCCAAATTATAAGGAAATAAATGTGGAAGCAAATCTGAAAGATCCAGATTCGGTTTTTCACTGCTACCGTAAGCTGATTGAGCTGCGGAAGAACAACCCAATCGTTGTATGGGGCGATTTTGAACTGGTGACCCGCGTACCGGATCAAGTGTTCATGTATTTCCGCCGGTATGAAGGGGAGACCTGGCTGGTAACGGCCAATTTTAGCAGGGAAGCCACCACACTTGAATTACCGGAAACGGGTCAGGCCGGGGAATTCATCATTGGCAACTATACCAGAGATGACGTGGACTTTAAGCAATTACAATTACAGCCTTACGAAGCGTTTGCCGTCAAACTCGCGTAGGCTAACCTTTGCACCTCTTTGTAATATTGGAAGGTATGACTCCAACGTATAGGCTGACGTCCGGAATTCCGGACGTTAGTTTTTTGTGCTTCATTCTAACAAGGCACCGTCCAGCCAATGAAATTGTGATATAATGACGTCGTTGTTTGTGAACAGCAGAACTACTACTATGATAATAGGATGGACCATATGAAGGGGTATATGAATAGAGTAGACACCAAACGATTGATCATTATGGTTTTCGGCAATGTATTCTTGGGCATGGGAATCAGTATTTTTAAGCTGTCCGGCATGGGGAATGATCCCTTCAGCGGCATGGTGATGGCACTTGCAGAGTCCAGCGGTATCGCATATGCAAATTTACTAATCTTACTGAACCTTGTCCTGTTTGTAATCGAATTTATCACAGGACGAAGGTTTATTGGAGCCGGGACTTTTGTAAATGAAATTTTGCTGGGATACATAGCTACTTTCTTTTATAATACCTGGCTAAATCTGCTGGGCGAACCTCAGCTGTTTTGGCAGCGGGTGGTCATTGTGGCGATTGGCGTGGTGGTATGCAGTTTTGGGGTATCCATGTATCAGACCTCGGATGTGGGAATAGCCCCCTATGACAGCCTGTCCCTGATTATGAGGGATAACTTTCCGAAAATCTCTTATTTTTGGCACCGGATGTTTACGGATGCTCTTTGTGCTTTGATTTGCTTCCTGGCAGGAGGCATTATAGGTTTGGGTACACTGGTGTCCGTATTCGGTCTGGGACCCATCATTCATTTTTTTGACGTGAATTTTACGAGGAAGCTTCTGGCAAAAAAAGGGTCTAAAGGCGAATAACGATTTAATGATTCCAATTTTATACCCTTGATATACGGGATTTTAGCAACCATCTCCAAAAGGCAAATTCAGTCGAAATATGAAGACATCTTGAGCATGATTAAGCGTCAGGGTTCCCCGGTGCAGCTCCGCAATATTCCTTGCAATGGAAAGTCCCAGACCTGTTCCTG
>RCUN01000844.1_pt1 | contig 12774 bp, 12 predicted proteins | sample 2166181 | NCBI WGS metagenome assembly RCUN01 (sample SAMN09932603, study PRJNA488358) | compost metagenome | feature: garden; material: soil; isolation source: compost soil in crotononitrile-enriched culture | place: Germany: Experimental Botanical Garden Goettingen | collected 2016-01-27 | reverse complement strand
TCCTTATGAATTATTGCATTGTGAGACCCCTCGGCTAAGATTGGGGTCGTCTTCCCTGACCTCCGTTTTGTATCCCAATTGCGCATTTCCCCCCATTTAATTTGGCCTATATACGCTTTTCTATGAAGAATATCTCTTATGGCTGTAACTGTAAACTTATTATTATTCTTCGTTTTATAGTCCTGACCGTTTATAATATTTACAATACTTTTATAACCCTTTCCTTCGGAGCGAAGTTCAAATATCTTCTGCACCAGAGCGCTCTCTTGTTCATTGATTACCAACTCTTTATCTACAGCGTCATATCCAAGTATTTTGCCACCGTTGTAAAGCCCCTTTTCAGCGCGCTTAGTCATGCCTGAATTCACACGTTCAATTATGACTGTCCGTTCATACTCAGCGAATGTTCCAAGCAAAGAAATGAACATATAACCGTTTGTCGTTGAACTATCAATGTCACAGGTGGTTATTAATAACTTTGCACCTCTAGAGTGCAACTCATGATCAATAAACGTTAGAACATCTTTATTACTTCGTGATATTCTGTCAACTTTCCACGAAATTACTGCGTCATATTTATCTTCTCGAACATCTCTTAGTAATCGCTGTATTTCCGGTCTATTGAAGTTTTTACCGGAATATCCCCCATCAATATAGATTGCAGTTGGATATACCTCATATCCCTTTTGTCGTGCATACTCTTTAACAAGGGTTTCTTGGGCTTCTAGAGAAAAACCATTTCTTTGTTCTTCCGTCGATACCCTGACATATATGGCCGCACGCATTTGCTTAGATTCTTTTGTCATATTTTACGCCTCCCCATTTTTATTTTTCTTCGCTGCGTATGCCTTCACTAACCCAGCAAGTACAGTCAAAACCTCTTGCCTCTTAATTTCCTCGACCGTTTTAATGCTCAAGTCATTTTCTAACGTGATTGTTTTAGTTATCTCTTTCTCCATAGATAACAGCCTCCTTAAGATTTTACTAACCCGCGGCTGTTTTGTAAGGTCCTATATTGGTTAACAAACACAAGGTATATGTTCGTCGTAGTTATGTTCTGTTCTTCATTTGGGTTGTTGCCCACAGTATATATCAAAACTCAAAAGACGAAAAAAGGATTATTAAACATAAGTAACAAATGAACAAAAAAACTTTAAAAGCAAAAAAAGCGAGAGCGGAAATATATCCGCATTCGCTTTTTGACTAACATATCAAAACTAACTGTTACCTTAAGTGAATTTCTGTATGACTTTATCTAAATTGTACACAGATATTTGTTCGTTAATCTCAGAAAAGTCCCACGAAATATTCTTGTACCTTGTATCGACTTCAACATTGAAAACGGCAAACATATAATCGTCTTCAATATTGGGGTGATTTAGTGATTTCATTTTCTCTGAACTTGAAATGTGTGGTCCGCTGCTTACTTTGTAAGTCCCTAGTGCTTCCTTATTCCACGATCCTATTAAGACAATCGACTCCACACTAAAAAATTCAGGGTTAATATCTAATTCACCATCAACGAGGCCTAAACTTGAAACAAATTTGCCCTTAGATTGGACCCAATCAAATTCATCTTGAGTTTTCACTTGAGCCAAAATCATTTTGATGCTATTTACCGGCTTTTCTCTCTCTTCTGAAGCCAAACTTTTTTCTGGGATATTGGAGTAAACAGCATGAGTGCTTTGTTCCTTATGAACTGAGTAATTATAATAGGAATAGTACTCCCTCATAGTTGAACGATTACATAAGTGATCAACAACACTATTTAAGAAATCAGATAAGCCCGTAATACCAAATGCTTCACCTGTCTTTCCAGGAGAAATAGCAAACGCTCCTACACCGGGTAATAACTCATGATAACCATTCCATGTTTTATCTTGTGTACCTGGATATAAAACATAAGCACCTTCTGAACGTTTTATCGCATCTCTGTAAGAGTGCATTTTTAATAAATCCGCTCGCTTATATATACCTTCTCTTTGTCGCTCTTTCTCTTCGTCTAAGTCCTCTTCAGTCCTTCCAAATAGGCCCTCGACATTATCCACTTTATATTTAGCGTCAAAGTGAATGTGCACCATAAGTTCTTGTTTCTCAGCATCAGTAATAGAAAAATCTGCAGGCCAAAAACTTAAAGTGTAATCTGGTCTCATTTGCTGCGTCCAAGAACCTTGATCGCCTCGATCTGGTGTCCAGTTAAAGGTCTTATTATATGAGAACTGAACACGCAATTTTCTCCCTTTATTATCCCATACACCATCAATAACCAATTGCTTTCCTGACTTTAGTTTCATATACAAACCGTCAGATGACATCTCAATTAGTGATTTTACAGGTGGCTCACTTAATTTGAACTTTCTAGCCACCAAACTTAACAGTTGAAAGAATAGCCAGTATTCATATAGTAGAGGCAAATCACGCTTTCCAGAGTTAAAAACATCTTCGCCACCTTCCCATATTAGTCTTGTGGCCAATTGAAACCTTAACCATGATTGCATTAACTCACGATATCCTGCTTTCCTTTGAAGAACCGTACTTCCATATGGAATATATGTCGGCTCTTGTATCCCCCTAAAAAAGTCTGCAGAGAGGGTTTCATAAAGATACTCATTAAGACCCCTAACCTCCGTCAGTAGCCTCTTATCGGCCATCCTCCGCTTTGTAGAAAGCACCTTTTCTATCTTACTCAAGAAATCAGAGTACGCTTGAAGTGAAAATTTAATAAATCGATTCTCTGGCGTATCATTCACTTCAACTTTTTCAGTAACCGTGATGGAAATAGGAATTGATGGACTATTTATACCTTTTGAGTGAAACAGTTGATGTAGTCCATGTGAAGATGGGATCGGCATTCGTCTAGGATTTCGAGCAATTTGCTTTATCGTTTCGGACGTATGCCTTACATTCTTTCTGATATCCCGATTAACTCTTTCGTCAGTCAAATATGTATGTCCGGTTGAAACAATCCTATGGACTGCATCTTTAAATTCCTTAGATTCAATTATCGATTTTAAAAAGGCAAATCTTTGTTGTATTGTATCGGGATCTTTGCTTGGATCAGTAGCAAGTTTTAATTGTGTAGGAGATTTGATATCAAGCAACAAATCATTACATTTATCACCAATGTATTGCAACATCGAACGATAATCTTCCCTGTAATTAATTTTTGTTGACCTGATTTCTAGACTCGCCCTACCGACCACTTCTCCATCGCTATTCTCTAACAAGAGTGGGAATAATCCATTAAATGAACCTGTTTCAATACGCCCTTTTTGTAATGAACCATTAATTTTACTTGGAATCACTACAGAATTGGCCCTAATATTAACCCCTGCACGGATGTCTTGAAGTTCATACTCATATACTCCGTTCTCGACCAACTGCACCCGTTCTTCATTGTATAATCGCTCTTCTGCTTGATTTAGAATGAATAACGAATTTCTTCTCTCGGCATAAATGACAATCTTCCCACAGTACTTTCTTGATTCGCCTTCAAAAATAACCTCAGTTACCTCGACTGTCTCCATATACTAAGCCTCCGCAAAACTGGTAAAACCATTTTGCTCCAACTGCTTTAGCATTCTTACAATCTTTTCGTAACTTAGCCTTAAATATGCTGCCTGCGGATTTTTTATATATTTGCCATCATCACCAACAGATAATGGATGGTCTTCTAGCATATCCATATATATTGCCTTAGTAGCCAGTTCTTTAAGTGAACCTTCATTTGAGAGAATTGCTTCTTGGTCCATACCAACTTCCCACACATGTTCGTTGTAACAAACTGCTGCCAAGGCACAAAGCAGTGGTTCTAGTTTCTTCCTCGAACCATGCAATTTAGGTAAAACCTTCTGTAGCACCTGTGCATCAAGTGCCTTTTCGAACGCAAAACCACTCGGTGAAATCAATTCAAAATAATAAATAAAACGAGCCATTTCTTTAACAGTTCTAAAACCGAACTCAGCACCATTTTCACTCAGGATATCAAAGAACAGTAATACTTCTTTCTTTAACTTGCTCCGGTTCAATGCATCATTATTCGGGCTTAAACTCGATGCTGCTACAAAGGCCCCAGCAAACCTCTTCCCTTTTCCACTCAATGCTTCTACTTGAACTTGACTTGGACTATCCATATATAAACTAATATCTTCACGGTTTACTCTAAACTCAATTGTATTAGCCCTGTCCAGCACCTTTGGAGAGAACATATATGTCGTTTCATCGACATTGACTGTCCCAATAATAAATAAGTTCTTAGGTAATCCATCTAGGGTTGGAGGCACACCATCCCTTGCTAACGAATCACTATGGAGGAATATCTGCTCATTTGACTCAATAGCAGAAAGGATATCGGCAAAATAACGTTCAACATGTGATAAATTCATTTCATCGAGAAGTAAAAAATAGGGATTCATTGAATCATTAGTTGCATTTAAAATAACATTTAACGCTTGTGTCCTAACGTATTTGTTTCCGTCCAAAGCATCTGCATACCCAAGAATATTATCCCTACTTGTCCAATCGGCGCCTACGGAAACTAATTCAAAATTGCTGGGGGTATCTGTTCGACTTGCTGATATCCACCTAGCGAATGCCTGAGATAACTTGGTTTTACCTGAACCAGACAATCCAGTGAAAATTACAAATGGTTTCGCCAAACAACTTGCAATAAATCTCGAAATAAACTCAACACTATAGTTAAGTCCTACAGCAGCAAGATCCTGATGAAATGCGGAAATAATATCGGAAATTGAGTCAGTATCGTACTCATTGGTTATCGCAGCGTCACCAATATAATAAGAGAACCACTCCTCTTCATTTTGCGCCTCGAAGTATTTGGGAGGGTTCTGAATTATTTCTTTAATAGCAGGTATGGAAGTGGATGTGAGGTGACGGTACCCTTCGCTATCAGCATTCTGACTAATAATTAGCCCGCCCCACCCTGCAAAGGAGTACCATGGTGCAATTCGAGCGGTCGGCTGATCTGTATGGACAGGCTCACCTAACAAATCGTGTAAAACATCCTCGCTTGTTGCTGAATAACTTGTGATTTGTTCCCTAGCATGTTTTATCTTTTGAATTGCCTCATCCAGGTCTTCCATTTTCGTTATCCGTAAAATCACTCTATTCATTTCTTCGAAATGAAGTTTGTTATCTAAATTGTACATAGCCTTCCAAATACATATGCATGGAAGAACATCACATGTTTCTGGCAGGCCATAGTTATCTGACGGGTTACGAAGTTGGTAGCGCGACAAGATACTTATTGCAGTCTTCGCCACCTGACTAAAAATTCTATCCCGTTCCTCTTCTAAATTGCCTTCCATAGAACGAATTCCTGTACCCAGTCTGGAAAGTCGCAATTTGTTTTCACTGTCTTTGAAAACCAACCCTAGTTTTTCATACATTTTTCGGTATGATCTAATTCTTTGGTCGGTTACCCCCCAGTCGGTAGCATCTGCTTGACCTCTATAATCATTCCAGTCATGACCATCTAATTGGGTGAATTTTTGTAAGTGCTCACGTAAATCTGCGTTTACCTGAATTTCAAGAGCAGGAAATTCCGTTGTATCTCTTGCACCACTAGGCCAGTGTTCCATGATTATCGGTCACCCTCCGCTAACAATATCTCTTTAATTCTGGTAGCAATTGCCTTAGCAAGCAAAGGAGGTACGGCATTCCCAATTTGTTTTGCTGCTTGGACTTTTGTACCAAAAAAAACATAATCGTCTGGGAAAGTCTGCAGTCTTGCGCCTTCCCTCAGCGTAATTGTTCTGTCTAATTCTGGATGCCCAAATCTGCCCCTAGAGAAACTATCAAATCTCGCAGTTATAGTCGGGCTTGGTTTGTCCCAAGCCATTCTTCCATAGACATCCAAATGCCTATGTGTGCTATTGTTTTTATGACAATCCAACTGTAAATGTTCTGGGAGCGAGTCTCTACCTTGACCTTCAGTAATTGACCTGATACGTTCAAGATTAATTGGTGAAAGTTTGTCTGCTTTATGATTATGGATTTTTTCGTCATCAGTAAACATTAGGTCATAGATTGCTTCTCTCACTGTTGCCGGTGTAGTAGCCATATTCCTAGTGGGTTCAGGAAACGTAAATTTAGTAAAGGGACCTTCCGTTTTTTCTCCAACGATAAACACACGCTGTCTACCCTGCGGGACCCCATAATTAAACGCGTTTAACTTCTGGATATGAAGCACATAACCAGCCTTCTCGCACTTCTTCTCCAATTCTCGCAAGACCGGCTTACCTCTTGTAGACAGCAAGCCTGCAACATTTTCCATTACAAAAAACTTTGGCTGTGTCTCTAAGACAATACGTATATATTCCATAACTAATTGATTGCGGGGGTCATTATCTTCGCCCCTTCTTTGAACACTAAAACCTTGACATGGTGGTCCTCCGAAAACCACATCAAGGCCATCAATTTTCCTTTTAACTTCTTCTTCAATAACTGTTTTATTGATTTGATAAATGTCTCCAACATGACCATGATTGCCGAGGTTATTATTGTATGTCTCTATACACGCCGGGTCATTATCAAGAGCATAGAGTATATTAAATCCCGCCATTGTAAATCCTAAAGACATTCCTCCAGCACCGGAGAACAAGTCAATAGCGGATAAAGTTGAATTGTTGCTCATTTTTACCTCCAAATATTCAGTTTCTCTGTTGCTTTAAATGAGCAATAACGCTGCTATACGATTGAAAGAATGGCTCTTCAATATTTTCTTCTTCATTAGGACGATTCTGACCAGCCATCATTGTAAGCACATGTGCTGCTAAATGAGTCGAGAACACAGGCGGTACTGCATTACCTATCTGCTTGTACTTATCGTCAAATGGGCCCTCAAAAATGAAATCTTGAGGGAAACTCTGTAGTAAGGCTGCTTCTCTTATAGAGAGTCCCCTATCCTGTTCTGGATGTGTAAATCTGCCGCAGGAAGGGGTCCTACACCTAGCAGTCATTGTTATCGCAGGTTTATTCCAAGCAAGTCGACCGTACACATCATAAAAACCTTTAACTTTATCTAAACAAGCAGGTCCCACTCCAGGTGGACGTGAGCCACCATCCTTTGGAATCTGTTTTAATATTTCCACTGTTTCTTTTCTATGATTTGAAGTCTTATGCATTGGGTCATCCTTACTTGCTTCACCCGCCTTTAAAGGAGGAAGATGTCCAATTGCATCTTTAACCGTTTTGAATGATTCCCTTGAATATACAGGTGCTGGAACCCTTGGACTGAATTGTTTCGAAGCCAATACCACTGCACGATGCCTTTCTTGCGGAACACCATATTCAGCCATGTTTACAATACTTGAGGTGACTTGATATCCCTCTGCTTCTAATACGGTTTTAAATGCATTAAAATGATGCCAATGCTTCTTTGCTAGTAAATCTGGCACGTTTTCCATAATTATAAAATCGGCTTTCAACCCAACAGCGATTTCTGCAAATCTCCCTACCAAAGAGTTCCTTGAATCCTTCCTTGGATCCTTTTTGCGATGGGATGAGAAACCTTGGCAAGGCGCACAGCCAATTACAATGAGTGGGTTACTTTTATTCCTATTAGCCTCTAAAAGTTTTTCAATATCTGATATCTCCGCATTACCTAAATCTATTTGGTGTGAAGCAACACCATAATTAGTTTCATAGGTTTTATTAGCATGTTTATCGAAATCAAAGGCTCCAATATTTCGGAAATAACCCGTCTCCTCACCGACCTTATGGAACCCATATGACATTCCACCTGCACCCGCGAAGAAATCTACAAAGTCAAAGGTTTGTTGTTTAAGGGATTTACGAATTCCAAGCCAGTCTATATAATTCAAGTGGTCTTTTAGTACACTCATTATGAATTCACTTCTTTCTTTGTAGAAATATCGTATTTAAACTCGAATTCGGGCAAAATATAAAATTCTATATATCTCACAAAAAGTCCTGCTTGTCAACCAATATCCCCATTATAGCAAATATGTGTTCGTATACATAGAGAACAAAAAAAGGAGCGGCTTTCCGCTCCCTCCGGGTCTATTCTCTATCCCATAAATTCTACGCTTTCAATTGCTACTTGCATTTCTCTCATCGATGGGGTGACATATATTCGACTGACATCTACAGAACTATGCCCCAAAATATCTGCTATGAGTTCTAGCCGCGGCACCCGTTCCGCCAACTGTTTCGCGAAAGTATGTCTTAGCATATGTGGTGTTACCACAACCCCCGTCATATCACTGTATTTTTTTAAAATGTGTTGAACTGCCCTAGTGGTTAATTTGCTCCCACGTGATGTATAAAACAAATATTCGGTATCGCCTTCATGAATACGAAGCCATTCCTGAATTGACCTATATGTATTTCCTCCTATTGGGATTATTCTTTGTTTATCACCTTTACCACTCTGTATTAGCAATGATCCTTCGGAAACATGGTTTATTTTAATATTAGTTAGTTCAAAATTCCTTACACCACTGTTCACCAGAACTGATAATATTGCTTTATCCCTAACTTTCTTTAGTTGACCAGCATGTTGCTGTGTCTCTATCGCATGAAATAACCTGCCTACCTGTTGTCGGGACAACCATTTAATTTGGTTTTGGCGTTGAATTCGTTTTACAGTGATATCTGCAGCGGGATTTATTAGTATATAACCCTCCTCATTTAAAAAGGCAAAAAACGATTTTATTGCAGCGATTTGACGGTTAACAGACGATGCCGCCAATGGAGTATTTGTTTTCCAGAAAGAAACCAAGTCGCGGATATCTGTCTTTGTCACGTTTGCTATGCACAAATCCTGTGTTTTCCCAGGATCCATCCACCTGACACTCAACCACTCAACAAATTTTTTAAGGTCCTGCTTACAATACCCTTCAATTGTCCTTTCACTTTTACCCTTTTCACGTAAATAATCCCTGAATAAAATAATTGCATTCTCAATAGTCAATGTAGAACCCTGATCGTTAGACATATTATCTTCTACTCCTTCACTTTGTAGGTGTTATGCGACAAAAAATCTCCATTCATTTAGCGTATTATGTGACGAAACTTTATGCCTCTACTTGTAATATTCGTCGCCCAATTCATATTGAGCGACATAAATTTGGGTTCTTCTTTATGACCAATTGCAATTCTGGATTGGTGTTGAGGATGAAACTATTTGGACTAATAACTTCACATAGCCAGACACACATATAATTCTTTTATGAACAATGCCGCAATTAAAAACAATCCGAGTATGAACAGTATGTTTAGGACATACTGTCCGACAAGCCACAATTTATTTTCGGTTGTTTCATTTTTCCAGTTGTTATTTATTTGATCCCATCTTTCTATGTTTCTCTTTTCAGTCTTTATATACGATGGTAGCGTCAGAACAATTAGAATCACAACCAAGAGCACTACTCCGACATAATTCATGCAATACCTCCGAATAAATATATTAGAGAGGCTCACTGACCTTGTTGTCTAAGTTTAGTTTGAAATCATCGCAAATCGTCATCTTCCAAGTAATCCCCTCCTGTGCGAGTAGTAAAACGAACTATCAAACAAATAGAGACCTACCAAAATAAAGGGCATTATCCCTTATATCTTTGGTAAGTCTCTCTATCCTTAGCATGACGGTTCCTGCTCTATCTTTTCCACTTACAGAGGCCAAGTCCTTTTTTCTTCTCCAGTTATATTCCCCTTACTTTCGATAGTGCTATCTACGCTGCATTTTAGTTATAACTGTGAGAACAAGCCCTATTCATTTCTCCTGCTATTTTCTCCTATCTTAATTTGAGACGATTTGCAGTGAAATAATTTTTATTTAACCCATATGGAATAAAAGACTAATGGATATCTATTTTATTCTGCCGTTTAGATTTTAATTGATTTTATTACGAGTTCTTATTCCTTATTAGGATTTTAAGGATTAATGGAAAAAAATAAAATAATCCTCTCTATCGCGAGAGAAGAAATGCCCCTTTTTATGTACCACTGGACATGCTTATTGTTTCAATTTATCTAATCACAAGCCGAAAGTAAGTAAAAACGAAATCAGTTTTCATAAATTTTAATTTTCATCATTATCAGCCAAGTTTAATTAAGAATGGATATGAACAGTTATTAAAAGTATTGAAGTAACTGTAAAAGGGTTTCGAACTACTTACAAAATCAAAATGAAGAACCTATTATTCTGTTAATAGCGGTTATGAATAGATTTATTTAATACTTTCATATATGAGCCGCTAATAACACTACCTTATTATTACTGAGTTTACTATTGCAAACACTATTTTGCTGTGTTCACTTATATTTACGAATATCGTGTAAGTTTTCATCCTTTTTCATCATCTACTTGGAATCGGTTATATGGAATGATGTATGTGTTGGAATTTAAAGTTTATTTCTTGCTGATCAGTAAATATAATTAGCGAAAAACAAAAATAAGACTCTCCAAACCGTTGGAAAGCCCTATAACTTATAATCTTTTTCGTTTTTTGATAAGTGTCGTAAAAATTAGTTCCCGAATTCCGTTAACACTATGTAATCTCCACACCCGCGGCAATCAATTCGCACTTCTTCCAACTGACCTTCTGTATCAATATTATACTCGATATTATTTTCTAGAATTTCTTTTGTTTCTTCATCAGTTCTCGATTGAGTTAACTTATCAACGAAGTCCATATAAAGATTTGGACTAATCTCCAATCTCATATTCGTTTCAAAAACATACATTTTCTTTTCGATCAATTTCCGATGTAAATAAGCATGCTGACCTACCGTCATTGGTGTTAATTCGACTTTCGTTCCGCAGCGTTCACACTCAATACTCACCTTCATCCAACTACACCCCAAATTTACAAGATAATAGAATCATAACATGCACTGTTAGGAGAGAAAAGTAATGCGGCTTCAAAAGTAATACCCCTCTGTTACATTGATACTAGAAGCCCTATTCTTTCGTCCATTGTTTTTTTGATAAATTGCAAAGGGGACATCCACTATATAAAAACAGACCAGTCACCCCTACCTATTGCGAGTTAAACTAGTCTGTACTTATTATTATCCGTCTTTTGTGTATTACTGAAGCCGCATAGCCATCGTAACAAGAAGAGCACCCCCGAACATAATTCGGTATATATAGCATTCGATTTTCTGTAAGGAATCCCTTTATTATTTTGCATAGTTTATCTGAATCCTAAATCTTCAATATCTCGCTGCTGAGCAAAGGTCCTCACAACACGATACGAATTTATTGCCAGGACAATCATGACCACAATCATTAAAAAGACAAAAAGAGGAGTAGATGCAGCGTTCCAGCCTACATACCTAAATGCCCAAAAGAACATCCCTGCGAGAATTGGTAAAGTAACAACATAGTTTAAAAGCAAAAAAAAGAAAAAAGAACGATAGTCTGTACTATATCTAAACATATTAGAATCGCCTCCAAGCCTGACCCGTCTTTATCAAAAAGAAGCAGGGGAATTGTTCCACTGCTTAAGATATAAGGCCATTGATTTCGAGCATCATTGCTTCAATAAATTGATCGTCCGGTTCAGGTACAAAATTGATATGACTTACTAGAACATAACTCCATACTTCGTCTGGAATAGTCGTATAAAAAAAGTCTGTAACTTCCTCAAACAATAGGCCATCCACCGTCTGTACCATATTAGTTAAAAAATATATATAGTTTGTTTCTATTACTCGTAGAATGTTCTGGCTCTTCACTATGTATATTTTATATTTCTGCATTGAAAACTCCAATACTTTCGTTCTGTTAAAACTCCCAAACCGGTTCACATCCATACTCATCAATCCATGCCTCCCTGATTTCTTGAATAACTTCTTCCAAGGTTCCAAGTTCAAACGTTTTATTGTATTCTTTGTAGATTTTTACGAGCACCATCATGGAGGGAAGGACTTCCCAACTTCTAATATTAATCAGTTCGTCCCCATTTGGTGCAACCACACGATTTATGAAAACCGAATGCGTTGTAAAGTGTTTTACAGTTATATAAAGTGTGTGTCCCGATGCTGTAAGTTGTTCAATCTCGTTGCTTTCTTGCACAAGTTTAGCCATGCAGTTAGCCACCTTCCGTTAGATAAATGTATTTATATCTAATTTGGCGACTAAATGTTTATATCCTGTTTTTCAGGAATTACACCTTTAAGAACTCAAATAATCCTCCAAAAAAGAAACTATTTCAGTCGCACTCTCCATATACCATACGATAGGAGGGATCATTGAGGCGATCCATGTTTCGCTACCTTCATCAAAAACCTCTACATGGTCTTTGTATAGGTTGTAACCTCTCCTAGATACCTCATGGACGATTATCCCGTTAATACGGTTTTGCTTGGTGATTGTGGACTGCTCCATTCGTTGTGTAGCCTTGTATACTGCGAGTGGGAAGATAGGAGTTTGTCCGGTTGCACATTTATAACACATGCTATGTTCACTCCATTTCATTAGAAAATATCGTTGATGTATGATAACGTGCATCTAAAATAATGACAACCTCAAGATATCTTCATTACAAGATGGAGCATGGGCAGGGACTATAGTCCCTATTTTGAGTTGTTCTAGAGATATTTTTAACATCTTCTTTTCATCGGAATCTCTACCAGGAAAACCGGAAATTCAATTCCAGGGTTTCTTCAATCCTCCAACTTTACTTCCAGTCTAAAAATATGGGTAAGAAACTAAAAAACCTTGTTTATCTAAGGATTGGGTAATTCAATTCCAGACTTCCAAACTTTTAATACCTTTAATAG
>RCUN01000840.1_pt1 | contig 12798 bp, 10 predicted proteins | sample 2166181 | NCBI WGS metagenome assembly RCUN01 (sample SAMN09932603, study PRJNA488358) | compost metagenome | feature: garden; material: soil; isolation source: compost soil in crotononitrile-enriched culture | place: Germany: Experimental Botanical Garden Goettingen | collected 2016-01-27 | reverse complement strand
TTTGCTCGGCGCGCATCTGGTCCAGCTCTTCGGCGGTGCAGAAGCACGGGAAGGCGTGGCCCATGTCGACCAGTTGCTGACAATACTTCTGATAAATATCGCCGCGCTCGCTTTGACGGTATGGACCGTGCGGGCCGCCGACGTCCGGGCCTTCGCTCCAGTCGATACCCAACCAGCGCAGGGCGTCGAAGATCTGCTGTTCGGACTCGCGGGTCGAACGCAACTGGTCGGTGTCTTCGATCCGCAGGATGAACTCACCGCCGTGCTGCTTGGCAAAGCAGTAGTTGAACAATGCGATGTAAGCGGTACCTACGTGGGGGTCCCCGGTAGGCGATGGCGCGATGCGAGTGCGGACGGTGGTCATGGCATGTCTCGAAAAGAATAAAAGCGAAGTTCAAACAAGGCGCGAATGGTAACAGGCGACACCCGCCCGGCTCCAGTGAACAGGGCATTTAAGCCAAGGTTGCGTCTGTAACGCCCTTATGGCGCGGTGAATGGCCGAATATCAGCCGAGGGCATTTACCGCTTATCGGCTGTATGCCAGATTCGCCTGCTGATAACTTTCCTTACATATTCTCGACTACAGTTTGCCCCATGCCTGCCCAACTCAAGCGTCGCCTGTCCATTTTCCTGCTGCTCGTCCTGCTGATTGCCGGGGGCTTCTTTGCTCATTGGTTCTTTAAAGGGCGGTTTTATGAAAGCACTGACAACGCGTATGTCCAGGGCGAGATCACCCGTGTGTCGAGCCAATTGGGCGCGCGCATCGATCAGGTGCTGGTGCAGGACAACCAGCACGTCGAGAAAGGCCAGTTGCTGATCCGGCTCGAAGGCGATGACTTCCGCCTCGCCGTCGATCGCGCCAACGCGACCCTCGCCACCCGCCAGGCCGAACGCCTGCAAGCCCAGAGCAAGCTGACCCAACAGGCCAGCCTGATTGCCGCCAGTGACGCGCAAGTCGCCTCCAGCCAGGCCAGCCTCGGCCGCTCACAGATCGACCTGAACCGCGCCGAAACCTTGCGCAAGCCTGGTTATGTCTCTGAGGAGCGCGTGACCACCCTCTCCGCTGACAACCACATCGCCCGCTCGCAACTGACCAAAGCCCAAGCGGATGCTCAGGGGCAACGCCAGCAAGTCAACGCGTTGACCGCTGAAATCAAACGACTCGACGCGCAGATAGCCAATGCCAAGGCCGATCTGGCCCAGGCCGAACTGAACCTGACCCGCAGTGATATCCACGCGCCGATCAGTGGCCTGATCGGCCAGCGTGCCGCGCGCAATGGCCAGTATGTACAGGCCGGCGCGTATCTGCTGTCGATCGTGCCCGATGAAGACATCTGGATTCAGGCCAACTTCAAGGAAACCCAGATCGGCCATATGCAGCCTGGCCAGAAAGCCGAACTGACCTTCGACGCCTATGGCGATACGCCGATCGAAGCGCGGGTCGACAGCTTGTTCGCCGCCTCGGGCGCGCAGTTCAGCCTGTTGCCGCCGGACAACGCCACCGGCAACTTCACCAAAGTCGTGCAACGGATTCCGGTCAAACTGACCTTCGCCGCAGACAACCCGCTGCGCGGCAAGATCCGCCCGGGCATGTCGGTCACCGCCAAGGTGAACATCAAGGACGCCCCGCAAAACGAACGCGCCAAATTGAGCAGCAAAGACGCCGCTGACGATGGCCGGTGATCAACTGATCCGCCCCGTCGGAGAACCGACGCGGCGGGACTGGATTGCGGTGATGAGTGTGATGCTTGGCGCCTTCATGGCGGTGCTGGACATCCAGATCACCAACTCGTCGCTCAAGGATATTCAGGGCGCACTGTCGGCAACGCTGGAAGAAGGCTCGTGGATTTCCACCTCGTATCTGGTCGCGGAAATCATCATGATTCCGCTGACCGCGTGGCTGGTGCAGTTGCTGTCGGCGCGTCGGCTGGCGGTGTGGGTGTCCCTCGGATTCCTGTTCGCGTCCTTGCTGTGTTCCATGGCCTGGAGCCTGGAAAGCATGATCGTCTTCCGCGCCTTACAGGGCTTTACCGGCGGCGCGCTGATTCCGCTGGCGTTCACCCTCACGCTGATCAAACTCCCCGAACACCATCGCGCCAAGGGCATGGCGATGTTCGCCATGACCGCTACTTTCGCGCCTTCCATCGGCCCGACTCTGGGCGGCTGGCTGACTGAAAACTGGGGCTGGGAATACATCTTCTACATCAACATTCCGCCCGGCCTGATCATGATCGCCGGCCTGATGTACGGCCTGGAGAAGAAAGAAGCGCACTGGGAATTGCTGAAAAGCACCGACTACGCCGGCATTCTCACCCTCGGCGTCGGGCTCGGTTGCTTGCAGGTGTTTCTGGAGGAAGGCCATCGCAAGGACTGGCTGGAATCGAGCCTGATCGTAACCCTGGGCAGCATCGCACTGGTCAGCCTGATCAGCTTTGTGATCGTGCAGACCTCCAAACCCAACCCGCTGATCAACCTCGGCATCCTGCGCAATCGCAACTTTGGCTTATCAAGCATTTCCAGTGTCGGGATGGGGGTCGGGCTGTACGGCTCGATCTACCTGTTGCCGCTGTACCTGGCGCAGATCCAGAACTACAACGCCCTGCAGATCGGCGAAGTGATCATGTGGATGGGCGTGCCGCAGCTGTTTCTGATTCCGCTGGTGCCCAAGTTGATGAAATACGTCTCGCCCAAATGGCTGTGCACACTGGGCTTCGGGCTATTCGGGTTGGCGAGTTTCTCTTCGGGCGTGTTGAACCCGGACTTTGCCGGGCCGCAGTTCAATCAGATCCAGATCATCCGCGCCCTGGGCCAACCACTGATCATGGTCACCATCTCGCTGATCGCCACCGCCTACATCCTGCCCCAGGATGCGGGATCGGCCTCGAGCCTGTTCAACATCCTGCGCAACCTCGGCGGCGCCATCGGCATCGCCCTGCTCGCCACGCTGCTGGATGCGCGGACCAAGGTTTACTTTGATTACCTGCGTGAATCCATCGTGCCGAGCAATCCGCAGGTGGCTGAACGGATCGCCTCACTGGCTGACCGGCTGGGCAATGAAACGGCAGCCTTGGGCAAACTCAGCGAGATCGCCCACCAGCAGGCGTCGATCATGGCCTACAACGATGCGTTTCATTTTGTCGGGATTGCGTTGGGGATCAGCATGGTGGCGGTGTTGCTGACCAAGAAGTTGCCGGAGGGGTTGAAGGCTGGGGAAGCACACTAATTGATACTTGCAGCGCCCTGACCGGCCTCATCGCGAGCAAGCTCGCTCCCACAGGGATCACACCGAACCTTGTGGGAGCGGGCTTGCTCGCGAAGAGGCCCGTACATTCACCGCAAATCTCAGACAGTAATCAACCGCTCGCGCAACTTGCCAATCTCATCGCGCATCTGCGCCGCCGCTTCAAACTCCAGATCGCGCGCCAACGCATACATCTTCTCTTCCAGGGCCTTGATACGCTTGGCGATCTCGCCCGGCGAACGCAATTCCGCTTCGTATTTGGCGTTCTCTTCCGCAGCCTTGGCCATGCCCTTGCGCTTCTTGCTGCGCGAACCCGGCACGGTGGCGCCTTCCATGATGTCGGCAACGTCCTTGAACACGCCTTTCGGGGTGATGCCGTTGGCCAGGTTGAACGCGATCTGCTTGTCGCGACGACGCTCGGTTTCACCGATCGCGCGCTCCATGGAGCCGGTGATCCGGTCGGCATACAGAATCGCCCGACCGTTGAGGTTACGCGCCGCCCGTCCAATGGTCTGGATCAGCGAGCGCTCGGAACGCAGGAAGCCTTCCTTGTCGGCATCGAGGATCGCCACCAGCGACACTTCCGGCATGTCCAGGCCTTCGCGCAACAGGTTGATGCCCACCAGCACATCGAAGGTGCCCAGGCGCAAGTCACGGATGATTTCGACCCGCTCCACGGTGTCGATGTCCGAGTGCAGGTAGCGCACGCGCACGCCGTGGTCGGCCAGATAGTCGGTCAAGTCTTCGGCCATGCGCTTGGTCAGCGTCGTGACCAGCACCCGCTCTTCCAGAGCGACGCGCTTGGTGATTTCCGACAGCAAGTCGTCGACCTGGGTCAGTGCCGGGCGAATCTCGATTTGTGGGTCCACCAGCCCGGTCGGGCGCACCACCATGTCAATGACGCGGCCAGCGTGTTCGGCTTCGTAGTTGCCCGGGGTCGCCGAGACGAAAATCGTCTGCGGGCTGATGCTTTCCCATTCATCGAAACGCATCGGCCGGTTATCCAGCGCTGAAGGCAAGCGGAAACCGTATTCCACCAGCGTCTCTTTACGCGAACGGTCGCCTTTGTACATCGCACCGACCTGCGGAACGCTGACATGGGATTCGTCGATCACCAGCAAGGCATCGGCAGGCAGGTAATCGTAAAGGGTCGGTGGTGCCGCGCCGGCTTCGCGGCCGGACAGATAGCGCGAGTAGTTTTCGATGCCGTTGCAGTAACCCAGCTCGAGGATCATCTCCAGGTCGAAACGGGTGCGCTGCTCCAGGCGCTGGGCTTCCACCAGCTTGTTGTTGGAGCGCAGGTATTCCAGGCGCTCCTGCAACTCGACCTTGATGCCTTCGACCGCGCCCATCAGGGTTTCCCGTGGCGTCACGTAGTGGCTTTTCGGGTAGAAGGTGAAGCGCGGCAGTTTGCGGATGACTTCACCGGTCAGCGGATCGAACGCCGACAGGCTTTCAACCTCGTCGTCGAACAGCTCAATGCGGATCGCTTCGAAATCGGATTCCGCCGGGTGAATATCGATCACGTCACCGCGCACGCGGAACGTTGCACGGGCGAAGTCCATGTCGTTGCGGGTGTATTGCAGGTCGGCCAGGCGTCGCAGCAATTCTCGCTGATCGAGCCGGTCGCCGCGATCCACGTGCAAGACCATTTTCAGATAAGTTTCCGGACTACCCAGACCGTAGATGCACGACACGGTGGTGACGATGATCGCGTCCTTGCGCTCCAGCAACGCCTTGGTCGCCGACAGTCGCATCTGTTCGATGTGATCGTTGATCGAGGCGTCTTTCTCGATGAAGGTGTCCGAGGACGGCACATAGGCTTCCGGCTGGTAGTAGTCGTAGTAGGAAACGAAATATTCCACCGCGTTGTTCGGGAAGAACGCCTTGAACTCCCCGTACAACTGCGCCGCCAGGGTCTTGTTCGGCGCCAGCACCAGCGTCGGGCGCTGCACCTGGGCGATCACGTTGGCGATGCTGAAGGTCTTGCCCGAGCCGGTCACACCGAGCAACGTCTGGTGCGCCAACCCGGCTTCGATGCCCTCGACCATCAGACGGATGGCTTCCGGTTGATCGCCGGCGGGTTCAAAGCGGGTGACTAGCTGAAATTCAGACATGTAAAACCTCTGGGATCACTCTTGCCGGCAAAACCGGCACGAACGAGAAAGACCACAAACGACCGATGTCGCCCGAGGAAAAAACTGGATTGCGCTCAATGTGGAGCCGATTGCCATCGCTTTCAAGGCAAACGTCCTACAACACGTAAAGCCTTTGACGACGTCAATCGACTAACGGTCGAAAAATAATCGGAAAAACTTACCGTAAAAGCCGATTCGTCTGTCGCCATGTGTCGCAGATGGCCTCTATACTAGCTCCCCGTTTGTGCACCGCTCTAGTGCATTCGGCTGGAGCGCGACACGTCCCTCCACTCTCCATTCAGAGCCGCCGCAAAAATGAGCCTGTTCTCCGCTGTCGAAATGGCACCACGCGATCCAATCCTGGGCCTCAACGAAGCATTCAACGCCGATACCCGCACCAGCAAGGTCAACCTGGGGGTCGGTGTTTACTGCAACGAGGAGGGGCGAATTCCACTCCTGCGCGCCGTTGTCGAAGCCGAAACGATTCGCGTCGCTCAACACGCTTCCCGTGGCTACCTGCCAATCGATGGCATCGCTGCCTACGATCAGGCCGTGCAAAAGCTGCTGTTCGGCAATGATTCGCCGCTGATCGCCGCTGGCCGCGTCATTACTACCCAGGCCGTTGGTGGCACGGGTGCACTGAAAATCGGTGCCGACTTCCTCAAGCAACTGCTGCCAAACGCCGTCGTGGCGATCAGCGACCCGAGCTGGGAAAACCACCGCGCGCTGTTCGAAACCGCCGGTTTCCCGGTGCAGAACTACCGTTACTACGACGCCGCGACCCACGACGTGAACCGTACCGGCATGCTGGAAGACCTGAACGCGCTGCCAAACGGCTCGATCATCGTGCTGCACGCCTGCTGCCACAACCCGACCGGCGTGGACCTGAGCCCGGCGGACTGGAAAAACGTCCTGGAAGTTGTTAAAGCCAAAGGCCACGTGCCGTTCCTCGACATGGCCTACCAGGGCTTCGGCGATGGCATCGACGAAGACGCCGCTGCCGTACGCCTGTTTGCCGAGTCGGGCCTGACTTTCTTCGCCTCCAGCTCCTTCTCCAAGTCGTTCTCGCTGTACGGCGAGCGCGTGGGTGCCCTGTCGATCGTCAGCGAATCGAAAGAAGAAAGCGCGCGCGTGCTGTCGCAAGTCAAACGCGTGATCCGCACCAACTACTCCAACCCACCGACCCACGGTGCAAGCATCGTCGCTGCTGTGCTGAACAGCCCGGAACTGCGCGCACAGTGGGAAGCCGAACTGGCCGAAATGCGCCTGCGCATTCGTGGCATGCGTACCCAGATGGTCGACCTGCTGGCACAAAAAGCGCCTCAGCGCGATTTCAGCTTCGTCGGTCGTCAGTGCGGCATGTTCTCCTACTCCGGCCTGACGGTTGAGCAAGTTCACCGCCTGCGCAACGAGTTCGGCATCTACGCCCTGGACACCGGCCGCATCTGCGTGGCCGCGTTGAACCAGAGCAACATCAAGGTTGTGACGGACGCTATCGTCCAAGTCATCTGATGACACCTTGAAATGAAAAACGGGAAGCCATGGTGCTTCCCGTTTTTTATTTGTCACAGATAATTCTCAACGCAACGACCCAGCCCTCTAAACTCCACACAAGTCAAAATGTGGGAGCGGGCTTGCTCGCGAAGACGGCAGTACATTCAATACTTGTACAACCTGACCCACCGCTTTCGCGAGCAAGCCCGCTCCCACAGGATTTATGTACTAAGCATTCCCGAGAACCCATATGAAAAACGATGACCTGCGCGCCGACCGCGATGACCTGGATGACCTGGATCACTTCACCCCCCGCGCCCCGGCAAAACGCGGCAACAACCTGGTGATGCAAGTGGCCGCCGGTGTGTTTCTCGGCGGCCTGGCCCTGTGGCTGGTGCAATTGGGTGCCACGGCGCTCTACGCCAAACTGATGCTTGGCACGATTACCTTCGGCGGTTAAGCCAGTTCGGTCGCACGCTGGCTGGCAGCGTCGTCGTAGGCGACATACAGCGATTCAGCGACCTGGCTCTTGATCGCTTTAGTGCTTTCCAGGCCCAGGACAAAACCTTCGGCCTTGCCGCCAGCACGGTTCAATGCTTCAGCGGTGCCGGCCTGAGTGATGGCGTCGAACAACTTTTCGGCGTGGGGGCCGACACCTTTGGGCAGGCTGATCTGAGAGATGCTCATGGGTGCACCCCGTGGTGTCGAGGTGTGAGGGTCAAATGATTCATGGCGCGTACCTTTTCGGCGAATGGCCGGCAGCGCGTGTCACCACTTCCGGGCAGCCATGGTAGACCTCTGGGGCGATCCTGGTAACCGCCAATCGCCGCTAAACCACCGCCCGTCCCGCTGATTCGCTCCAATTGTTATTTGATGCTTGACTTCTCTTTTTGAATCAGTAAGATACGCGCCATTCCGCGATAGCTCAGTTGGTAGAGCAAGTGACTGTTAATCACTGGGTCCCTGGTTCGAGTCCAGGTCGTGGAGCCAGACACGGTTCGGAGATAAAAATCTCCGACCACAAAAAACCCGCCTTATGGCGGGTTTTTTTGTGCTCGCGTTTTCTGCTCATGCCTGAGACTTCATCGTCTGCCTGGGCAACTCTCCAAACCGCTGCCGATAGTAATTGGCAAATCGCCCCACATGCCCAAACCCGAACTCCAGCGCCACCTCAGTCACGCTGGCGTGCGGTCGCGCCAGCAAGTATTCCCGCGCGGCTTCAAGCCGTAATCCGCGCAAACGGTCCATCGGGCTTTGACCGTATTCACGCTGGCATAAGGTGTTGAGGCTGCGAATGCTCACCCCGGCGGCAACCGCCAGTTCAGCCAGGCTGATGCCCTGCGCAAGGTGTTCGCGCATACAGCTGTCGATTTTTTGCAGTTGGCGGGTGGGCTGGCGCGGCGAAGGCGAGTCTTGCTGCGCAACGCCACAATGGCTGAGCAGAAACAGCGGCAGGCTTTGCTCCAGATGCTGTAGCCAGCGCGAAGGCGCTGCGCTCACCTCGCCCTCGGGCAAGTGCTCCAGCAACTCGCTGACCAGACGAAACCAGCGCATCGCCAGTGGCCGTTGCAGGCGGCTGACCGGCGCCAACGTGAAGCCCGACGGCAAGTCATCGGCCAGCGCTTGCTGGCTCGCCTCGATCAGTGCCCGTGGCAGCTTGAGGATCAGTTGCTCACAGCCCTCCTCCCACACCACTCGCGCGTGTTCACGCGGGGACAGAATCGCCACTTCTCCAGGGCTGACGCCATAGCCCATGCCGTCTGACTCAAGGATGGCATTGCCGCGCAGCGGCATTTGTACCAGCACGAAATCTTCGAAAGGCTGCGGCCGGATTTCTACCTGGCCGCCGTAGCGCAGCGCATACAGTTCGCAGCTGGCGACCTGGCCGCGATAGAACGCCGTATCGACGCCACCCCGTGGCCAATTCAGCTCATGTTCGACCAGCGCTTGCCCCATCAAGCGCTGGGTTTCCTGCGCCGAGCGGCTGGTGAAGACCGGCTCGCGGCACATCAGCGACAAGTTCAGGCCCACGCTGTTGGCGGTGGCGGCTTGTAAGGTCGTCATCTCAAAGCGACCGATTGCGACGGGCTTCGCTGCGTTGCAGAGTGGCGCTGGGGGTTTCGTTGAACAGCTTGCGGTACTCGCTGGCGAACCGGCCCAGATGCGAGAACCCCCAGCACATCGCGATCACCGAGATGTTGCGCACCGAAGCGTCTTCGAGGATTTCCTGACGCACCGCGCCGAGGCGATACTTCTTCAGGTAAGCCATGGGCGAGACGCCGAAGTGCTTGCGAAAGCCTTCGAACAGTTTGAAGCGGGACACCCCTGCTGCCGCCTCGATGTCTTCCAGGTGCATGTCTTCGCGGGCGTTGCTTTCGATGAAGTCCTTGGCGCGCACCAGGTAGTACGGCAACTTGGCGCCCAATTGGTCACGCAGTTCGGCGCTGTAGTTGTTGGGCTGGGAAAGGATCAGGCCCTTGATCAACGCGCTTTCGATATCGCGGGTGAAGAACACTTGGTTGAACAGATCCTGCCCGCGCTCCAGCTCATCGATGTAGTAACGGGCCAGCCGCCACCAGGAGGCCGAGGCACCGTTGACCGCGTCCATCACTGGCTCGAACTTCACCGGCATTTCCAGCGGGCGCTGGAGCATGCCTTCCAGGGTCTGGCGCATGGCCATGCGGGTGATCACCACGGAAATCTTGTGGCAGTCACCGGCCATGGTCAGTGCCTGGGTTTCGTGCGGGGTCACGATCAGGCCCTGGTCCTGGCTGGAGTGCAACCGGCGACCGTCCTTGAGCAGCTCCTGTTCGCCACGAATCGGCAGGCTCAAGCTATAGCAATTGAGGTGTTCAGCATCCTCGACGCCGATGGTCACGTCGGTGCCGTATTCCATCCGGCCCAAAGTCGTGGACATCGATTTGAACACATTGGCCTTGTGGTGAAACTGAATCCGGTTTGGCTGGCTGGTCTGCAGTTCGTGTGGCCCGCAAATACCGGCCATCCACGCACGGGCACCAGCCAGGTCGTAGCGATCTATGCGGATATCTCGAAACTGGGCAACATTTGGTTCGGTCATCTCAGTACACCCACGGCAATGGACATCGACACGCTCTTCGGCGCGTATTCTCATTACGTTTGCAAGGGCTATGCCCAGCCGGTGCGAACAGGCGATATCCGCATTTTTTGGCTAGTAATCGGAAACTATCTGGATATCGAACGCGCTGTGCGGCGTTGATGCGCACAGCAACGGTGCCGGTCATAGTCAGCGCCTTGGGTAATCCGCTACCCAAGGCGTCACTTCAGCGCACAACCGCGTTCGATTTGAGGGCAGGACGTTACCAAAATTTCCAGGTGTAAGTGGTGATCAGGCGGTTCTCCACCCAGTCATTGCCGTGGCTGAATTTGGCGACGACATTGCCCGCCTCCACGCCCACGCCTTTGAGCGGCCCGCTTTGCACCACATAGGACACCACCAGGTTGCGCTCCTGCTCCGCTGCCTGACTGAGGTTGTCGCCACGGTCCACCGACGTGCCCTTGAAGTAGCGGGTCATGAAGTTCAGGCCCGGCACGCCGAGGGCGGCAAAGTCGTAGTCATAACGCAGTTGCCAGGATTTTTCGTTGGGCTTGATGAACCCTACCCGCGACCAGTTCACCAGAAACGGCTGCGGGACATAACCGCCCAAGGTCGGGAAGTTGCTATCACCGAGCATGCGCTGATAGCCCACGCCGAAGCGGTGCCCGCCCTTTTTCAGCGAGGTCATGGCGCCGTAGGAGCGGTTGTCGATATCGCCGTAAAGCGCGTCGCCGTCTTCGCTGTTGTTGAAGTAACGTAGGTCCGTCTTCAGCCCATAACCGTCACCCAGATCCGCCAGATGAGTGATACCCAGGTAGTGCTGCTGGTAGATATCTTCCAGTTGCGCGTAAAAGTAGGTGCCGGTCAGCGAAGGGGTGAATGCATAACTGGCGCCGGCGAGGTTCAGGCCGTCGCTGCCATGGCGCACGCCGGAGCCGGTCTGCAGGTACAGCTTTTCGTAGTTGGAGGAGTTACGCGCGCCGATCTCCGTAAGCCGGCCGGCGGTCAACGTCAGGCGGTCGACTTCCTTGGATTCGAGCAAGGCACCGCGGTAGGTCGTGACCAGTTGGCGCGAATCGTCAATGATCACCACGGGCAGAAACGGCCGCAACTCACCGACTTTCAGCTCGGTTTTCGAGTAGCGCATTTTCAGCGTCACACCGCCGCGGCTGTATTCATCGGCCTGCTCCTGGCGGCTCTGGCTGTAAGGGATGATCGTGTCATCGCCTCGCCCGCCACCGCCGTCCAGGCGAAAGGCGTATTGCGCCTCTGCATCGAGGCCAAACTGCACCGGACCTTCGGTATAGCCGGAGGCGAAACGCAGGTCGAAACCCTGGGTCCAGCTGCCCACTCGCGAATGGGGCGGGTTGTTTTCTTTGTAATCCCGATCAATGTAAAAGTTGCGCGTACCCAGCGTCAGCTTGCTGTCATTGACCACATCTGCTTGTGCCAACAATGGCGTCAACAAGCCAACTGTTTGAACCCCCCGAACGAACCAAGTCTTATGCAACATATTATTTCTTCCCCTGCTGCTTATTTAGCAACACATGAATAGAAGGCACTTTTGGTACGGAACCCAAGGCCATGAGCAATGGCAGTTTCCAGCGACCTGCAGCGAGACACTCTGATGGTGCTTCGATTGAAATTAAGCCGTAACAAGTTCGTCAGCGGCTATCCCGTTACTGAACGACAAATAGCCATTTGCTCAGCCGACAAACGCGACAAAAGCCCGTGTTTACGGGGGTTACTCGCCATCAGCCTAAGAACAGAGCTTATTTTCCGGATGGGTTTCCACTATTAAGCGGATAGACCCTGCCCGCCACCAAGGCATTAAATGAACCCATGAATTAGCCCATTGGCCGAGGACTGGGAAATGACAACTGCACGAAGTGTCGAACAGTGGAAAAGTTATATCGAAAGTTGCCTGGACTTCCGTCCGGAAGACGGTGTTTATCGTATTGCCCGCGATATGTTTACCGACCCGGAGTTGTTCGATCTGGAAATGGAACTGATTTTCGAGAAGAACTGGATCTACGCCTGCCACGAAAGCGAGATCGCCAATAATCACGACTTCATGACGATGCGCGCCGGGCGCCAACCATTGATCATCACCCGCGACGGTGAAGGTCGTCTCAACGCACTGATCAACGCCTGCCAACACCGCGGCACCACCCTCACCCGCGTTGGCAAGGGCAACCAGTCAACCTTCACCTGCCCCTTCCACGCCTGGTGCTACAAAAGCGACGGCCGACTGGTGAAGGTCAAGGCGCCGGGCGAATACTCCGAAGGCTTCGACAAGGCCACCCGCGGCCTGAAAAAGGCCCGCATTGAAAGCTACAACGGCTTTGTTTTCGTCAGCCTCAATGTGGAGGGCACCGACACCCTGGAAGACTTCCTCGGTGACGCCAAAGTGTTCTTCGACATGATGGTGGCGCAGTCGCCAACCGGTCAGCTCGAAGTGCTGCCGGGCAAGTCGGCCTACACCTACGACGGCAACTGGAAACTGCAGAACGAGAACGGCCTGGACGGCTATCACGTGAGCACCGTCCACTACAACTACGTGGCCACCGTGCAGCACCGCCAGCAGGTCAACGCCGAAAAAGGCCTGAGCGCCGGCGACACCCTGGACTACAGCAAGCTGGGTGCCGGCGACAAGGAAACCGACGACGGCTGGTTCGCCTTCCACAACGGCCACAGCGTGCTGTTCAGCGACATGCCCAACCCGGCCGTACGCCCGGGCTACGACAGCATCATGCCGCGCCTGGTCAAGGAACACGGCCAGGGCAAGGCCGAGTGGATGATGCATCGCCTGCGCAACCTGAACGTCTACCCGAGCATGTTCTTCCTCG
>RCUN01000839.1_pt1 | contig 12823 bp, 10 predicted proteins | sample 2166181 | NCBI WGS metagenome assembly RCUN01 (sample SAMN09932603, study PRJNA488358) | compost metagenome | feature: garden; material: soil; isolation source: compost soil in crotononitrile-enriched culture | place: Germany: Experimental Botanical Garden Goettingen | collected 2016-01-27 | reverse complement strand
TTTCATCCGGCACTTCGCGAAAATAATGAATCCGCAAACCTTCCCTGTAGGCCAGATCGAGGGCAATCGGCATGCCCTGCCCATCGAGGACCCGGCCACGGGCGATTCTGTCCAGCCATTGTTCACGACCGATGGCGCTGAAATGCTCGCACAGACAATCGACAACGGTCTGCCACGGGCCAGGTGGCAAGTACAGCGTACTGGCCTGGCTGTGTGCCGCGGAAAAAGAAGAAGTGGACATACGAAAGTTCTAACCCTCAGTGCAGAGCGGCATTATCCAACAGCACGGGGAATGAACCTAGCCTCAAGCCGGAATCCGTGTACGCGCCGCCGCTTCAGTGTATTCCTTGAGCCAGCGCAGTACATCGACCGCCTCCCAGCGAGCGGGGTCATAGAGGGCGTACAACAATCCCTGATAACCCACGACATCGAGTTGCCGGTGATAACCCGCGCGTTGAAACAAGGCTTCGATTTCTGCGAAACAGGTATTGAAATGCGTTTTGTTGAAGGGTGTCTTGCCCTCGGTCACCAGTCCATCCAGACGCAACTCAAGAACGGCTTCACTCACGACGTCTGCGGACATCCGGTTCACGCTGTTCTTCAACTGTTCGACATTGACCACGATTCATCCCTCTCACGCCCGGGCTTGGCTGCTCGCTGCCGAAAATCAGCAGCGGCCATGCAAGCGCCACGAATAACTGTATACGCATACAGTATCCGATCAATACCGGATAAGCCAAGGGGATCAATCGCAAAGTTCGACAGGCGGGAAACACCGCCAGCGCAAAAGCCGCTCAAAGCAAGAACGCCACCACCTCATCGGCATTGAATGGCCAGCCCAGTTCAGCGCCGGTGTCGACCCGCCGCAACACCGGAATACGCAGGCTGTAGGCGGCGAACCAGGTTTCATCGTCGGCGATGTCCACCAGTTCCACCAGCAGACCGCGCTCGACAAACTCCATCAACATGGCTTCGGCTACTTCACAGAGATGGCATCCAAGGGTGCCGAACAACTGACATACGGGAAGCATGAGCGCTCAACCGGAAAATGAAGTGACCATTCTAGGCCTGCTCCGAAAAACCGTCGAGCCATTGAGTCTCCTGCCTGATGCCACCGACGATGATGAGACCTGTGTCAGTCCTGGCTGACGGCGCCGATCTTGTGGATCGACAGGTCCGCGCCGTAATACTCCTGCTCCTGACTCAGGCGCAATCCATGCAGAGCCTTGATCACGCCATACACGGCGAACCCGCCGGCCAGTGCCACGGTGACGCCCAGTGCCGTGCCGATCAACTGGCTGATCAGGCTGACCCCACCCAGCCCGCCCAAAGCGCTCTGGCCGAAAATGCCGCAGGCAATACCGCCCCACACGCCGCACAAGCCATGCAGCGGCCAGACACCCAATACATCGTCGATGCGCCATTTGACCTGAGCGGCGGTAAAGCACCAGACAAACAACGCCCCCGCGATGGCGCCGGTCACCAGCGCCCCCACCGGATGCATCAGGTCGGAGCCGGCGCAGATCGCCACCAGTCCCGCCAACGGTCCGTTGTGCAGAAAGCCGGGGTCGTTGCGCCCGACGATCAGTGCGGCCACCGTACCGCCCACCATGGCCATCAATGAGTTCACCGCCACCAGTCCGCTGACACCTTGCAGGGTTTGCGCGCTCATGACGTTGAAGCCGAACCAGCCAACAATCAGGATCCATGAGCCCAACGCCAGAAACGGGATGCTCGAAGGCGCGAACGCGACCAGCCGACCTTCGCGATAGCGGCCATTACGCGGCCCGAGCAACAGCACCGCCGCCAGTGCCAGCCAACCGCCCATGGCATGCACCACCACCGAACCTGCGAAATCATGGAAACCGGCGCCAAAACGCTCCAGCAGCCAGGCTTGCAAACCCAGGTTGCCGTTCCAGACCATGCCTTCGAAGAACGGATAGATGAATGCGACAATCAACGCGGTTGCACACAGCTGCGGGACAAACCGGGCGCGCTCGGCGATTCCTCCGGAAATGATCGCGGGAATCGCCGCGGCAAAGGTCAGCAGGAAAAAAAACTTCACCAGTCCATAACCATGGTCGGCATTGAGCACGGCCGCCGGTTGCATGAAGGTCACGCCATAAGAAATCCAATAGCCTATAAAGAAGTAGGCCAGTGTCGATACGGCGAAGTCGCTGAGGATTTTCGACAACGCATTGACCTGGTTTTTCTGTCGCACGGTTCCGACTTCGAGAAAGGCGAAACCGGCGTGCATGGCCAGAACCATGACCGCACCGATCAGAATGAACAGCGTGTTGGAGCTATGGACCAGGGTGTCCACGGCGCTTTGCAGATTTTCCATGGGATGGGCAGACCTTATGGCAGAAAAAAGCACCAAAGCAGTTCGCGATGACTGGCCATGCACCAAGTTGCAGCTTCAAGACATCAGCGCACTGATCTCGTTGAACCACTTTGGCGCACGGACGCCGTCCAGGAAAAACGCGCCCCGGACGTTTACGCGAGTTTTTGATTGTTGGTCCTACGGTTTTACTGAAATCATGCCCGGCAATAGCGCAATGGTGCGGACCGGCGCACCACGACTCAGCAAAAGTTGTACCAGTCATTTGTACTGAACCTTCGCCGAAGGCTCATACTCGAACGCATCAGAAAGCCACTTAAGGAGATCCACCATGGCCCGCCCCCAGGCAAAGACTGCTCAAGAAATCCTGATGAACGACTTTCAGACACTGGTCAGTGACACCGAACGCTTGCTGGAGCACACCGCGACCCTGGCCGGCGATCAGGCCGACGAGTTGCGCGAGCAGATCCACGAAAGTCTCTTGCGTGCCCGTGAAACCCTGAAGCTGACCGAAGACTCCCTGCGCGAACGCGGCAAGGCTGCTGTCACCGCCACGGAAGACTATGTCCAGGCCAACCCTTGGCAATCCGTCGGGATCGCGGCCGGCGTGGGTTTCCTGATCGGCCTGCTGGCCAGCCGGCGCTGATATGTCGATCGGTGAATCCGGCCCGTCTGCGACGGGAACAAGCTCCTCATCGCGGCGCCTGGGTGCTGCCTTCCTGGGGTTGCTGCACAGCCATGTCGAACTGTTCGGCATCGAGTTGCAGGAACAGAAAGCCCGCACCGTCAGCCTGTTGCTGTTTGCCGGTCTGGCGCTGGTGTTTGCGTTGCTGCTGCTGGTAGGGCTGTCGACCCTGGTGCTGATCGTGTTCTGGGACACCTATCGCCTGACCGCCATCATCGGGCTCTGCGTGTTCTACACCCTCGCCGCCATATTCTGCGCGATGCGTTTGAGGGCAGCGATTTTCGATGAGTCCTCGCCCTTCCACGGCACGCTGGAAGAGCTGGCCAACGATCGGGAGCGCCTGCTGCCATGAACCTGCCTGAATTGCCACACAACAGCTCACGCACGGAAATGCGCAAGGCGCTGATTCGCCTGCGTATGGAAATGCACCGCCAGGAAATCCGCCACGAATCCGCGCAACTGCTGCAACCGTTGCGGCGGGTGCGCGGGATGACGCAGAACCTGCAGGACGGTTTCGGCATCAAACACGCTCCACTCTGGGGCGTGGCCGCCGTCACCTTGCTGGGCTTTCTGACCGGCAAGGGCGCAAAGAACGGTGGCGGCCTCAGCAGCCTGACCCGGCTGATCCGCCTCGGCACCACACTGGGGCCGCTGATCAAACTGATCATGCAGGGCTCTTCGCGCAAAGACTGATCAGTTTCTTTCTGGCTACGTTCTTGCAGTGTCGACGGGATGCCCCCTCTCTATCGAGGGGGCGCAATCCTGTGCACCTGTCCGGTCAATTGCCCCCTGCGAAAAAAGTTCTTGCAAGGTGGCCTCGATATCGACGGTGCCCGGTTGTAGTTCCGCTTGCAGGTCATGACGCGAAACGGGAAGCTAGGCCATCAGTCACCTGACGGAGAGTCCCGCCTTGGATTGGCACACCCTGCTTACCCGCGAACGCCTCGGAAAGCCTCTGCACAGCCCTGAAGAACTCGGCCGCAGCCCTTTTCACAAAGACCACGACCGCATCATTTTCTCGGGGGCTTTCCGCCGCCTCGGGCGCAAGACCCAGGTCCATCCGGTGTCCAGCAATGATCACATTCATACGCGCCTGACCCACTCGCTGGAAGTCAGTTGCGTGGGGCGCTCGCTGGGCATGCGGGTCGGCGAAACCATCCGCAACGCCCTGCCCGACTGGTGCGAACCCAGCGACCTGGGGATGGTGGTGCAATCGGCCTGCCTGGCGCACGACATCGGTAACCCGCCTTTCGGCCATTCCGGTGAAGACGCGATCCGTCACTGGTTCCAGCAAGCCGCCGGCCGTGGCTGGCTGGATGCGATGAGTGAAGCCGAGCGCAATGACTTCCTGAACTTCGAAGGCAACGCCCAGGGCTTTCGGGTACTCACTCAACTGGAGTATCACCAGTTCGACGGCGGCACCCGACTGACCTATGCAACCCTGGGCACCTACCTGAAGTATCCATGGACGGCCAGGCACGCCGATTCGCTGGGCTACAAGAAACACAAGTTCGGCTGTTATCAGAGCGAGCTGCCGCTATTGGAGCAGATCGCCCATAAACTCGGCCTGCCACAACTTGAGGAGCAACGCTGGGCGCGGCATCCGCTGGTGTACCTGATGGAGGCCGCCGACGACATCTGCTATGCGCTGATCGACCTGGAAGACGGCCTGGAAATGGAGTTGCTGGAGTACGCCGAAGTCGAGTCCCTGCTGCTGGACCTGGTGGGCGACGACTTGCCGGAGACCTACCGCCAGCTCGGTCCCGGCGATTCGCGTCGACGCAAACTGGCGATCCTGCGCGGCAAGGCCATCGAACACTTGACCAATGCCGCGGCCCGCGCCTTCGTCGAACAACAGCACGCACTGCTGGCCGGCACATTGCCTGGCGACCTGGTGGAGCACATGCACGGGCCCGCCAAGCGTTGCGTGTTGAACGCCAAAGACATGGCCCGCAAGAAAATCTTCCAGGACAAGCGCAAGACCCTGCACGAGATCGGCGCCTACACCACGCTGGAAATCCTCCTCAATGCCTTTTGCGGCGCAGCACTGGAGCAGCACAACGGCCGGACCCCGTCATTCAAAAGCCGGCGCATCCTTGATCTGCTGGGTAACAATGCACCCGACCCTCACGGCCCGTTGCATACATCGTTTTTGCGCATGATTGATTTCATCGCCGGCATGACCGACAGCTATGCCAGTGACATGGCCCTGGAAATGACCGGCCGTGCCAGCCACTGAGGTGCTTCGTTTGATCAGCCATTACGGCGTTCGTTTTGGCTGATCCCCCTTCAACTTCCAACAACACTCAAGTCTCGTCGAATCGCCCTACAACACATGGCGAGCGAACTGATCGCCTGTCCGACACTCTCGCGAAACAATCGCCCTCCCTCTGTTCGACAGATGAAGTGCGCACCATGGCCGAAGACGATCTACGCATCCTCGTGGTGGAGGACCATCCCTTCCAACTGATAGCCACTCAATACCTGCTGGAAAGTTATGGCTTCACCCGACTGACTACCGCCGACAGTGCCAAAAGCGCCATGCAGCAAATGCTCGGGGTCGACCAGCCGTTCGACATCCTTTTATGCGATCAATGCCTGCCCGAGCTGACAGGGCTCGATCTGGTCCGGTTCGCCAGTCAGCGAGGACTGATCAGACAGGCGATCATACTGAGCAGCCTGACGACGTCTGAACTGGATGAACTTGTAAAAACGGCCACTGAACACGGGCTGCCATTATTGGGCTACCTGATAAAACCATTGAAACAATCTGAATTTAGAGACCTGTTGACCTTGGCACCAACATAAACAAAAAGCACCTATAAGAACCGACAAATACACAGCGTAAAACCTACAAACAACTTCCAAAAAAAACCCACCAGACCACCAAACTTCCCCAGACTTCCTAATAAGAAACCTAGTTAATACGTAGTCCAATTCCTTTTAATTTGTAGGATTTCTCCTATATTGCTGCTACAGCCCGGTCCGTTCATGCGTCCCTTCAAGTATCTGAGCTAAGGTGCGCGCTTTATTTGAGCTCGCATGGGACTTGATTATGAACTCCGTTTTTATTGTCGACGATCACCCGGTTATCCGCCTTGCCGTTCGAATGCTACTGGAACACGAAGGTTACAAAGTCGTCGGCGAAACTGACAATGGGGTCGACGCCATGCAGATGGTTCGCGAATGCATGCCGGACCTGGTCATTCTCGATATAAGCATTCCAAAACTGGATGGCCTGGAAGTGCTGTCCCGGTTCAACGCAATGAGTAATCCACCTAAAACACTGGTACTGACCGCACAATGCCCGACACTCTTCGGTATTCGTTGCATGCAATCCGGAGCCTCGGGTTATGTCTGCAAACAAGAGGACATCAGTGAACTGGTGAGTTCCATAAAAGCGGTATTTTCAGGTTACAACTATTTCCCGAGTGAAGCCTTGAACCCCATCCACGGAGATGAAACACGCTGCATCGAATTGGAACTGTTCAAGTCCGTAAACGACCGGGAACTGATGGTCCTGCAACTTTTTGCCCAAGGTCGCACAAACAAGGAAATCGCCAAGGGCATGTTTCTGAGCAACAAGACCGTGAGCACCTACAAAAAGCGCCTCATGCAGAAACTCAAAGCCAAATCCCTGGTTGAACTGATCGAGATGGCAAAACGTAACGCACTCGTGTGAGAACCTGGATGCCCAGCCGTTTGAAGGTCTATCTGATTCAAGTGACCGCAGGTCTATGCGTGAGCACCTCGTTGTTCGGAGCACCGGGCAATGAATTCTACACGCTGCTCAGTCGCGCGAAGGTCGGGGCGCTGGAGATTCGACTGGATGAATCCCAGCAACAATGGATAAACAACAGAAATCAACTGACGCTCGGCACGTCGGCCCCGGACTACCCCCCTTTCGACCTGACCACCAGTGGTCAAGACTATGAAGGCTTTACCGCCGATTACGCTGGCCTTCTGGAAAAAGCAACCGGGTTGCCGGTCAAGGTTCAGCGTTTCGAATCCCGAGGGGCCGCGATCACTGCGCTGCAGAACGGCGATGTCGATCTGCTTGGCACCGCCAATGGATTCGAAGCTGGAATTGCCGAGATTGCCCTGTCCATACCCTATGCCGTCGACCAACCCGTATTGGTGACCCGCGAGGGGGAAACCCGATCCCTCACCGATGGCCTGGCCGGATTGCGCCTGAGCATGGTGTATCACTATTTACCGCTGGCGGAAGTCAAGGCGTTGTACCCAAAGGCGATCATCACGTCCTATCCGTCCTACCAGAATGCGATCAATGCCGTTGCCTTCGATCAGGCGGATGTGTTTCTCGGCGACACGATTTCAACTCACTACATGATCAACAAGGGGTACTTGAACAACATCCGGATGGCCAACTTCGGCAAACATGAAGCCCATGGCTTCAGCTTTGCCGTCAACAGGAACAACCCCGAACTGCTCGGCATCATCAACGCGATGATCAGGGCCATTCCCTCCAGTGAGCGAGAAAACATCGCCAAACGCTGGAGCGCCGGCAGCGACATTCTGCTGACCGATCAAAAGCTGCAACTCACTGACCGGGAAGAACGCTGGCTGGCACATCACCCGGCAGTGCGCGTCGTCGTCAACGAAGCCTATGCGCCACTGACGTTTTTCGATAGCAATGACAACTTTCGCGGGGTCAGCGCGGATTTGCTTGAGCTGATCAGGCTGCGCACCGGCTTGCGCTTTGACATCCAGCGCAGTCGAAACGATGACGAGATGATCAAACAGATCAAAAACAACCAGGCCGATGTGATCGCCGCATTGCTCCCCAGTGCCAAACGTCAAACCCAACTGAACTTTACCCGCCCCTTTCTGGAAAACTCCTACGTCCTGCTGACCCGCAAAGCCGCCGACAGCCCGACCAACCTCGAGCAGTTGCAGGACAAGCGCCTGGCCATTGCCCGCGGCAATCCACTCATGGATTACCTGCGCATGGAATTTCCCCGGATCAGGTTGATCGAAGCTCCAGATACCTTCAGCGCCGTAGAGTTACTCGACGAAGGTCAGGCCGAGGGCGCGGTGAACTCACTGGTCATTGCCAATTACTTCATTTCCTCGCGGCTGTTCGAACACACCTTGCAAATCAGCACCACCATCGGCACCGAGCAGGCAGCGTTCTCGCTGGCCACTGCACGGGATGCCAAAGAGCTGAACGCCATTCTGAACAAGGCGCTGCTGAGCATCTCGCCGGAGGAACTGGGCATCATCAACAGTCGCTGGCGCGGCTATTCGGCGTCCTCGCAAAGCACCTGGCGCAACTATCAAAGACTGTTCTACCAAATCGTCATCGGTGCCGGCGTGCTATTGCTGATTTCCATTGCGTGGAACGACTACATGCGACGCCAGATCAAGCAGCGCAAGGCCGCCGAGCGTGCATTGAACGATCAGTTCGAGTTCATGCGATCGCTGGTCAATGGCACGCCCCATCCTATCTACGTACGTGATCGGCAGGGATTGCTGCAAAGTTGCAACGACAGTTACCTGCAAGCGTTCTGCGCCAGGCGCGAAGATGTCATCGGCAAAAGCGTCATGCAGGGGGCGATGAGCAATGTGTTCGAAGCCCGGGAGTACCAGGCTGACTATCAGCGCGTGGTGACCGAGGGCAGACCGTTGATCGTCGATCGCGAACTGCACATTGGTGGCCGGCGGCTGACGATCTATCACTGGATTCTTCCCTACCGCGATTCCAGCGCGACAGTGCAAGGCATTATCGGTGGCTGGATCGACATCAGCGAACGCCGGCAACTGCTGGATGATCTGCGTTGCGCAAAAGAACACGCCGATAACGCCAACCGGGCCAAAAGCACGTTTCTGGCCACGATGAGCCATGAGATCCGCACGCCGATGAATGCAATCATCGGCATGCTTGAACTGACACTCAAGCGTCTTGATCATCAGCACCCGGAGCGTCCGGCCATCGATGTCGCGTACAACTCGGCGAAAGGGTTGCTGGAACTGATTGGCGACATCCTCGACATTGCCAGAATCGAATCGGGACGCTTGAGCCTTAGCCCGGAGCGCGTCAATCCGGGTGAACTCGTGGCCTCGGTCGTACGGATTTTCGATGGTCTTGCCCGACAGAAGGAACTCGAACTGCAGCTGGAGTTTTCTTCGGCCAACCCGACCTTCGATGTGTTGCTGGACCCTTTGCGCTTCAAGCAGGTGCTGTCCAACCTGATCAGCAATGCCATCAAGTTTACCGAGCAAGGCAAGGTCCGGGTCATTGTCGACCTGCACCCGGCAATGGAGCCAGATCGTGTGCAAATGCGGGTGCAGGTTCACGACAGTGGCATCGGGATCAGCGAACAGGATCAACACCGGCTGTTCGAGCCCTTCGCCCAGGTCGACAACGCCACTCAATCGACCAGGGGGGGCGCAGGGCTGGGTCTGGTCATCAGCCGCAATCTCTGCGAGATGATGGGCGGCAGCCTGCAACTGCGCAGCGAGCCGGGTGTCGGCACTCAAGTGGAGGTATTGCTGCACCTGGAAACGTTACCGCTGCAACAATCTGCCCAGGTGGCCGAGACGCAAATTGTCGTCGCCACAACCCCATTGAATGTTCTGGTCGTCGACGATCATTCGGCCAATCGCTTGCTCACCTGCCAGCAACTGGAGTTTCTAGGCCATCGATTTACCGTCGCGGCCGATGGCCAGGAGGGATTGGAGGCATGGAAAGACCAACCGTTTGATCTGGTGATCGCCGATTGCAACATGCCGGTCATGAACGGTTACGAGCTGGCCCGTGCCATTCGCCAGCATGAAAGCCAAAACCATCGCCCTCCCTGCACTGTGCTCGGCTTTACCGCCAACGCCCAGCCGGAAGAAATACAACGCTGCAAACAGGCCGGAATGGATGACTGCCTGTTCAAACCCCTTAGCCTCGGAGCCTTGAGCCAGTGGATGGAAAACATTGAGCCCATCCATGCAACCCCGGCGTTCAGCCTGCACGGGTTGAAACTGCTGACCGGGGGCAACCCGATTTTGAACCGCAGATTGCTCAACGAGTTGGTCAACAGCAACCGCCAGGATCTGCAAACGCTGCAGTCCCTATCCAGCTGCGGGGATACGCAGGCGCTGCAGGACATTGCCCACAAAATCAAAGGCGCAGCCCGGATAGTGCAAGCCTCACCCCTGATCGACCGTTGCGAGGCGCTTGAAGCCGCCTGCCATGAGGATTTCGATCGCGAAAAAGTGGCCGGATGCTGCAAATCCATGGAACGCACCATGCTTGAGCTGGAGGAGGCGTTACTACGTCAGATCAAGCAATACGACGAAGGCGCAATGACAGAGCCTTAACTATGCTTGGACCCTCAGCGGTGTGTTGACCCTCATGGAGAAACCCGCAATGCCTGACCCACTGCGCACGGATCCACGCCGGTTTCCACTGCATGTCCATATCAGCGTGATGTTCACCTTTCTGTTGTTGCTGACCGGAGTGCTGCTGGGTCTTTTCAACTACCGGCAAACGACCCAGATCATACTGTCCAGCAGTGAAAAACTCTTCAACCGTATCGAGCAGGATGTCCGGCTGGACCTGCACGCAACCTATGAACCCATTCGCCACCTGTTGAGCCTGCTGGCACTCAATCCGGCGGGCCAGTCCACTGATCTGGAACACCGCCTGGCACTGCTCGAACCGTTCAGCCAGTCACTCGAGGACAACCCCAATCTGGCGTCGCTGTACCTGGGCTACGACAACGGTGACTTTTTCATGGTCCGCCCGCTGCATACCCCAGAGGTCAAGACCCTGGTCAAGGCCCCGGACACGGCGGCTTACCAGGTCTGGAGCATTGAGCGCGACAGCAGCGGTCAGGCTCGCTCCCAGTCTTTGTTTTTCGACCGGGACCTGGCACTCGTCAGTCGCCAGGACAACCCGAACGACACCTACGACCCTCGCAGCCGTGCCTGGTTTACCAGCGCCCGTAGCAACAATGACCAGATCACGACCGAACCCTATATCTTTTTTTCCACCCATGACATTGGCACGACGCTGGCCCGACGCAGTGGCGACAAGGCAATCATGGCCGCCGACCTGACCCTGGCCGAACTCAGCGCGACCCTGGCCAAGCACGTGGTGACCCCCCATACCGAAATCGTGCTGTTCGATGCCGAAGGCAATGCCATTGCCTACCCCGACAGCCGCAGGCTGATCATCGATGATCAGACATCCCGCCTGATCAAGGCCGCGGACCTGAGCCCCAGCCTGGGTGCGTTGCTCAACAACCCCTCTCAAGGCAGTCGCCTGGAGGCCAACGGCCGGCAGTGGATCGTGGCCCGCAGCAGCATGCAGGAGGGCGGGCCCCAAGGCCTGCAACTGGCACTGCTGGTACCGGAAGACGAGTTGCTCGTCGATGCTTACCGGATGCGCTGGCAAGGTGCGCTCATTACCCTGGCCACGCTGCTGTTATGCGTGCCGCTGGGTTGGCTGACTTCCAGAGTCCTGGTCAAACCCTTGCGTGCGCTGGTGCAGGAAGCCGATGCGATTCGCAGTTTCGATTTCAATTTTCCGCTTTCCCGTCGCTCGCCGGTGCTCGAAGTCGACCAGTTGAGTGTGTCGATGGCACGAATGAAAGACACCCTGGCGAGCTTCTTCCAGATCACTGACAGCCTCAGCGCCGAAACCCGTTTCGCCCCGCTGCTGGAACGGGTGTTGTTTGAAACCGTGAAAATCGGCCAGGCCCAGGCCGGCCTGATCTATCTGCGCGAAGGTGATGGCCAGCACATGAAACCCCACGGGCTGGTCATCAATAACACCGCCGAAAACCTGCAAGACTTCGACATCCGCGGACACTCGCTCGAGAACCCGCAAAGCCCCCCATGGCTGCACCAGTTGGCCAACGTCGACAATGTCGTCAGCAACCTGGGGTTCGAGCAGGCGGGTGATCTGCAGAAAATCCTGCTCGCGCTGGAAAGTCCTCGGGTCCATCTGATCGGGATCCGCCTGCACAATCGCCACAACGAAACCGTGGGTCTGCTGGTGTTGCTCTTGGCCGACAGCGGCGAGCAGAGCGATCTGGACAAGCTGCGGCCGGACCGCATTGCGTTTCTCCAGGCGGTGTCCGGCGCGGCTGCCGTGTGCATCGAAAGCCAGCGCCTGCAAGCCCGGCAAAAACAGCTGCTGGACGCCTTCATTCAACTGCTGGCCGGCGCCATCGACGCCAAAAGCCCCTATACCGGCGGCCATTGCCAGCGCGTGCCGGAACTGACCCTGATGCTTGCCCAGGCGGCGGCAGCCAGCCAGGAACCCGCCTTCAGCGCCTATCGGCCGACCGACGATGAATGGGAGGCACTGCACATCGCTGCCTGGCTGCACGATTGCGGCAAGATCACCACGCCGGAATACGTCGTCGACAAAGCCACGAAGCTGGAAACCCTGACCGATCGCATCCACGAAATCCGCACCCGCTTCGAGGTACTCAAGCGCGATGCCTGGATCAGCTACTGGCAGGCCATTACGCTGGGTGGTGACGAGCAAGCGCTGGCAGAACTGCGTGATGCCAGCCTCGCCGGGCTGGATGATGATTTCGCCTTCATTGCCCGTTGCAATCTGGGTGGCGAAGCCATGGCCGACGCTGATCTGCAACGCCTGCGCAGCGTGGCTGAACGCACCTGGACCCGGACCCTGGATGACCGGCTGGGCGTGTCCTGGGAAGAGAACCGGCGTCAGGCCCGAACACCCGCCCCCACCCTGCCCGTCAGCGAACCCTTACTGGCGGACAAACCCGAGCACCTGTTCGAACGCAGCGAAAACGAAGTGATAC
>RCUN01000835.1_pt1 | contig 12850 bp, 13 predicted proteins | sample 2166181 | NCBI WGS metagenome assembly RCUN01 (sample SAMN09932603, study PRJNA488358) | compost metagenome | feature: garden; material: soil; isolation source: compost soil in crotononitrile-enriched culture | place: Germany: Experimental Botanical Garden Goettingen | collected 2016-01-27 | reverse complement strand
AAGTTAGCGACAATACAGGCATTGGGTCATGCAGGGGGAGCCAAGGCAATAGACCGTTTATTGACACTGTCCGCCAGTACGACCATGAATGTTAAGTTAGCGACAATACAGGCATTGGGTCATGCAGGGGGAGCCAAGGCAATAGACCATTTATTAATAATGTCTGTAAGTACGGTTATGAATGTTAAGTTAACGGCAATACAGGCATTGGGTCATGCAGGGGGAGCCAAAGCAATAGACCGTTTATTGACACTGTCTTCTAGCCCGACCATGAATGTTAAGTTAACGGCAATACAGGCATTGGGTCATGCAGGGGGAGCCAAAGCAATAGACCGTTTATTGACACTGTCTTCTAGCCCGACCATGAATGTTAAGTTAACGGCAATACAGGCATTGGGTCATGCAGGGGGAGCCAAAGCAATAGACCGTTTATTGACACTGTCTTCTAGCCCGACCATGAATGTTAAGTTGGCGGCAATACAAGCGCTAGGGATGTTGAAATTCTAGTACCTAAAAATTAGTTCAGCAATATGTGGTTAGTAAGATTACTAATTAACATAAATACGGCATATGCGAAATTTAGTTAAAACTAAATTTCGCAGTTATCAACGTAAATATTTGATATATAAATATATTTAAAATCCTCTTTTAAAACTTTATAGCTAAATTATTGACTGTATTATTCAATAGAACGTTTTTGAATTTTAAACGTTCTTTGGTAAAGCGTATGTTCAGTCAAATTAGGATTTCGACCAACCAATTGCTTCACGAATACAGGCGGCTGACCAGGATCTTTTCTCAGCAATACATCATTTTCAACATAAAGAACTGTTTCAGTCTGGGCCACAGCAATGCCTTTTTCCTGTAGGGCATACGCAGCAGCGAGAGCAATCTCGCGCTCACTCAATTCATCATCAATAGTCATAAATTCAACCTCAGATAATCAAACAGTACTGCCTACCTAAAAATTTTAAGTAAAATTATGATTTAGACTAGATATATTCAATTCAAAAATAAGGTTAAAACCATGCAGAACATAGATCTAGAGAAAAAAATAAACCAAATAAAAACAGAAATTATTGCACCACAACAATTAGGCAAACTAACCCATCGACTATCGGCACATCAAAAGTTTGTCGCCTGGTACAACCACCTATATGAAACGAATTGGTTTTGCTTAAGTTGTACAAAAGATGATGAAGCCATGATGGATCCGACCACTTCAGATGATCCTTTTGAACAGCGTATCATCCAATGTCAAAGATGTGGGATCCGTGACCAACAAGGTCTTTTATCAACTACTAAGGAAATGAATAGAAAGGCATGGAAATCTGCTCAATCCATTGTGGCACAAAGCTTTGACCCTAAAATAGGCCAAGCAGCAGAAAAAAGATCCTGGGAACGCTTTGAGCGGATCCAATCTGGCGAAACCACATTGGAAGATGAAGAGGCCGTTTTACTCATGCAATGGCGTGCTTTAAACAATCTCCCTAAAAACCAGGACTAAAATCATCGTCTGGTTCTTGTTTATTCTCAGGGGTATTCTTTATTGGAGGTACAACCAATACCTCTTGGCGACCAATAATCTGCTGCTGAAGTCCCTCTAGTTCATGATAAATCTCTACACCTTGAGTACTCAATGCCTGTAACTGAAGTTGCAGCTGCCCGAGATAATCTAATTTCTCTACCCGATCGAAATGACCCGTATTCAAATGCTCAACATAGGCACATAAATCTGAATAAATCAGCTCTCTTGAATGGTGTCTCGAAGGGTTTTCCAATAAACGATCTTGCATACGTTTCTGAAGCAACCATAACTGTGCTTTAGCATGATCATGCTGCCGAGTACGAGGTGTTTCTACTCGGTTTTGCCGTTGCAATTCAGCTTCATAGAAAGATTGATACAGCTCATAATAATTCTCAGCCCTTAACCGGTTAATTTCAGCAACCATCTCTTCACGCTTGACCATCAATTCTGGCTCATTTTCCCGTGCAAAGCGAAGCGCCTTATTCATCACCGGCACGTCTTTCAACTGGGTACCGTATTTTTTATTGTATTCCTTATTGGATAAACAACTGACCAGGCTAGGAACCTCTACCTGGATTCCCTTAATCTCCACGATTTTTATTGGGGCATAACGCATCAAACTCTCATTAATCAGCTCCTCAGTTTTTTGCCGATACAACTGCAATTGCGCCTTACCCATCCCAAGCACATCAGCTGTGAGCTTTTGTGCGCCACCTTTTTGTGGATCCTTTGGGTTATAGCGTTTAAAAAACTGTTCTGCTGTGCGTTCAATCCCATCCACATGCCGTTCACTGTACATAAAATGCAGATGCGGTTGCTCTTGGCCACCTAAAGAACCGGCATGATTATGAATGGCACAGGTAAATGGATACTGATAACGATCGGCAAACTCGGTAATAAACGCTTCAGCCAACTCAATCCGTTGCGCTTGATTCAGCTCTTTGGGCAAAGCGACAATCAGACTAGAACAAGTCCGGCCATTACTACGCTCATAAATATCTGCAGCCTCCCAGAACTCAGCCGGTTTTCCTTCTGCAAAATTCGGCATATTTCCAGATCGGACAAACTCAATCTGCTCTGAAGCATTTTCTTTGTAATTTTTGAAGTGTGATGTCCGAGTCATGTAGTGAAACCGGTTCTTGGCTGTGGCGGCATTTTTCACCTTTCCGGATCGAGTCTTTATCGCCTTTTTGGTTGTGTGCTCCAGGTTGCAGTAGAACATATTCCCACCTTCGAATTCATGCTGCCTCGCAGAGCCTGCGGAGCACGAGGAGAAGTGTTTTTAATTTGAAATTATTGCGTAGTAATAATATCAAATTAAAAACACGGAAACGAGCTTAATAATTAAATAAAATGTGGGAACATTTTATTTAATTATTCCCGTGCTGCACTATGCTAGACTGAAAACAGAAAAATCCCACCCATTTTATGCTGGAGAATGCGATGGCGGCCCGTGGAAGACCTACAAAAATACTCACTCAAAATGACCTCCTGACCTTACAGCAGTTTTTAGAAAATCTCCCCTACCTCAAGAAAAAACAACAGCAAGCGTTAACCCTACTTCAACAACCGCAGGCCCCATTCAATCAACAACAACTTAGCCTACTCAAAACAGTCGATCGGGAGAAAAATCAGTTTGTACAAAGACAGGTCCTGATTGAACAAATCAAACTGAGGGAAAAAAACCAACAGCCCCTCTTTGCCAATGAAATTGAAATTCTGGCATTACTCAAACAAGACATCGATCAAGATCTGTTCTTTCGCTTAGATCGAGCACTCGAGTCTTACCAGAAAATTGAAAAAGCAGCCCTAGACAACCGGATCCGCCTGGAGAACGAGCACAAACGAGAAATCTTGCAGAAAAGCCATAAGGAACTCACCGAGGCTCAAAAAAAACGGAATGCCGACAATCAACTTAAATATGCATTGGGCGGAATCATCTTATCCATCTGGAAAAAAGCAGAATGGAACATCGATCCAGACCATTTAGAAAGTATTGAACATAGAATTAAGAACAGTTTGATTTCTAACTCAAAAATACAAAAGAGTCCGCTTTACCAAGAAGCGTTCAACCTCACACAAAATCATCAACAAGCCAGTAAGTTATTCTTTTTAGCCTTAGATGCACTGCCAACTTACAAGACCCAACAAGAAGAATTCCATAAAGTACTCCTAAAAAAGCTGCATAAATCGCTATAAGCACTCATTTAAGCGCGATTTTGACTATCTACTAAGGGGAAACTATAGAACTGCATTAACATCGCTAAAAATGCAAATGAGCGCATTTAAGAAGGCCTTTGATTTTTGCCCCCTTGATCCTCTTCATACCTAATAGGTATATACCAAGCGAGTGTCTACGAGCGCTATCACCAAAAGTCGCGCCTCGGCCTTCTGAAAAACCGCTTTTTTAGGTTATCAAACCTAAAAAAGTGAGGTTTATATGTTGAAATTTGAGTCTAGACCGAGCGAAGCGAGCATAAAGCTCTATGAGCGTAGCGAATTCCGAGTTGCTTTTGCTTTTTCTCAAATTCACAACTGGAAGTAGCCAAAAATTGCCCCAGGAATCGAGCGAAAGCGAGATTCAATAGAGTTTGAGCGTAGCGAAAACCACGGGCAATTTTAACGGCCATAAGTTTTTAAAAATTTTTAAAGTCTTTTAATGTTTTTAGGCTTATTTAAACCCTTTATTTACAGTAACTTAATCCCTTATAAAGATAGGTTTAAGGGGTTATAAAGATAGGTTTAAGGGGTTATAAAGATAGGTTGTAAATTGACTATTGAAAATAGATGGCTTATAACCTAGTTAAATTAATCAATAAACCGTGTGTTATGACCAATAACAATAAATTAGTTGTAAAAGATAATGCTCTTATCGATGCCTCTTTCAATTTATCTCTTATCGAGCAACGTATTATGCTCTTGGCCATAGTTGGGGCTAGAGAATCTTCTAATCTCACGCCAGATACGGCAATAGAGGTCTCTGTAAGCGACTACATTCATCAATTTAAGGTGGATAGTAATAATGCTTATGGTTTGCTCAGAGAGGCTGCAAGAACACTAAAAAGAAGGGAGTTTAGCTATTTAGATAGATATAAGGGCCAAGAGGCTCTTACTACTGCAAATTGGGTAAATAAAGTGACCTATGTCGATTCTAATGGTCTTGTTGTTTTATACCTTAGTAACGAAGTTATCAGCTTAATTAGCCGATTAAGCGAACAATTTACTAAATACCATATAGAACAAGTGTCTGACTTTAAGAGTAAATATAGCATTAGACTATATGAGCTATTAATTAAATGGTTGAATGTAGCAAAAACTGAGAAATACAGTATTAAGGATCTTAGATCAAAGTTAGGGCTTGATGCGACAGAGTATTCAACTATGTCTAACTTTAAATCTAATGTCTTAGACAGAGCTGTAAGTGAGATTAATAAACATACCAATATTACCGTTGACTATGACCAATTCAAGAAAGGTCGAGTTATCACAGATATTCAATTTAGAATTAAATCAAAAGCTAAACCATCTCAATATGAAGTAACCAAAACATCCCAAACAGCATTTCACCAAATGACAGATGCTCAAATCAATATGTTTGGCAATCAGCTTTCACGGCTACCTGAATTTTCAAACTTAGCAAATGGTAATGAAAGCTATGAGAGCCTAGCAGCAAAAATTAAAGACATGCTAAGAGATCCAGTACAACAAAAGCAGTTTTTACCACATCTGAAAAACCTTGGATTTAAAGCTTGAGTGTATTGAAGAATACACATATTGTATTCTTCAATACGTTTTTTAAATACACAGCAATACACTATGAATACAGCTACGAAATACAGTGTTAGTGATGCTGCAACTCTGTATAAAAAATCTAGAGCCACACTATATAAAGATATAAAAAATGGTGTATTAAGTCGTGATAATGATGGTTTTATAGATTTCTCAGAACTACTTCGTGTCTATGGTGAGCCTTTTGGAGTAAAACATACAAAACGTACTGATACGTCTCCAATACAAAATCAAAATACACCTGAATACACAGATAAAACAGTCGTAGAATTGAAAAGCCAAATTGATTTTCTGAAAAAACAATTAGAAAAAGCCGAAGATCGAGAATCTAAGGCTAATGCTCGTATAGATACGCTTCTAACACTCATTGAAATGAAACCTACTACAGCCAATATGACTACGTTTACCGATCAGAAACCTGACCAGGATATAGCAACGAATCCTCGGCGAGAGCACAAACCAAAAGATGATGGATTAGCAACTACAGTCGAAACGGAAAATAAGCGAATTCCAGTGCCTGAGCATGTTGAACCAGAGCAGCCTAAAAGAGGGTGGTTAAGCCGGTTTTTCTTGCCGAACGGCTAGGGACATTATTCAACTGATCTAATCAAAACTGTAAACCTTTGATCAATGAATACGCGTGGAACGTGAATAATCACGGAAAAGCCGTTCCAGTGCGCTGAACCCTAGAACGGCTTACTTTAAGATATTGATGCTAAAGAGAAAACTTCAAGTATTTCGTATAAGGCGTATTATGTTAATTTTAGAAAAATTAAAAGATTACTACTCTTACAGTGATAACTATCAATCCAACGTCCTATGCTATTAGAAGTTTTCACTGAACTGTATTATTTAGAACATGGGTTAATTATTTAATTTTATTGGTCTAATATAAGAAAAGACGAGTGGTTCAGACTCGCCTTTTCAATTTATCACCTCCTTACGATTAACGACTATTAATTAGTATTCCGCCAAGAATCTAAATTAGTTATGTGTGTATTTGATCGTAATCTTAGTATTCCGTGCCAAAATATAGATAGCTAACCAGCCATCTATTGGCATGTCTACTAAGATCGCGTGAATGAGCTCGCTCATAATCACCCTCCCTTTGTAAAATTATAAAATCCAGGATTTTCATCCCCCCACTACATCTCTGATTTTTAAATATTAATTTCATGTAACAGCTCCAACCTCATATGCTCTATGCAGAAAAATTTCATACATTTCTTGCTGAATCTTACCCTCAGTGTAGAGAGCCTTTACAGCATGAATGGGATGAAGCATTAATGCATATTGATAACGATTTCCAACTTTATGTGCTCTGACAAATCCAAGCTCATGTAATGATTGCATTCTGTGTTGCCATGTAGTCACTCTCCTTTCACTATAAAAACCAGATTCATAAGCAAGTGAAGCTTCATCAGTAACATCTACTATCATTTCATCATAGGTACGGAACCATAGTGCTAGATAGGTTTGTCCAGCAGGCTTTCCCTTTGTCAGTGCATCAATAATATTTACAACTAAGGGAAGAACCCTTGGTAAATGGATATATCCGTCATCTGTACCTCTGTGCCAAAGTTCAACATCTTCCAAACCGCCAAAGATTCTAGCTCTTAAAGCTAATCTTTTAGCCGCAGGTTTTGATGGTTTACCCTTTACGGCAATGTCTTTATTTTCCATAAAAAATCCTTAAAAATCAAATATTTAATATGTCAATTCCGCAAATAATTAAAGCTTACCTCTAATTCATCACAGTTTATAACTGTAACTTAATATACAAAATATTAACAATAATTGTAATTAAATTATTATTAAAATATTTTGTATGTAATATATATTACAAAAAATAAACTTAATATATTGTTTTATAATGAAATTTACGTTATCCGGTATTCCTGTGATCTGTTATTAGTAATCTTAGTAATCCTGGTAATCCCGTTGTCCTTTATGAATAAAATTACATATTATTACACTTATTTTTTACCTAAATCTACAACCAATGCACATTATTCAGCTTGTACAATGTTAATAAAATTCTTAAAGATGGTTTGATCAGTGCTGGGCGCCCAGGCTGACATGAATTAGGGAACATTGCGTATATGGTATCCCTGTGATTTTTCATATGATGAGTACATAGAGAACAAGATGTTCCAACACATAAAACAATAATGATAAGTGCGACACCAGGACGTGAGGTACGACAGGAGTTATACCTAAACACCCAATACAAAAAAGCCCGACAGGATGTCGGGCTTTTTTATTGTCTAAATTATTTCAGATAATTAGTTTTTAATTAATTAAAAACTAATAAAAATCAAAAACTAATGATTATGTAATTTTTTACAGGAACATTCTTATAAAAATTTAGTACTCTTTTATCAGTTTATATAGGAGTAATCATAAATGATTGATAGCCGCTCAATAGCAGGTACGATCTTAGGAGCTTTACGATCTGCAAGAGGAGTAAACCAAAGCGTTATAGCTACAGCTTGTGGAAGATCTTCAAGCCATGTTTCAAATTGGGAGAATGGTCGCATAGATATACCAAATCAAGTTGTAGGTATCTATTCTGAGCACCTAAATATTCCTGAACAAGAAATATGGTATTTAATTAATTTTTGGCAAAAAGCAGATGACAATAACCCTGCTTTTCAAGGAAATACTTATTTTTATCCGACATTTAGAGATCAGTTATTCAATAAGATAAAATCAGAATACTATCAAGAACCATTAAATCCTCGTACTAGACGAGATCTAGGACGACGCTTTTAATATTCTACTTTCCTGAGCATTGATGATGGTTTTATTGGCCAAGATATACACAACGCTTCCATCGGATTGGGAAAAACATCCAATTTGGCATAAACTCTAAAACGTATTTAACATAAAATTTCTTATGCGAAGTCTAGCTGTTAAAACCCAGTTAAAGTGTCTGTATATATAGGTGGCGTGTTTTTAAGATCATCAGGAGGGAAAAAGTCTTGCAGGGAATGCATCATTTTTACTCCTGACGGGCGCTGTTACCAGCGCCGCTAATTGAAACGTAAGCATTAATGATGACTATTTAGCTACATCCTTCAGAGCATGCTGAATAAACGCTACTGAACTTTCCAGGGCCTGCAGCGCCTCTGGCTGAAGCGTGGAAAAGAAATGCCATGCATGGAACATGCCCGGCCAGACTTCCAGATTTACGCGCACACGGTTATCACCAAGGTGGGTCGCCAGACGCATGGCATCGCTCAGCATCAGTTCGTTCTCACCAATCTGAATGAGTATTGGCGGCAGGCCAGTCACATCGGCAAAAACTGGTGAGGCCATCGGATGATTAGGCAATGCATCACCAAGAAAAGTACGGGCCAGAAAATCCAGTCCAGCCTTAGTGTTCAGAGGATCGAGACCTTCTCGGTTGGTCATTGATATTCCACTATGCTCCAGGTTTGCCCAAGGTGAGATAGAGACCCCCGCAGCGGGCAGTGGAAGCCCTTTGTTGCGTGCTGCAACCATGACTGTAATGACCATGGCTCCGCCTGCAGATTCTCCGGCCAGAATGATCTTACTGGCGTCAAAGCCCTGCTCAATCAACCACTCATACGCACGCACTGTATCTAGAACTGGCGTCGGGAAAGGATGCTCTGGTGCAAGGCGATAATCCGGCATGTAGACACGTGCTCCCAGCATGCTGGCGTAGTTACCGCCTATACCGTGATAGCCTGCCGGTTCGCCGACAATGTAGGCTCCACCATGGATATACATGACAATCGCATCAGTTTTCAAGGCATCAGGTATGACCAGTGTTCCGAGTACCCCGCCCATGTTCACGTCGTTAAAGCTAACACCAGCAGGTGCAGAATTTTTTGCTAGCATCCGAGTATACGCATTACGGACTTCGCTCATAGGGGTAATAGTATCTTCACCTTTGAGAATCGGGCCGAGGCCAGCCAAGCTTTCTGACCATTCTTTAACGGCCTGTTTGGTTTTTTCATTAAGCATAAATATTCCGGTTTAAATTTGTATAAAATAACTACAGAAATATATGATATATCAAATATTAGGGAATTAAATTCCCATATTAAGGAACGCATAGGCCCCTAAATTACAGGAGTGTTTAAGGATGGAAATCAACAGAATTGGTGATATCGCCGCTTTTGTCGCTGCAGTTAAAGCGGGGAGCTATACCCGTGCGGCTTCTACATTAGGATTGACCAGATCGGCCGTCGGAAAAAGCATTGTGCGGCTGGAGTCCCGACTTGGTGTCCGCTTACTGAATCGCACGACAAGACGGCTGAGCCTGACGGATGAGGGACGGATTATGTTTGATCGCTGCCGTCAGATACTCGATGATCTGGAGGAGGTTGATGCTACTATGGCCATGCGCAGAGTTCGTCCGACGGGAACTCTAAAGCTGAGTGCGCCACTTTCTTTTGGTCAGCGGCATATTCTTCCTGTTCTGGATACGCTTCTGAAGCGCTGGCCGGATCTCCGAGCAGAAGTGTCTTTCACCGACAGGTATGTCGATCTTATTGAAGAAGGTTTCGATATTGCTATCCGAATTGGCGAGCCCCTGGATGATTCGCGTATCCTCACCCGAACAATAGCGACTCAGCATATTGTAACCTGCGCATCACCTGAATATTTAGCTTCGCGAGGAGTACCGGAAACGCCCCAGGCACTAACAGGACATGACACAATCTTTCTGCTCAGTGCGGAAAAAAGACGTAGCTGGCGCTTTGCTACTTCAGAGGGCACTTTTATCTATGAAGGTCCGGGACGTCTTAACCTCGACAGTTCAGAAGCCATGCGGGTATCAGCTATTTCAGGTTTCGGAATTGTTCATCTGCCCACCTATCTGATTGGGGATGATTTACGTAACGGAACGCTGATACCTGTTCTGGAGAAATTCCCTTTCCCTCCTGAGCCGATAAGGCTTATTTACCCCAGTAAGAAGCATTTGTCACCGAGAATACGCGCCTTTATAGATTTGCTGATCGAGAACTGGTCTTCTGGGGTTCCGTGGGAATAGATTCTGTATTATCCCACTGGCCCAGCAGCGACTTTAATTCGCATTCTAGATGCACATCCGAGTCTGATCTAAAAGATACAGGCAATAAAAAAGCCCAACATCCTGTTGGGCTTTTTTACGTATTGGGTACTTTGGTTTGACTCCTGTCGAACCTCACGATCCTTATGCTGCGCTTTATTTTTATTGTCTGGAGCATCCTGCTCTCTATGTCCCCATGATAAGAAATAAGGGGATGGTCGTATAGCCGCAAAACCCCTAAATCACTGTACGCTTTGGCGTACAAAATTGAGTAAAAACAATCCCTGTTTTATCCGCAGAAATTGTGGGTAATTTAAGCAATGGATGAATTGATAAATCACAAAAAGTTTCAATTTGATTAAATAGTGAGCGTTTTTGGTGGCAGAATCTATCAATTTCGTGCATAAAAAAACCGACATGTTTCGAAGTCGGCTTTTTGCTGTTTTTTAGGGTGGCGAAAAATTCATAAGATGTTGATTTAAAATAATTTTTTAAGTATTGGTTCGCATAACGCCCATTATGTTAAATTCTCTACTATAAAATTTAATTATTTTTTTTATTTAATTAAAGTACCAAAATCGGTACTTTATATGTTATATATTGATATAAAGTACCGATTTTGGTACTTTATATCGGTTTATTTGTTATAGGAGATATATTATGTACAATAAATATCATACTAAAACGCCACATGTAATTGCAGAAGATATAGGTAATCGTTTAAAGCAAGCTCGACTTAACCAAAATTTAACTCAAGCAGAGGTCGCGGAAAAAGCTGGTGTTGATCGAAGGACGGTTATAAAAGCTGAAAAAGGAATTACTTCTTTAGAAGATTTTATAGCCATATTAGATAGTCTGGATAAAACAGGACAGTTAGTGAATCTTTTACCAGAGCAAAGTATTTCACCAATCCAACTACTGAAGTTGCAAGGGAAACGTCGAGAGCGAGCATCTTCCAATAATAAGAATAATATTGTTTCTGTAGATGAGGAATTTGAATGGTAATTGACGTAATCAAAGTTAGATATGAAGGGTTGGACGTTGGAGCTTTAAGTTTTGATAGTAGTAAGCAACTAGGTTCTTTTGAATATACTAAAGAGTTTATAGAGACTGGATTAGAATTAGCTCCACTAAAAATGCCACTAAGTAATAATATCTATACTTTTCCAGAACTCAATTATGAAACTTTTAAAGGGCTATCTGGAATGATAGCTGATTCATTACCCGATGATTTTGGCAATCAATTATTGAATGCATGGGTAGCAACTTATGGTAGGAATCCTAGTGAGATAACTCCTTTAGAAAGACTAAAATACACAGGTACCAGAGGAATGGGAGCATTAGAATACCTTCCAACAAATAATATAAAAGGATTTGACCCGCATCAATCGATCGAAATTTCAGACTTAGTCGAAATAGCTCAAGAAGTATTAGACAAATATAGTTCATTTGAACTCGAACTAGAAAGTGATGAAAGGGAGAATAAAGAAGCCATGCTTGCTTTACTCTCTGTGGGTACTAGTGCTGGTGGTGCAAGGCCCAAAGCCGTTTTAGCTTTTAATGATGACTTTACACAAGTAAGATCTGGACAAACTCAAGTACCGGATGGATTTACTCATTATTTAATGAAGTTTGATGGAGTTACTGAACATAATAAGAATAAAGAAACTTTTGGTGATCCTATGGGATTTGGTGCCATGGAGTATGTATATTATTTAATGGCTGTAAAGTGTGGCATTAAAATGATGGACTCTCTCTTATTAAAAGAAGGAAAGAGACGACATTTTATTACTAAGCGTTTCGATCGAATAGGTAATAAAAAGGTCCATATGTCTACTTTGAATGGAATTGCTCATATAGATTATAAAAAACCAGGTTCTTTTTCATATGCAGAGCTAATCATGGTTGCTCGTGAATTAAGATTATCATCAAATGATGCCGATCAAATAGTTAGGCGTATGATTTTTAATATAGTAGCTAGAAACCATGATGATCATTCAAAAAATTTTGCATTCATATTTGAAAATAAAAATTGGAGATTGGCGCCTGCATATGATTTAGCATACAGCTATAAGCCAGATAGTATGTGGGTAAGTCAGCACTGGATGTCACTAAATGGAAAACGAGATAACTTTACGCTTGATGATATCCTCTCTCTGGAGAAGCTAGGAAGCTTTTTCTCTAAAGATAAAATTTTAGAAATTCTAAGAGAAACAATAAATGTAGTCTCAACTTGGAGAGAGTTGGCAACTCGAGAAGAAGTACCATTATCTTTAATAGATGAAGTTGAAAAAAATCTCCGCTTAGATATTCTGACTGTTAATCAGAATACCCTTAATAAAAATTTTAAAATTAGTGTCTTAGACCGTTTATTGACATTATCTTCTAGCATGACCATGAATGTTCAGTTAGCAGCAATACAGGCATTGGGTCATGTAGGGGGAACCAAGGCAATAGACCGTTTATTGACACTGTCCGCCAGTACGACCATG